>CEUS01066040.1_pt1 | contig 11521 bp, 10 predicted proteins | sample 427031 | NCBI WGS metagenome assembly CEUS01 (sample SAMEA2622837, study PRJEB7988) | marine metagenome | biome: marine biome (ENVO:00000447); feature: marine epipelagic mixed layer (ENVO:xxxxxxxxx); material: "saline water (ENVO:00002010), including plankton (ENVO:xxxxxxxx)" | depth 140 m | reverse complement strand
TGTAACGCATGTAGCACGCTGGCTATTACATCGTCGAGGGTCACCCAGCTCATATACTGTCGACCGGATCCCATTGGACCACCAAGACCCATCTGGAATGGTGTCAGCATCTGACCGAGCGCCCCGCCAGTCGGCGTAATCACAATCCCAAGTCTCAAATGGACCACGCGGATACCCGCCGCTTGAGCCGGTTCGCAGACTGTTTCCCAAGCTTGACAGAGTTCGGGCAAGAAGCCCGTCCCAGGGGCCGATGATTCTGTCAGATTTTCGTCTCCGCGGTCGCCGTATAAACCAATTGCGGATGCGACGATAAGTGTTTTCGGCGGCTTAGCGAGTTGACTCAGTGCTTGACAGAGTCGCGATGTACTTTCAACACGACTATCTTGAATCTTGGCCTTCTGTGCGGTGGTCCATCTGCGTGCTGCGATATTTTCTCCGGCAAGGTGTACAACCGCACCAACTTCCTGTAACGCCCCGTCGGAGAAAATCCCGGAAGTAGGATTCCAGTTTGGCGTGTCATCGGACTTTCCAGGCGTTCGTCGCAGTGGCACGACGGTATGGCCACCGCTTTCGAGAAATGGACATAGCGCCGAGCCGATCACGCCAGTGGAACCAGTTATCGCGACTTTCATTTTCTGGCCTTGGTATCTTTGGTGCCAACCGATATCCAAGGCTGTCACTCGATGTCGATAGGCAAAGAGACGTTCAATCTCTCCATGGGCGTATCCCGTTCCTAGTTGTCCGACCCAGCCGAATGGCAATTTGTATTGGACCTGGTCCACTAACTCGGTGGTTTCCTCTGACGTTCGATTAAAACAGTGGCGATGTTCCCAGGATGCAAATGGTCCTCTTATTTGGTGATCACTAAACATTTGGCCAGGAATCAGGTCACGGTGTTGAGCGATCCATTGCAGCCGGAATGGCCCAACTTTGACTCGCAAGCTGACGGTGCTGCCTGGTTCGAGACCAGCGCCGGACCGTGCCTCAATGTGTGCCGGTTGCCATGGTGGGCTTAGACGTTCAAACGCTGCCGGCCGGCTGTGCCACTCAAACACTCGGTCGGCCGGCGCGGCAATCGTGGTGGCTCGCTGGTAAGTCAACATGCCTAGGACTCAGCGGAAGGAACACTGACGACCACGGCCCGGCACGGCGCACGGCCAATCCTGCGGTAACCGTGAGGAACAGAAGAAACCAGATAAGCTGAGTCACCAGATTCCAATTTTTGTTCTCCATTCCGAACGTAAAGACCAAGCTTGCCTTCCATTACGTGAATGAATTCAACGCCATCATGTTTGTGTAGCTTGACGTCGTCTAACGGTAGTGATGCAAATTCAGCGAGATAGGCGTTGAGTTGACGCTTCTTGACAGGAAAATCAAGTGATTCGAAGTGATAAGCTGCTTTTCCTTTGTCAGTTTGTTCAGCAAGTTTCAACCGGTCCTTCTGACGTACGATTGTTACGGGAGACTCTTCTGGCTTAAAGAAATATTCCAAACCCACGCTGAAGACGTCGGCAATTCTCCAAAGCGTCGGTAATGTCGGATACATCTTGCCCCGCTCAATTTTTGAGAGAAGTGCGGCAGACAATCCAGTGTGCCGGCCGAGTTCCACCAACCGTATCTTCTTCTTGGCGCGTAACTCGCGAATCTTGGGGCCAACCTCGTAGTGGTCCAGTCCATTGGTTAGAGTTGTTGTCAGAGCCATGTTTGGTCTCCTACTCGGAGTGTTCGAGTGTTTAAGTTGTTTTTAAGGTTGACAGGACTTAATTGAAAAGAAATTATATTTAATTTAAAATAAAAATATAGATTCGTCAACAGATGTGCCAGAGAATCAGCTAGGTGGTTGGACCATTCCTCATGTCCCAAGTAATTATCGAGAGACAAAGTAACGCCGGTTGGAGGCTTTCATGCGTTCAGCGGGTGTCTGGGACGCCGAGGGAGACATTTTCTTTTTTTGCCGACGCCTATAATCTTGAGCGGATTACTCCCTCGTTTCTAAACTTCAGAGTCTTGTCAGTCTCAGCCCAACCTCTAAGTGTTGGGACGACATTGGACTATCGGTTACGGTTGCACCGCATGCCGGTTTTTTGGCGAACGGTTATTCAGGAATGGAACCCACCGCATGATTTTAGTGATGTTCAGAAGATAGGACCGTTCAAAAAGTGGCACCATCGGCACAAGTTTATTTCGGTGTTGGGAGGAACGGAACTGCATGATGTCGTCACATTTGATCTCTACTGTCGTCGACTGAGCGAAACGCCACTGCTTGGTTGGGTGCAACGAGATGTACGGCGAATCTTCGACTTCAGACGGGCGCGTATCGCTGAATTCTTCGGGCCTATCGAAGCTCGGTGATGAGAGTCAGAAACGGCTCGCAGGTGCAGTGTTCTGGTGGATAGCGCGCCGGCGCGAGACTTCGACCGGTGACTCAAGTCTGGACTGGTCCGAAGTCGGTACTCATTTTGGAAACCACGGCAGGAACGCGGATGTGCGAGCGATGTAATTCGAGTACGCGGGTTTCGTGTCGGTTAACGTTTGCTCGAGTAGGCTTACGCCAGACACCTTGAGGAGCAGAGTGGTGAGTAGTATGGGACTAACAATTGTCCAGAGCGCGCCAATAGACATGGCCGCGAAACACCAAACTCCCCACCATAGCAACGCCTCGCCGAAGTAGTTCGGATGGCGTGTATAGCGCCAGAGACCCCGGTCGCAAACACATCCGGCATTAAGCGGCTTTGCCTTGAAATGGACCAATTGCCAGTCGGCTACGGTTTCGAAAATAAGACCGACGCTGAATAGCGTGAGACCCAGCCCATCCCACCAGTTAAGTGGGGTTGTTGAGCTAGCCTGGATCGAAATTAATAGCGGAAACGATATAAGCCACGCGATTCCGGCCTGTAGCCAGAACACGATTACGAGACTGGTCCAGCGAAAACTCGGCCCACGCGTTTTCCGCATGTTTTGATAACGCTTGTCCTCAGGCTGACCCCAGCTCCGCCGTGCCAAGTGAGTTGCCAAACGGATTGCCCAGAGATGAATCAGGCCAACAACTACGAACTGACGGTCCGTGGTGGTGACCGCGTTCAGCATATATATCCAAGTAGTCAAGGCGATCGCCGGCCCCCAGACGATGTCGACGATGCTGACGTCGCGCAGTCGAAGACTAACTACCCATACGATCGTCATTAGCACCAGCAAAGTAGCCAGTGCCATCCAAGCGCTTGCAATCATGGTCTTGAGGCCCTCAGCACGATTCGGTCGATTGGGTCGTTAGGCGCAGCTTGGAACAGTAATCGTAGGAGGTATGCTGTAATGGCGATATTTCCGAGGGTCATGACTAAAAAGAACCAGAGCAATCTGGTGCCCAGAGCGGTCTCCTTGTAGGCCATCCAAATCCAGATGGTAAGAAATCCGAAATAGGCATCTGCGAGAGTCGCCCGAAACCAAAGATCGGGCCAGAGTTCAGACGCGGCGACAGTGAGACTGCGATCTAGACTTGCTGAAATTGTTACGGCAAGCATAGCGATCAGAATACTGCCGAACAGCCACCGTAGTGTGACGATCATGGTTCTTGGCTCCTTAAGATATTCCACGTAGCACGATGAATTGTCACTGTGACACGTCGCCGAGTCGAAAACGATAGTGCGCTACAAACCATTCGTTGCCAGCGGCGTAACCAAATAATTCGGCGCACGCGAGAAAAAAGAGACGCCAGCGTTCTACGTCGACGCGAACGTCCTTGGAACCGGCAGCGGCTAACACCTGTTTGACTTCCCTCCGGTGTTCGTCAAGATTTACCAACCAAGCTTGTGCTGTTCGCTGGTATTCACGCCCGCTGACACGCCACTGGTGTTCAAGTGTCAGAGTTCCTCGACACCGAGGTAAAAGATCCTCGGATGGCATCATGCCACCAGTGAAGAAGTGGTGAGCCATCCAGTCGGTCTTATCCTCAACTTCGAAAAAGTAGCACAACTGCTGGTGACAAAATAAATGTACAAACAGGGCACCATTCGGTCGCAGCCATGAAGTGATTCTGGAGATCAAGTGTTCGTAGTTACGCATATGTTCGAACATTTCAATGGACACAATGCGATCGAAAGTTCCATCTGGAGCGAAGTGATTCATGTCGGCGGTGGAGACCTCTAGGTTGACCAGGTTCCGTAACTCTCGCTGGGTTTCGATGTGGTGGCGCTGTTCCTCAGAGTTCGATACTGCGGTGATTTTCACAGTGGGATAACGCTCAGCGATCCAGAGCGACAGTGATCCCCAGCCGCATCCAAGGTCAAGGACCCGCATGCCCGCGTGTATGTCCGCCCGCGATGCGGTCATTTCCAGTGTTTCAGTTTCCGCTTGGGCTAAGGAGTTTTCCTCATCAAACCAACAACTGCAGCTGTATTTGAGATGGGGACCTAAGACAAGCTTGAAAAAGTCCGTGGGAACTTCATAGTGCTGGGTGTTCGCAGATAGAGTCGAGACTGCGATCGGACTGGATCGCATTGTCGCAAGGTGTCGCTCGATAGCGGTCGCGATGTCACCCTGACACTTGGTGCGTTCTGCCGCTAGACGTTTCCGCAGAAGCGCACGGATTCCAAATCGAACTAAAAAGTCAGGGAACCAGCCTCGTTCAGCTGCTGTGATTACGACGCTCATAGTCTCCGGGTTTTGTTAAAACAAGTTGGATATCCCCGATAGTGCGCTCAAGGAAACCTCCCTCGCAGTAAGAGAAGTAATAGTCCCATAGTCGGAGCAAACGGGTTGAGTAACCACGGGATTCCAGTTGTCGCCAGTTTGACCGGAAACGACTCTGCCAAAGTTGGAGTGTTCGCGGATAGTGGTCGGTAATATCGTGAAAATCGGTAACCTGAAACTTGGTTACGTCTTTCAGTCGCTGCCGGATGTCGCCAACTGACGGAAGGAATCCACCAGGGAAAATGTATCGTTGGATAAAATCAACCGATCGTCGATAACTGGAATACAATTCGTCGGCGATTACGATTGACTGCAGCAACATGAGACCACCCGGCTTTACTAATCGCTCACACGTTTCGAAATATTGATTTAAAAACTGCTGCCCAACTGCTTCGATCATTTCAATCGAAACAAGCTTGTCGAACTCTTGGTTGAGAACCTTTGGTAAATCCCGATAGTCGATGTTTAAAACGTTAATTTGGTCGCTGAGGCCGGCGCGCTCGATTGCGGCTGTCACGTGATTGTATTGCTCACGGGAAATAGTTGTGGTCGTGACGCGACAGCCGTAGTGTCTAGCGGCATGAATGGCGAAGCTTCCCCATCCGGTTCCTATTTCGAGCAGTTCATCCGAGGGTGACAATGCCAGTTTGCGGCAAATTAATTCGAGCTTGTTTGTGGAGGCTTCCTCCAAACTACTACTGCTGTCTGGAAAGACGGCACACGAGTAAGTCATGCTGGCGTCGAGGAACGAAGAAAAGAAGTCGTTTCCTAAGTCGTAATGAGCAGCAATATTTCGACGGCTCTGTCCTTTTTGGTTGGAGCGAAATCGATGAATAGCTCTATGAGCCACAGCAGTCAGGCGTGTCAGGGATCCGTCCAAACTTTCGGACGCGGTCCGGTTGCGGGCCATGATACGCACAAGGGTGGTCAAGTCGTCGGATGACCACCATCCTTGAGCGTATGCTTCTGCGGCACCGATGCTCCCGCTGAACAACACCGCTCGGTAAGTCCGGGGGTCGTGTATTTCCAATCGAGCGGTTAGCGAAGGCTGATCCGAGCAACCAAAGTTCTTACGCCAGTGCCCTTCTCGGACTTCGAGTCGGCCATCCGTAAACTGGTTCAATTTGTGCTCGAAGACAAATCTTAACCCACGGTCTAGAGAGGAGGTCAGTCGGGCAGGGTGTATTACAGATTCGTTCATTTAATGTCTCGTGCTAGGTGAACGCACTATTAAATTACCTCAATGTGTGTACCTATTGTTATGACATATTAAGAAACAGGACAGAGGGAAATTCTTCCAACCTACACGAATATTAGCTAACTAGAGGAGTCCCTTCGATTGCGGTGCATCTTGAAGAAATCTGATCCCGAAAAATTTAATGCAGGATAAAACGGTATGGCTTGAGTTTGACACGGGTGATCAGTCTTGAACAATTACGCTCATAATTGAATATGCGACGCCGCATAGCGATCGTGGGAAGTGGTGTGGCCGGTTTGGTTGCGGCGCACAAGCTTCACGGCTCAGGCCAGCAAATTACCCTATACGAGGCTGATTTGCGTCTGGGAGGCCATGCACACACGGTGACGGTGATAGACCAAGATCGTGAGTTGGCACTTGACACTGGCTTCATCGTTTTTAATCAGGCGACTTACCCTCGGTTCACAGAACTGTTGCAGGAGCTTGGTATTCGCTCTCAGATGAGCAACATGTCATTTGGGGTCAGTTGCCAGCAGTGTCGGTTGGAATACAGTAGCCGGGGAATTTCTGGTCTTTTTGCCCACGTGGGGCAGATTTTGAAACCAAGCATCTACCTGATGGCAGCTGATGTGGTCCGTTTCAATCGCTGGGCCCGCAAGCAATTGGCCGGCGGTCGTGTTTCACACGGTATGACCTTGGGTGACGTAGCCGCGTCGGGCCGTTTCGGGAATGAATTTTATCGGCATTACCTCGCTCCTATGACCAGTGCGATTTGGTCGTCAACGACCGAAGATGTTGATAGGTTTCCTTTGCCGTTATTTCTGAAGTTTTTTGACAATCACGGATTGCTCCAAGTTAATTCTCACCCACCTTGGCGCACGGTTGTAGGGGGTAGTAAGCGTTACGTTGAATCACTGGTTCATTCGTTTCGAGACTGTATTCGTTTGGGTGCCGCAGTTGACAGAATTAGACGCCGGTCTGATGGTGTTGAGCTTCACACCGCCCGGGGTGGCTGGGAAGACTACGATAAGGTCGTCCTTGCGACTCACGCCAATCAGGCACTGTCACTTCTTGAGGAACCAAGTGCCGCGGAAACTCATGCACTTGGTGCCATTCCGTATTCCAAGAATTTGGCTGTTTTGCATACCGACGCCTCAGTTCTGCCTCGCTCTCGGCTGGCATGGGCGTCATGGAATTATCATATTCCCGACTGTCGCATTTCGGGAGCTCCACTTCGGGTGACGTATTATTTGAATCAACTTCAGAGTCTTATTACGAACACGCCGTATTGTGTCACCTTAAATGACGAAGGCCGCATTGATCGATCACGTGTGTTGGCTCGTATTCCCTACGAGCATCCGGTGTACACAGTAAATGGCCTTGAAGCGCGTTCAGAAATTAAACGAATCAGCGGTCGAAATCATACGTTTTACTGTGGCGCACATCTGGGGAATGGATTTCATGAAGATGGCGTTGTTTCAGGACTAGCGGTACAAACTGCACTCGAACAATGTGAGGAGCGGAAGTGAGGTCCTGTGTCTATACCGGGTACGTCACGCACCGGCGCAGTTCGCCTAGAGTGCACGATTTCCGATACCGCATTTGCATGGCTTATCTCGACCTCGACGAGTTGGAGACGATTAGACGGACCGTCTGGGCGTTTTCGGTCAACCGATGGAATCTCTGGAGTTTCTTCGACCGAGATCACATCGATGGTCGGGCTGGATCGACTCGCGATAAGCTGTTCCGGCTACTAGCCCACCATGGGATTGATTTAACCGGGGGGACGGTTGGTTTGCTAACACAGTGCCGAACTTTGGGTTATGTCTTCAATCCCATAAGTCTTTTCTATTGCCGGAACTCTACTGGTAGCCTGGTTGCGGTTGTAGCGGAGGTACACAACACGTTTGGCGAGAGACATCTTTATCTGCTTAGTCAGAGTGGTAACGCGATGGACGGTGTTGCCCGTTTCAGAGCGGTAAAAGAGATGCACGTCTCGCCCTTCATCACAATGGCCTGCAGTTATGATTTTACTTTTGCACCGCTAGGTGAGCGGCTTTCCGTTGGTATCGTACAGCATGAGCGCGAACAACAGGTTCTTAATGTGAGCCTTTGGGGCAAACGCTTGCCGATGACCAACCGGGTTGTTGCGGGACTTTTGATACGTTATCCACTGGTAACCATCAAGACAATTAGCGCTATTCACGCTGAGGCACTGCGTCTATATTTTAAAGGCGTGCCCCTTGTGTCCCATCCAGGCCCGAGCCCTGCACACTCACGTCAGCAGGCGCTTCTAGACGTTTTAGACAACGTCCCAGAAAGAGGAAACCGACCGCGCGCCGGTGCGTCCGGCAATTAACGGACGAGTCAGGTAGTCATGGGAGATCTGGTAATCCGAATTGGGATCTCTACCTGCTTGCTTGGTGAAGAAGTTCGCCACGACGGTAGCCACAAACGCGATCCATATTTAGTTGAGACTCTCGGTCGTATGGTGGAATGGGTGTCGGTTTGCCCCGAAGTGGATATTGGATTGGGCACGCCACGAGAACCCATACGGCTGGTTCGCGATCCGAAAGAACTCGATAGTACCCGTTTGGTCGGTCGTAATGGAGTGGAGCTCAGTAGGCGCATGCGCCGCTACGCCAGATCCAGAACACGTGAATTGTCTAAGGAGAATCTGAGCGGCTATATCGTAAAAAAAGATTCACCGAGTTGCGGAATGGAACGCGTCAAGGTCTGGAGCAGCAACAACAAAGGTATCTCGGAACGGAACGGTCGCGGTCTTTTTACCGCGGAATTGCTTAGACAGTTTCCGAATATGCCTGTCGAGGAAGAAGGACGCTTGCACGATTCTACGTTAAGAGAGAATTTCATTGAACGAGTTTTTGCGTACCAGAGTCTTCGTCACCTTTTTTCCCATCGTTGGGCAACGGGCACTATTGTCCAGTTTCACACCAGTCAAAAACTGACGCTCATGGCACACTCGCTTCCAAGATATCGAGAACTCGGCCGGTTAGTAGCTGATGTCAAGACTATTCCTCGTGTTGAGTTCGCGCGCCGCTATGAAGATGAATTCATGTCGGCCATGAAAACTCGGGCAACCACTGCGCGACACACCAACGTCTTAATGCATGCGTTAGGGCACTTCAAGACTCACTTGGAAAAACAATCACGTGATGAGTTGCTAAGTGTGATCGAAGACTATCGCCGTCGTTTGGTGCCACGCATTGTTCCGCTCACTTTGATCCGCCATCATGCCCGCACGCTAGACATCACATATCTTCTTAGCCAAGGGTACCTGAACCCACATCCGAAAGAATTAGCGCTACTCAATCACGTTTGAATGTAATACGAGAGTACTAGACGAAAATTCTCCAGTAAGAGCTACATTCAACGGTAGAACTCTTCGATTTAGGCCGCATCAAGTGTGGCATCGAGACGATCGCGAACCAATCTCGTATCATGTTCACTTTTGTGAAGGTTAAATAGCTCGACAAGCTCTTGGCATCGAATACACCGTGTTGCGACAGGAAGCGCTTTTAGGCGCGTGTCGCTAATTTCCTGTCCACAGGCTGCACAAAGACCGTAACGTTCTTGCCTTATGCGATCGAGTGCTGCACGAGCCTGGTGTCGGTTGTTTAGAGCAATGTCGAGTTGGCTAATTACTACCATCGTATCTTCCGTGGTCCTAGCTTCGTCCACAGGGTTGCTGCAAGTTTTGACACCGAGTTGCTCACGAACGCTAAGTCGATCTTCTTTTAGAACAGACGCCAGTGTTTCTTTTACGTCAATTAGTTGTGGTCTCGATTTCATTGGGTTTCCTTTTCTGTTTTTCGTCTGGTTCCTCGAAACTGGCCGGTCAAAATTTTCTGTAAAAGAAATTATATTTAAATATTGAGAAATATACGATCGACATATTCTTGAACTGATAAGAAAACCCATTTTTGTTCGTAGAGGTTAACCCGGGCCACGTTATTTGTTAGATGGTTGACAAGACAAGCTGTAGTGGGCGGCGCTACTGTCTCCTGTCTACTCCGGCTCCGATTACGTTGACTGCCGGTCTCTGCTCAAATATTTCAGAGTCGCGAGAGTCGAGTAATCAAACCTAGGTGAGTCTTAGTTGGTTACGAATTAGTGGCGGGTGTGTCTACATTTAATCCAACGGCTTGCATCAAGGCTACGCCGTTACCCTTAGTTGCGATGCCGCTACGTAAACGATAATCAAAAGAGACGTTGGTATCAGTTATTTGATCCGCAAAATGCATGTTGGTCACTTTGGAACCGAGGGGCTTTCCAATATCGGTCAGCGCGAGGTCATGCGTCGTGATCATCCCAATCGCGTTGAGTGTGACGAGAGATTTGAGAACACCTTGGGCACCGTCGAATCTGTCGGTTGAGTTGGTTCCGTGAAAGAGTTCGTCAATGAGAAAGAGGAGGGAAAGTTTGCCACGAGCCGTATCTAGAAGGGTCTTGATCCTTAGGATTTCGGCGTAGAAGCGTGACTGACCTGCAAGTAGAGAATCTTGGACACGAATGGTTCCAGCGATTGTGAGAAAGGACAAGCGGAGCGATTTGGCTCGTACAGGAGCCCCTGCGAGTGCCAGTACGGCGTTGGTTCCCACTGCCCGCATGAGGGTCGTTTTTCCCGACATATTTGACCCACTGATAATAAGTAGCTGGAGCGTTGCGCCTAGAGTTATGTCATTAGGAACAGCATTGTCTCTGGGCAGTAATGGATGCGCGAGTCCTTTCGCCTCAAATATGGGGGGTTTGTCGTGATCTTGGTGCTCTGGGAAGACCGGAAAAGAATAGTCGGGGTGTTCAAAGCGATAGAGTCCGAAGGCAGCTAATGTTTCAAATTCGCCTACGAGTGTCAGCCACTTTTCGATAGCGTGCCCATGACGGTGCCGCCATCTTTCCACGCCGATTGCACAATGGGGTCCCCAGAGCAGCACGGCCGCGATAGGCATGAAAAATAAGTTGTGTTGCCAGTCGTGCATTTCAAGGAACCATTTGAGGCGGCGCACGGCATCTACAGGTTCAACTTGTGCCGAGAGCAGTTCGGATTGCAGTTGACCAAGGCATTCGGCGGTGTAGTTCTCCTTGCGGACTCGACCCATTATGGCAGCCAACACAGCCAGTTCCTGAGCGGGTTGGTCGCTTCGGTGCAGTACTTGGCTAACTGAGCGGTGGAGTATTAAGCCTAAGATCACGTTAATGAGCAAAAGAGCAACGGGTGCACTGCCAGGCAGTAAGTCTAGACTCCAGCCCGTCAATGCCAGCATCATTCCAAGAGTAAGGAGTTGCAACATTGTCGGAAGCCAGCTGTGGTTTAGTTGTTTGGGAGTCGTTGCCCATTTCACAAGCGAACTCGATTCGACGGCATCCCGGCCTTCCACGCCTACGGTGTAGAGGTCTTCGAGCAATTGAGGCCGTGTGGCAAGGTCGGCAACCGCGGCCTGCCGGTGGCGGATAATTTTAGGGTCGGCAGGTTGTAGCAGCCACCCAGATAGAGTTTCTGTGCCGGTCGTTGTCTGGGCTGTGGAGAGGAGTTGAAACAGTGACCCGTCTCCAAAAAGGTCGAGGTCATCTGCGTAAGCATGAGAGTTGTCAATAAACTGAGAGCCGGCCTCACCC
>CEUS01063710.1_pt1 | contig 11521 bp, 9 predicted proteins | sample 427031 | NCBI WGS metagenome assembly CEUS01 (sample SAMEA2622837, study PRJEB7988) | marine metagenome | biome: marine biome (ENVO:00000447); feature: marine epipelagic mixed layer (ENVO:xxxxxxxxx); material: "saline water (ENVO:00002010), including plankton (ENVO:xxxxxxxx)" | depth 140 m | reverse complement strand
GGGGTGTTTCAAATAGCAGGGTTATTGCGGCTTATGCGAGCCAGCACACTTGATGTAATGGGACAGGATTTTGTACGCACCGCACGAGCCAAGGGGCTTTCAATATTTCAAGTCGATAGGATACATGTCTTACGGAACGCTCTTATCCCAGTAGTTACTGTGATGGCGTTTTCACTTGCTGGGCTGATAGGAGGTTCGTTTATTACAGAGACTATTATGGGGATTCCAGGCATAGGACGCTTTGTAGTGGAGTCTGTATTTAACCGTGATTATCCTGTGATAATGGCCGTGACATTGATAGGAGCAGCGGCCTTTGGTTTAAGTACCCTTTTAGCGGATATAGCATATGCAATGATTGATCCGAGGATTAGATATGACTCTGAATCCAATTTAAATTAGAAAATACAGGATTTGTATGGAATTATGGCAGTTCGAGAACTAGCATCGGTAGCTGAAAAAAGACAACGTAGCAGGGGGCATTTTGCTCGAGCCTGGTCTAGGCTACTTCGAAAAAAATTAGCAGTTGTCTGCATGGTGACGTTGGTGGTTGTATACCTTGCAGGAATATTTGCTGCGTGGATAAGTCCTTACGGCTATCAGGAGCAGGATTACAGCCACATTAGGGAATCTCCGTCCGTAGATATAAGTGGTGGCGTTGGTAATTTTTGGAATAATTCTCATATAGCAGGCACAGATCGAGCTGGTCGAGATATTTTTACGAGAATACTGTGGGGAATACAGAACACAGTATTACTTACAGTTGTAGCAATGTTAACAGGAGCTTTGCCTATTGGTCTTACACTTGGGTTATTAGCAGGATATTTTGGTGGAAAAATAGATTCTTTAATAATGCGTACGGGTGAGATAGCCGCGGTTTTCCCAGAATTTTTTATGGTTATAATTATCGCATCAACACTGGGTCCCCGTATAAGGGAATGGGTTATATGGCTCGAGGATAATACCTTCTTTGACGGATTGATAACATCAGGATTCGTAGATTATATAGTAATATCTTTAGCCTTAGTTAGTTTCGGGTGGATAGGATTAGCCCGATTACTCCGAGGTCAAATACTGTATCTTAGGGAATCGCAACATATAGAAGCAGCCAGGGCAATAGGAGCTTCTACTAAAAGAATAATGTTCTTACACTTACTTCCCAATGCAATGAGTCCAATTTTAGTTAGCGTAACAATGGGTATGGGAGTATTTATTGGTACAGAGATATTTCTCAGTTGGATAGGACTTGGGATTCAGCCCCCTAGACCTAGCCTTGGTAGAATGCTTTTAGAGGCAGGAAATATAGGTACTTTGAGAAATGAGCCGTGGATGTTATTTGCCCCTGGCTTTGTAGCCTGGATATTATTATTATCCTGGAATTTATTAGGGGATGCACTTAATGACGTATTTAACCCTCGTACACGTTAGTGTTGCCCTATATAACATCTTCTAATTTATCAAGATGTTTAGTTATGATTGTAACTGACATGGGGTTTATTTGCGTATACGTTTGCGTAAAGCCATTAACCCGAGTCCGATCAACATAGTGGTCATGAAAGCGTCAGCTGATGGACCGGGACTCGAGCAGATTCCACTGAATATAGATGACGATGCATTTTTAGACTCTATTGATAGTGACTCACTATTTGTATCTGTTGAAGGTTCAGTAGAATTTTCAGTAAGTATCTCAATTGATTTATCGCCACTATCACCTATTGTTTCTGTCTCTGGCTGTGGTGTGAGGCTGTAAAGGAGTACATTTGGTAGTGGAACTGCTGTAGGTATTTCGCGCCCTTTTACTGGTGGCACATATTCTGGGGCACCTACACTATCTCTCCACATATTCTCAATTTCAATTAGGGTTAATCCGTATACATTTACTGCGGCATCTTCCATGTTTATACCCGATTTTAGTTCTGCCATTAGTTCTTTCATCTTATCCCGTCCTAGTTCATTCACCATCATCTTAACTATGCTACGTGATTGACCATAAAATATAATTGCATCTTCTGGGGTGCCGGGCATAGAACCAAGACGCATTACAGGCAAAAGTCTGTCATTTGCTAGTGCGAATTCCAGCGCTATATCGTATGAGAATCCCGGTTTTATGTTACCGTATTCTGCTAACCCTTCGTTAAGCCATACAGGAACATTCCTAACTGGATTATGTCCTGCTCGGTGAACTAGGATGTGTGTAACTTCATGTGATGCTGTCCCTTCAGCATCATTTCCGCTACCTAGAGTTAGTACTATACCTGCGTCTGAAAATGCCTGACCTGCGGTAATAAGTTCCCTTCTTATCGTTGTACTACCTGGTGGTAATCCCCCTAGCATCTCCTTGGTATTGTTATACATTGTGGCTCTTATAGGTGCCTCAGTTCCAGTTCCAAGAAGAGGCCCCATGACTTTTAAGGTATCTAGCATTGCTTTAAGTAACAGTTCGGCTCGAGTTTTCACAGGGCCGTGGTATGCAATAGTGATTGGACCTTTAGTTATTTCATCCCATTGGAATCGAGAGTCATGGTAGATGAATTCCTGCTTTTTGGTTTCTCGAATTCCTTCCGAATCGGTTATTTCGAAAGTGTAGGTGATAATTGTGCCGGGTGGTATGTACCTCCCCCCAATATCTGTTCTCCAGAACAATTCTCCTTCCACTGTAAATCCTGGTTCTATATTGGCGCAATCTATCCCTGATTGGGCGCCTATGCTTTCTACAGGACAGAGATATGTATAACTAGCTCTAGGGCGCTGACCAACCGTAAAACGGAATGCTATGGAGCTTATCTCATTCTTTCCGCTCACCTTTGCTTTAATACGAATACCTTCTGGGAATTCACTTACCACACTAGATTCGATTAGTATGTCATCGATTTCAATGGTGTCAGCGTTAACATTCGTCAAAAACATCGCAGCTAGGGTTGCAATGAATAGTGGAATTTTGTACTTTGAGACTTTATAGATGCAGGATCCCAGATTGGGTTTAATATGCAGCATTTTATGTTTCATAGATAAGATATAGTTATTTACTAGAATTTTGTTTTGAAAGGTGCTTCCAAACTACTAGAACTCTCTGTATAACAGTAAACGATCCTAGTACAAATATAGTTACTAATGCAACCAATATACCATTTTCCCACCAATGAGATAATATCAATCCCAATGCTAGTATAATCACTCGTTCTGGTCGCGTCATCAGTCCAGTTTTTTCAAGTATTCCTATCGATTCAGCACGCGCTCTGACATAACTGACCATTATAGAGCTTGATAGGGTTAGGTATACTAATATCACTCCTGTCGGATAAGAGTTGTTTTGGAAATACATCAAGGTTCCTAGTAATATAACTATTTCTGAAAAACGATCTGCTGTGGAGTCTAAGAATGCGCCAAACTGCGTAGTTTTGTTTGTGGATCGTGCCAGTGATCCGTCTAACATATCAAATGCTCCGGCTATAACAATTCCGACACCACCAATTGCTAGATATCCTTGACTAATAACATATCCGCTCCCAATAGCGGTAATTAATCCTATAGCTGTTAAGGCATTAGGGGTGATTCTTAGAAACGTGAGTAATCTTGTCGCTGGTGATTCGAAATATGCTGAGATTACATTTCTGAAACTTGCTCTGTTCATCAAATTATATAATTCTACTTTAAATGCCTCTTATGGGTTTGATATGGCTGGCATATTCATCAGGATCTACTCGGACGTCTATCACGCTCATCCGATGTGAATCTAATGCTATCTTGAAGGCAGAGTCAAATTCGTGTAAATCACGTACCTCCCAGCCTTGTCCTCCAAAACTTTCCGCTAGTGTTACAAAATTTGTTTGTGCAAGGTCTACACCATCTCTCTTGTATCCTTTAGAGCGCTGTTTGATACGAATCATTCCCAGTGTGGCATCATCAAAAATTATAATTATAGGAGCTAGGTTTAATCGTGCGGCTGTTTCGAGTTCTGAAGCTCTCATAAGAAATCCAGAATCGCCTACTAGGCTAATGGTTTTTTGTCGTGGTTTAACTAGGCTTGCTCCTAGTGCAGCTGGGATGGAGAATCCCATTGTGTTAGCTCCACTTGAATCAAAATATGTTTTAGGTTCGTAAACCTTCCAAGCATATAGGCTTACCCTACCATAAACCCCGGCTTCTGCAGTAACTATTGAGTCCTTTGGAGCAGCTTTTCGAGCGTGTAATAATACAGAAGTAGCGTTCAAATGATTACGGTGTGCTCCCAATTCACCCATTGCCTGACTCCAAAACATACTCACTTCTTCATGATTCCAGGTACTTCGACTTTGTAATCCAATTGAGACAGAACGTAGCAAATTTGGGAGTGACCCAGATGCGGAAGCAACTGGTTGCCCTACAGTTTCGTTTTCATCTATTTCAATGGCGTCTAAGGTTATAATTGGCTGTTTGTGCTTCCATGGGCTAAGAAGTTCCATTCGATCAAGTCCAATTGCTATTACTGCATCACTTTTGGATACGATACGCTCTTCTAGGGTTCCTTTTGTATATACACCTGACATAATCCCTGCGTACAGTGGATGATCCTCAGATATAATCCCGCGTGCTTTAGAAGTAACCATTACAGCAGCTTGCAATTTATCTACAATATCCAGGATTTGATCTCCAGCTTCTTGTCTTAATGCTACTGGGCCAACTATGACTAATGGCTTTTGTGAACTATTTATCGAATCGACCACCTTATCTAGGTCACCGCAAACATTTTGTGGATTATTTTCATCAAGTGACTTACTTAACGAAGAACTACTGGATTGACCTACGTTTAAAGGGAAGTCAATGTGTACAGGTCCAGGTCGCTCTGATTTGGCGATCTGGATAGCTTTATCGACGTACAAGTCTGCATCCGACTCACCCAATGTTATGGATTCTTTACAATATGCTGAAAAAGCGAGCGCGTGGTCAATTTTTTGTAGAGACATAAGCGGCATTTCAACAGGTCCATAGCATTCAGTTATACATATAAGAGGATGACGCTCTAAGTAGGCATATGCTGCACCTCCTGTTTGGTTTGCTGCACCAGTGGCCATTATTGAGAGAGAGATACCGCATGTATTTGTCAATTCTCCGCATACGACGGCCATCAATGCGGCTGAGGTTTCATGTTGGAGGAGCACGAAGGGTATGTTTTCAGATCGACATGCTTCTATCATATCGATGGAGCTACCTCCTCCAGGCATTCCAAATACGTATGGGACACCATTACTCTTTAAGGCCGCAGCCACTTTGTGTTCCACGGTAACTCTGGTAGAATTTTCTGCAGGATTCATCGGAGTATTCCTTTCAGCTTGGGTACCCAAAAGTGTTTTTTAGGATACCTATACCATCAATTGCACCTTCTATTTGATCTCCAGGATTGAGCATTGTTTCATCTTGACCTTCACGTAAAGGAACAACGCCAGTTGCAATTAAATCACCCGTCTCTAAGGTACAAATATTTGACAAATAAGCTATCTGTTTTTGTATGTCAAATTTCATTCGTTTTGTTGTGCCTTGTACCTTAATTGTATTGTTCACATTCGTAGTGATTTCTAGGTCATTTGGGTTTTCTATCTCACTCTTGTGTACTATCCAGGGACCTACAGGGCAGTATCCGTCTAGCCACTTGCCATTTAGCCAGTCAAACCAATGTTTTGATGGGGTATCTTTGCGAAGTTCAGAAAACCCCAGTGACCTAGCAGAAACGTCGTTCATTATTGTGTATCCAAAAACATGTTCGAAGGCTTTGCTGACAGGGATATTTCTGCCTGGATTCCCTATCACAACCCCTAGTTCTATTTCTTCTACTACTCTAGTGGCTATTGCGTGGCAGGGTATAGTTTCGTCAGGGCCAATTATAGCCGTTATTGGTTTAGAAAAAACGGTTGGGGTTTCTACATCTACGTCAATATCTAGCCATTTGTCATGTGGATGGTAATTAGCGGCTAGCGCAAATATTTTCCTTGGTTTTGACACAGGGGACAATAACTTAACGTCAGATATCTCGTGTTTTGTTATGGCTTGCTCGGAAATTTTTTCAAGCCCCTGAGAGTCTAATAACAATAATGGTATAGGATTTCCACAAACTGCTGGAATTTCATATATTGACTGTCCAACAAGTATTCCCACTTCAGGATGTCCATTCAAAGGTGCCAAGTATCTGATTATCTTCATTTATATTCCTTTACCATTTGATTAAACATTGTGACTTTGAGATGTTTTCATCTGTTTGTAGCAGTATTTTGCAAGTGACTATCCATCTTAGAAGTGTACACTTCCATTATCCGGTTTGCTACATTACTCCATCTGAAATATTCTACGTGTTTACGGCCGTTATGGGCTAGTTGGTGTCTAAGTTTTGGGTTGCTTAGTAGTTTTGAAATAGATGCAGCCAGGGATTCAGGATCCTTAGGTGGTACAAGCAGTCCCTGAATACCATCAGTCATCACGCTTGAAAATCCTGGGATAGATGTGGCGACGACGGGTTTTGTTGCGGCCATAGCTTCTAGTAACACCATCCCAAAGCTTTCTCCCCCGATTGCGGGCGAACAGTAGATATCAGCGCTGGCGTAGTATCTAACTCGTTCTTTGTCAGATACAGGGCCAACAAGTATTACATCTCTCAGATTATGCTCGCTAATTATTCGGTAGGATTCCTCATCTGGTTTACCGGGTCCAACAATTAGTAATCTGAGATTTGGCCAATCCCATTTGAGTTTTGCATAAGCAGTCAGGAGATATTTCAGTCCTTTGCGCTTCTCAAGTCTTCCTAGGAAAAGGAGGTTTATCATTCCATCATTTAAGGTTTCTATGGGTTCAACATGTTCCGAAAATTCCTCCACCGAAATGCCGTTAGGAATAATTTCATACTTGCCAGGGAAATGTTGAGCAACGTAATCTCGTGCGGGCTCTGAGACTGCAATTAGACCGTCCAGTTTGCGAAAAGAAGGCATAGCCAACTGTTTGCCACCTAGTTTGTATAGACGAGTTCCATAATTGTGGAATGTCGCTACATTAATCGATTTTGAAAATTCTAGCATGTGTATAGGTAACATACCTGAGAATGGATTGTGAACATGTACTATATCGAATGATTCTTCAGACAAGAGAGATTTAATTTTAGGTCGTAGCCATATTGATAGTGAAATACGTGCTATCGATCCACTACTAGGGATTGGTACTGGTTTACCCATAGGTATGAAGTTAGTCTCATCTACGGTGGTGTCATCAGAGCAGGGAGCTATAATCGACACTTGGTGTCCAGATTTCCTGAACTGTTCGGACAAATTACTTATGTGGGTGTTAACTCCACCAAGTGAAGCGTAATCAAAAGCAGATACTAGGGCAATTTTCAATGAACGGTCTATTCCCATGACTCACACATTTTATTGTACAAGCTCACTACATGGCAATCGATTTTTATGCTTACTAAACTAGCGAGCTGGACCTCTCTCCATAGAGATTGGTTGCCATCTAGCAAGGTTAGACTTTTCTAATACTGAAGGATTAACACAAGCTCTAGGCCATCTACCCATAAGTACCAATGCTATTTCCTGTCCGACTCGCAACCTTCGTCTATTCTCAAATCGTCCAGAGGCTGAAGCAGCATGCGGGGTTAAAATCACGTTATCCATTTGTAGTAAGGGGTTATTTCGATCTGGAGGTTCTTGTTCAAAAACATCCAAGCCTGCTGATGCTAACCTGCCTTCAACAAGTGAATTGATTAGGGCTTTTTCGTCTACTGTTTCACCTCGTCCATTATTTACAAATATAGCTCCCTTTTTGACAATGTTAAATTGTTTCTCAGACATCATGTGATGAGTTTCTGGTGTTCCTGGAGCATGCATGGATATAATGTCTGATCGTTGAAGCAGTTCATTCATTCCTACAGGTTCAACTCCATTTTGAGAAAATACCAACTCTTCAACGTAAGGGTCGTAAGCTATCATTCGTACTCCGAATGGAGCTGCCCTTTTGGCTACTGCACGTGCGACGTGACCGAACGAAATTAAACCGAGGGTCATTCCCATAAGCCTAGGGATTTCGTACAGCATTGGTCTACCCTCGCTCCATCGTCCGTCTCTTACCATTGTATCTAGAGTTGTAATTTTCCTAAAGGTAGATAAGATCAGTGCCATGGAGTGATCAGCGACCTCTTCTATAAATGTGTCTGGCACATTTGTTACAGGAATACCCCTGATGGTTGCAGCTTCGACGTCAACTCCATCGGTGCCGACTCCAGTTGAGGCGATTATCTTGCAACTATTGAGACCGTTGACCATGGATTTTGTAATCTTACCGTAAGTAGCGATAATTGCATCGGCATCTCTTGCTTGATTCAGAAAGCCCTCTTCTGAATCAATTGTACCTTCGATTATTTCTGCACCTATTGGAGATAAAGCCTCCATCTCGCTGTCGTAATTTAGCTTGCTACCTGACTGTACATCATTACTACTACGGAGAGTCACTACTTTAAATTTTGCCAAACTTATTGCTCCTTTTATTTTGATGCGAAATAGGGGTAATTTTAGGGCAACTGCATTGTGGCAACTAGGATAAATTAGCTTACATCTAATGTCTATAGCTTAACCAATCATTTCTTTCGTAGCATCGATATGATGTAACGGTGTTGTGATATGAACCTTTGAATACCTTGACACTCATTGATTTTAGAGGTTAGCATGTTTGTACGTGTACAAGTGGCATTATAGTCTTAATATATCCGCCTGGCTCACAACGTATATATGTGGTGTGCTGGGCGTTGTTTGTTTAGCAAAGGTGTATGGTTAATAAGTCTGCGATAGTGTTAGCTGGGGGTATGGGTACTAGGATGAAGTCTAGTACCCCTAAAGTCTTGCATAGAGTATGTGGTCGAGAGATGATCAGTTTTGTGGTTGATGCAGTTAGTAGGGCAGGGTTCGATGACATAATAGTAGTTGTACCTCCTGAGTCCGATAAAATAAGAGAGATTATTGGCGAATCAGTACGTTATGTAGTACAACCAACACCATCTGGTACGGGTAATGCATTGAGTATCACTCGACACCTGATTGACGAAATAGAAAACGTATTAGTAGTTAATGGTGATGCTCCTCTTATATCTCACGAAACATTAGACTCTGTTATGAGTGTACATATTGAAAGTGGAGCATGGGTGACTTTAGCAACATCTAGGTATGACGATCCAGGCAGTATGGGAAGAATCGTTAGAGATGAGCTAGGCAGAGTGTCGAGTATAGTGGAAGATTCAGAGTCTAATAATAAAATACGGGCCATAAGTGAAGTCAACGTTGGCGTTTACTGTCTTAATGTAAATTGGTTATTGGATACAATAGGCACTATCTCACCTTCAGAAAGTGGGGAAATATATCTAACTGACTTAATATCAATAGCAGCTTGTAAGGATGCTGAAATGGTTCGTTCTATAACTTTGAACGACCCAGCAGAGGGAATTGGAGTTAACAGTAGAGTTGACTTAGCGAAAGTGGAGTCAGTGTTACGGAATAGGATTTGTGTTAAATGGATGTCGGATGGAGTAACGATTCTAGACCCATCTACTGTTTACATAGACACTACTGTCAGGATCGGAATAGATACCATTGTGTTGCCGAATTCCCACATAATGGGGGATGTTGTTATCGGTAGTGACTGTGAAATAGGACCTAATAGTGTTGTGAAGGACTCCAAATTAGGTGACAGTTGTATTGTGTCAGGGTCGGTTGTTTCGGGGTCGGAATTGGAGCGAGATGTGCATGTGGGGTCGTTCAGTTCAGTCAGGTCTGGTAGTTATCTTGGTCGCGGAGTTCACATCGGGACTTCTGCGGAGGTGAAAAATAGCAACTTGGGTTCTGGGACGAAGGTGGGGCACTTTAGTTACATCGGTGACGCGGATATTGGATCAAAAGTTAACATAGGGGCAGGTACAGTTACGTGTAACTATGATGGATTACGAAAAAATGTAACCAAGATAGATGATGGTGCAATGATAGGATCGGACACCATGTTAGTTGCTCCCGTAAAGGTGGGTGCCAATGCCGAGACAGGGGCCGGGTCTGTTGTCACGAGGGATGTACCAGTTGAAGCTTTGGTCAAAGGAATTCCTGCTCGAGTTACACGCGTTGCAAAAAAAAACAAACGAAAATTAGCGGAACTCAATATTATTCAGGATGATTCTGATGGATAGTCCTAGTACTCTGTTTGGATTTCTGTTCCTTGCTTCTTCACTTCTGCTTTTCATAATATATTTAGCTGAGAGAAGCTTGAGCTCTGTACGAACAGAACGTGCAATGTCACTTAGTGCGGAAGGTAGGAAAGGTTCGGAATCTCTTGTCCGCTTACATTCATCTTTAATAGGGTCAACAGGCATTTTGTATCCGATGAAGTTCTTATTTCTGGTATGTAGTGCCATAAGTGGATCTATATTTTCAATGTACATATTTGACAATGATGTAACTGAGGCTTTGGTTGCCTTAATTGTAGTGTTGGGTTTGTTAGTATTGATACATATCGTAGCTTCCATTCTCGTTTCCAAATACGGCGAATTGATTGCTTTGACTATTGGGCCATCTGTCTTTTTGGCGTCTTTTCCATTGAGGCGCTGGTTTTCCTTCGCTCGTAACAGAGGATTCGGAATTGAAGAATCTATTCGGACTGATGGGAAAGATTCATCAGATTTGCCAATGTCTCTAGATTCTGATGGTGAGCCGCTTGATGAACATGAAGTAAGGATGATTAGGGGGGTCGTAAGATTAGACAAAACGACAGCACGCGAGATAATGGTACCTAGGGTTGATATGGTAGCTACTGAAGTAGGTACCAATATTGAAGTCATTGCAGAAGAGATGGTAAGTCGAGGCCATAGCAGGATACCGGTGTATGAAGGAAGCCTTGATCAGATTCGTGGTATAGCTTACTCCAGGGATATTTTGGCTTATTTGAGTAATGATGGGCTAGTCGATATAGGAATTACTACGAACGTTATAAGGCCAGCCTTGTTTATACCTGAAACCAAGAATTTAGAGGAATTGCTATCGGAATTCCAGAGAAGTAGAGTTCATATGGCTATAGTTGTGGATGAATATGGTGGCGTTTCGGGCCTTGTTACGATTGAGGATCTTCTTGAAGAGATTGTGGGTGAAATCCACGATGAATTTGATGTTGAAGACCCTGAGGTAATCAGTTTAGATACTGGTGAATTATTGATGGATGCAGGGGTAAGTATCGACCAACTTTTTGATTTAACGGGCATAAATTTAGAAGGTGATGGATATGATACTGTAGGTGGATTTTTGTATGAAAGGCTCGGCAAAATTCCAAAGGTAGGTGATTCGGTAGTTCAGGACTCGTTAAGTATTGAAGTTATGTCTGCATCTGGTCGAAGGTTAAAAAAGTTGCAGGTTACAAAAAAAAATTAGTCGGTAATTTGTTTGTATTTATTGGATATAGTAATTTTACGGATTTTCTTTAGTATGCGAATATATAGTTTGCTATTCAATTGAATCTATTTTAAACAATAACAACCCCC
>CEUS01279431.1_pt1 | contig 11522 bp, 11 predicted proteins | sample 427031 | NCBI WGS metagenome assembly CEUS01 (sample SAMEA2622837, study PRJEB7988) | marine metagenome | biome: marine biome (ENVO:00000447); feature: marine epipelagic mixed layer (ENVO:xxxxxxxxx); material: "saline water (ENVO:00002010), including plankton (ENVO:xxxxxxxx)" | depth 140 m | reverse complement strand
GTAGATGTCTTTTTCCCAGGATTCCTGGATCTCAAATTGGAATCGGTCTGGCAACCCAAAGACCATCAGGGATTCCGCAACCACTATGCCAGGTTTCAAAAGATCATTGGTTGGCTCTTGATCATTATCACAATGTCTGTCATTGGTGGCATGATCCGGTAGGAGCACGTCGGAAGCCACTCCAGGCCGCCCCCACATTCACAAATCAACACGAATATTCTCGACTGGGTGAATTGGGTCTGATATGCTGACTGCCTCTTGCCCTCAAACCGTGCCCTCTCCCGAAACAGGAATGCCGCCACGCTGAACGGCTCGTGGCGGCATCGTTTATCATTCACTCGGAGAATCTGTTACTCGGAAGTATTTGGCACCTTGTAGACAGCCGGGATTTTCAAGATGAATATGCTTCCATCCCCCATTTTGCTCTCCACTGAAATCGCCCCTCCAAGCAACTCGGACAGCCTTCGAGTGATCGAGAGCCCCAGACCCGTCCCCTTCTTCTCTTTGTCAGTTCTCCTTCCCACAGGCTGAACCAGATCACAATCCCTGCCACATAAATGTCTTAAATCCCGAATTCACCTCGGACATCTGTGAGGGATGCACGTGTTTACATCACCTTAGATGCGACTCTTCCCTCGTGCCGTAATGTCTTTAATGTGACCCTTGTGAGGAACAGGCATAAACGCCCGAGTACCAGGGAGGAAAACCTACAACTTGGTGCGCCGGTATCCGAGAGGCTGTGATGCATCGTAGAATCCAAGGAAAAATGTATAAATAATTGTTTAATAAAACTCTGGGGCGGCCTACGCCAAGGTGGAATTCAGATGAATTGCCAATTTAATTGCCCAGATGGGTTTCAGGGAGGAGTGGAGTTCAGGGGGGCTTCGATAAAGAGGGGATACTATACGAAAATCGAGATACTGCTGCTGATCCCGGTTGCGCCTGTGGTGTTTGTGGAGCGGACCTCGAGGGTATTCAGGCCGGGAGACGGTTCCCAGGTGAAATTTTGCGAAGCGGGAAGCCATTCGGTTAGATCAACACGGGACTGAAAACCAGCAAAACAAGGCGTTTCAGTTTCCAGGTAGACGTTCAGTCTGCTGTTGTCGATCAACTCAAGGTGAAATCGTGTCTGGTTCAATGTGGGATAGAATTCAGCTCGGCGGTTGGTATGCCTGTTGAAGTGCAGAAGCTTCGGTGCCCTCTCGTCCGCCCAGTTCAGGTATCCATCCCACGCCCATACTTCGGTACCCTGACTAACCGGAAGAGGTCCCGGAACGCTAAAAGTGTTGTTCCTTGGAAGGATCCGAAAATGACTGAACGAACGGAACAGAAATAACCCGCCTTCTCTGGTAGAAATCGTGTGATTTCCTTCACGAAAACCGATTGGCAGACCCTTCACCAGTTCATCCAGGTCCTGGCGGAACAGGTAGGGACAATCCCATTTCTCCACCTCGTCCACTCGTTCCATCAGCACGTTGTGAATCTCCAGTGTATCCAGCGGGACACCTGTCGAAAGATCATAGTAGTAAAAGTCTCGAGTGGCATCGAGATGAATCCATTTCCTGAAATCGTTGGACCAAACTTCGGCGATTTCGTGACCGGTCATACCCTCACTGTGGAAATTCAAGTGACGAGCAGGGATGCCATAACTCAGGAGCGCTGCAACCAGGGCGACATTTGGATACAGACACATCTTGTCGCGGCGCCGCTGTTCATACTCGTTCATCTGGATTTGTCCGGACCTGTCCCGGGACAGGATCAGCCAATCCAGAACATTCCAGGGATAGTGTCTGCAATCACCGAGAGGTACGAAATACGCCCACTCCATCAACCGCTCGATGCGCTCAAATTCGGTCTGAGCACCCGCCACCACAGCGTCCAGTTCAAACCGCCTCCTCAATTCCTGAAGCATCTCACATCTGTAATCCTCGTGCTTGTAGGGAACCGACGTACGCAGGATATCCTGATTTCTACAGCTCACTACTCGAACGGCGTGGGAAGAAGCACTCGAAACTACCGCCCACAGATTCAGCTCCTTCAGAATCGGGGTCGCGGAACGATCAATTGACTCGAAAGTCGTGCGAAGTTGTAGATACCGACCTCGTACATCCTCCACGGCTTCACCCGGCTGAATTGAGGACCATCCGCTCCAGCGGTCTTCTTCTACGACAGGTGTCTCGCCTGCCCGATACTCGAATTCGAGACCTGTCGAATCGGGCACATCGGCATCGGCCTCAACCTTAAAGCACGAAACTCCAGTGGCTACTTTGAGTGGAGAACTCGCCGCAGCAAGGTCCAGCACATCAGTCCTAAGATCTCCTTTGACGCGAAAGCCACCCAGGCTCAAACGAACTACATACTCACCTCTCTCCTTTGCCCAGTCGCCTCCCTCACTGATCTGGCTTCCTTCAGGCAGTCTTGTTCCCTGTCCTGCCCCCTTATAATAATCACGATAATCAGCCACCATCAGCCGCCAGCCGATGTGACCGTCTACCGAATCGATCAAGATTTCATTCTCACCTTCTTTGAGGTCACTTGCCGGGACATCTACATAATACCACCGGCTCCAACTCCAGGCGCCTTCGTCAGGCACAAGTTCCCAATACTGCTTCGCATTGGGGGCAGCCACTGGAGATGGTTCTCGAAAGATCTCGTGTCCATTGACGGTCAGCCTCAACGTAGCGGAATGTCCCCTGCGCTCCATCCCGATGAAGGCGACTTTTGCAGAAGCTTCAGGTGTTCGATCGAGAACAAGTTTTTTTCTCAACACCCTATCGCCCGAGACCTCGATAAAAGGCTCTCGGCCCTCGTCGTCTGAACGTCCGGCGCCAGGTCCATCCGTCTCGATTACTTGGCCGCGAACTAGCGTGATGCCGGGGTCTCCAGGATTCATCCAGAGGTTGTGGATTTCTCCGGATTCGTAGATGTCCCTGGCGCTCAGCACCTGGGTAACGGTGTGTGTGTGTGACATTTCGGTTGCCCTGGGCATAAGTTGACAGGTTGATTGCATAATGAAAGGGCGGACACGAGGTCCGCCCCTACAGATCAGTGATCCAGTCGTCAGTGGTCGGGGGAAAGAATTTGTTATGCCATCTTGTGATAGTTGGTTCTCGACTTCGCTTCCCCCTTCTCTGAAACTAGGGGGACAGGCGAACGTACGGAGTTAACTGGGCCAAGAACCGGCTAGGCCAAATATGCCTTTTCCACCTTTTCAAGGCCAGCGATAATGTCGGTGACTTCCTGTTCGCCATAATTTTCATGGATAGGCATCGTGAAATGGGATTCGGCGGCTTCGACTGCGTTTGGGCACGGGAATGTTGCGTTCCGATCGCCTTTATAGTCGGGAAGTCCCCACGGATAGTCGCTGTTGCCAAAAACCTTGCGTTCCTTGAACCAGGTAGCTTCAGAGGGAATATGACGGTAAGCGACAGTCGCGGGAATGCCTTCCGCACCAAGCGCTTTCACAAAAGTGGCCTTGTCCACTGTAAGCTTCGACGTATCCAAATGAAACCGCATGAACCAGTACACGCACTCCGAGCCATCAACCTGACGACCCATCGAGACGGCCTGGAGATGGCCGATGCCATCCCGAATCGCTTCCGCAGCATTGCGCCTGCGATCGGCGATCCCACCCAGCTTTCGCAGCTGTACTCTCCCAACAGCTGCGGCCAAATCGTTACCATTCATATTCAGGCTCGCCCGCACATTGCTGCCCACGTCAAGATTCAGTGGCTTGCCACGATCCGAGAACCTTTTCACACGCCAATGTAGATCCTCGTCCTTTACGAAAACCACACCACCCTGTGATCCCGTTGCGTGATGCTTACCGCTCATCGTCGAAAACGTCCCGATTGTCCCAAGCGAGCCAACGGTCCGTCCCTTGTACTTGGCACCGTGAGCCTGTGCACAGTCCTCGATCACAGGCAGGTTCCGGGCATTGGCAAGTTCCAGAATCGGGTCCATATCCGCGGGCTCACCCGCGATGTGTGCCACAACAATCGCACGGGTATGCTCCGTTAAAACCGCCTCAATCTGCTCGGCACCCGCATTAAGTGTTCCAGGTGCAGCGTCAGAAACCACCGGTACGAGATTCAGGAGGGCGACAGGCATCACTCCGCCAGGATCGGTAATCGGCGGAACCACGACCTCTCCTGGCACCTCGAGTTCGAGCGCACCTAGGGCGACGTACAGGGATGTCGTTCCAGAATTTACCAGATCGGCATACCCACCTCCCATGAAATCGCCGAAGTCACGTTCGTAGGCCTGCTCCTCAGGTCCCCCGTAACCAAAGGCGTTTCCTGATTCGATACTCTCATCGAAAAGGGCCAGCGCTGCCTGCTTCTCTTCCTCACCAAAAAGTTTACGCCTTGGGAATGGATCCGTACGAACCTTTTCACCTCCGTCAATTGCGAGCATCATTACTCCTCCTGGGGTTCGGATTCAACCTGTGAATGTTTTCTCTATTGACCTGCATGAGAATCGCCCTTCAGACACGCCACTCAACAGAACGCGTCCCAAAGGCTGTTGACCTGCTCTCCTAATATACCCGGTTCGAGCAGACACCGGTAGACCATCCTCGTGCGGGCGACCAGGTCTTTTCCCGGCACAAGATCGTCACCAAAACACCAATCGTGCGCGGTGTCCCATTTGTGAAACTGACCCGTCAGATAGGTCGTCGATATCGGATCCAAAAGAAATATCAGAGAGAACCCATTGGTGGAATTCCTGGCAACTAGAATCGGCTTGCTGTAGAAGCGATCCTCCACATCTCTGTGGAGTCCCCGGGCCGGATCACCATAGCGTCCATCGCCTCTCATCTCTATAGCATCTACATCCCGGGCGATACCGAAAGTCCTGTTCACCTCGACGCGATTGTCCAACAACTCCCACGACTCCGACCCGTCCTCATTTTTCAATGGCACCCATGTTTCGTCAAACGCCTCCACAATGTAAGAGGCGAAGAAAATCTCGAACTTTGGAATCTCCTTCGAAGGGCGGATTACCATATCACAGTCAACTGCATCTCCCTGAGCTCGGTAAGACAGATCCATCTCCAGGCCAAAATCCGGTTCTGACGGAAACCGGAGATTCACGGTATCATCTGTATTGTCGTGTGAGATCTTTCCAGCGAGTGACATCTGCCTGGGGTACATCACCATCCCTGAACCGGGACGCAGATAATATTCTGCGTTCAGAAACGCCTTGTAGTGGCGAATCGGCTCGACTTTGTAATCCCTGTGCATCAGTCCACAGACGCCGTGGTAGTTCATATAAGGCTGGATACCACCCATGATTTCACCCGTGTCGAACTCATAACATTGAGGTAGTCCACTCCAGTTCATCGCCATTTCACCCAGAACCTTTCTGGACCACGGACAATCTGTCCCTGGCCTTATTCGAAATTGAAGTACCGCTCCAGCGCGTGCTCGGGCGGCCAGACATCCAGCAGCTCGAGAGTCTCCATGAAATCATGCGATCTGATCATCTGTTCCACTTCCGCCCGCGTCTTCCTCCGAGTGGGTCGGTCAGGAAGGTTGGACAGATGCAGCAAGAGACGGGCATTGATTGCAGCGCATTCGGTCAATCCCAACTCATAGACCTTATCCGGTGTATCTCCACGCGTGTGACCGTATAGCCCATCCTCCGGATCGACCGGCTTCGTTGCAATGCCGACGGTGGGTACCCCCTGGATCAGAAAAGGGAAATGGTCCGATCCCCATCCAGGACCACCAACCGATACCCTGTAGGGCGGCAGATCATCTCCAGCCACCTTTACACGCTCGGCTACTTCGTCGATCGTCGACTTGAGGTCAGGAAATCCGGCCACACCAATTCCGCTCGGCCTCCCACCCACATCATTATTGATCATCAGCATCACTTCATCTAGCTCTTCTGCGTGGTCCCGCGTATAGGCCCAGGCGCCCACCAGACCGGACTCCTCCACACCAAACAGAATGAACCGAACCCTTCGCTTCAGCTGGTCGCTGTAACGAGCAAGGCCACGAGCCGCCTCCAGAACCGCCACCACACCGGCCGCATTGTCAATCGCCCCCGGACCCACGTGCCAGGAATCGTAGTGACCACCGATAAGTATATGCTCGGACCCACCATCCTCGCCACCCAGATCTCCCATAACATTCCAGGACGGTTTCACCTCGACACGACTTTCCAAGGCCAGACGGATTCTCAGTTTGCCCTTCCGGGACTCCAGTCGCTTGAGATACTCCGCATCTTCCTTACTGATCGAGGCAACCGGGATCGCACCAACCTTTGCGAAGGCACACGTTCGTGCTGGCTGCAGGCTTCCCCTGTAATTTCTCGTTTCCAGAAGTCCGGCCGCACCATATTCAGCTGCCATCGGTGTCTTCAGTTGACGCGCAATCGGATAATAGGGGATGACGACTATGCGCCCTCTCACCTTGTCCTTATTCTTCTCAAATTCCGCTCGATCGCCCTGGTCCAAAAACACCACCTCTGCCTCTACACCATCTCCCGGTGTTGAGGGAGAAAGTCCGCCGCATCGACATGCCAGCTCGCGATCGATCGGTTCGGTGATCAGCAAAGACTCCGAAACAGGTGTCCACGCGCGGTGCTCAAACGACTCTGTTTTCACATTTTCGAGGCCGTAACGCCAAAACATTTCAAGTAGAAAGTCCCGGGCGAGCACCTCGTTCTCAGTGCCGGCCAATCGGCTGCCGATGTCGTCCGCCAGCACCAGCAGGTTCTCATAGGCCTCGGAGTTGTCCATGATATCCGCCACCACCCGCTCCTCAATCTCCAAACTCACATTGCCTCCCATCTGACAAGGTTCTCGCCAGCAACCGGCTTTGACCAGTCGATCACTAACTGCTTGTGCACACAGGGAATACGGATCTCCTTTCCAGCGGTGAAATCGATATCCTTGTCATTCACCGAATTTCGGAGCAGATCGTCCGCGAGCGCAACGGTTTCATCACGCCGATTGGTGTCCGGACCCAAAGCGTGGTTTGCTCCCTCGTAGTAGCGAGACACGACCGTCTGGCCAGCGTCGCGCAAGGCCTGCTCCAATTGTCGGCAGTGGGAATCTTCCACCCACTCGTCCGCTGTCCCATGCATCAGCACCACGGGACACTTCACCCTGGAGGCGAGCTGCACCGCATTCCTGATCGCCAGTTCATCGGCATCAAAGATACGTCCTGCCCTGGACATCCAATATTCATCCAGGTGTGAAATCCCACACGCAGATATCGCGAGCGCGAACGTGTTAGGGGCGAATACACTCATCAACATCGCAACGTGGCCACCCTGGCTACCTCCAAAATTATACATCCGTTTCGGGTTGAGTTCAGGATAGAGATCCAGCACGGTTCTGATCGCATTCAGGCAATCGATTACCTGCATATTGCTCACGTCATATGGCAGAGTCGCACCCCGGCCGACAACCGGGTCAAAGTCGAATCCGCTCATCCGATACTCCGTCCCAACCCCAACCAGGTTGTACCGATCTGCGAATTCCTCCTGCATCTCCTTATATTGGAACCGGTTTGCTCCCCAACCGTGGGCATAATGCATCAGGCCAGTATTCTCGTCCATTTTCGTGGGTTCCACAACATAGGCCGTTATGGGTTTCGGATAATCCCCTGAGTTGTAAGACTTGAAGGTGATGTCGTAGGTTTTCATGAGTGATTGGTGTCCCTAAAAGGCAGGAGCACACCTAGGTGCACCCTACGAATGTGGATATTTTCCCAGTGATAGACGCACCCGAACATAGTCCGTTTTAACCATCCTCTTTCACTTACCTGTGATCCAACGAAATGACTCGCACAAGCGCGCCCTTACCCTCGATAATCTCGGTTACCTGCTCTACCGTATTCCCGCTGGACAGTACAGCCTTCTTCTTCTTAGATGAGACCACCTTCCCCGCGCCTCTTGTCCGAGCTCCCCGAGTCTTCAACGTACCGTCAAGCATGGCAACCATCCCCTTGCCATCTCCACCCAACTTTTCTATCCGGGAGATCATCCACTCAAGGTCAGCCATTGGTGTTGGCGATACTGCCAGATAGAACGTTTCCAGGCCGACTACCTCATCGAGCTCGTAAAACTTGTCTCTATCAGGCAGCGCATATTCCCTTTTGCCCTTAAGCGTATTTGAAACCGCCTCCTCGTGTAGAAACAGGACATATGCCGCCCCCGAGGCATCCTGATTAATGACATATGCGTGGCAGTCCCGCTCGGCCCTGAGCGTGATCTGAAACTGATCGCCCGAGCGCCTTACAGACCCGTCCTTGACCCGCACCTCCGCCATGGATCCGTCCGCCATTTCGCGCTGCGCCACAAAGCTGTATTCAAACGTGAGCGGCGCCGTAGCGGCTGACTGCGCCTTCCGATCCTGTTTCACTCGATTCAGCAACTCAGACAGATCGCGCGTTCGGACTTCCTCCTTCAGCTACATCTCGCATCTGAACGCCTTCATCTTGGAATCGTAATCGGTCTTGGTGTCTAGCACTTCCAGCACCTTCACCAACCCCTGGGACCAAGACTGTATTTCATCCTTTGTGAGCATCGCCATATCAACTTGCGTGTTTGATTCCAGATACACCCCCGCTTGTTCCACGGCCTGTCTCATCGCATCCTGTCTTGCCTGTTGTTCCACCTGTTGAAACGTGGACTGTTTTCCACCAGAACCCTCGCCGACCACCTCGACAACGAAGACATTATCCGCAACGATTTGTCCTTGAAGAGCAGAAGAGAAAAGCAACAACCCCAGAACCGAAAGCAAAGCACGAAATGCCATATTCACTCCTTGTTTACCGAACACTCGAATCCATTGGAAACCATAATGATGCTCGAAATCCAATCGAAAAACCAAGATGGAGTTCGGGTCAGGAACTGTCAAGGAGAAACGTTGGCGAAAGTGAGGAGGTTGGCGAGTATTAGGAGACGCAAGAATGGGCACGCACGGGGGCGTGAGCCGACGAAGGTGGGGATGCGTGGAAAGAAAAAGGGCGCGCACATAGGTGCGCCCCTCCAAAGTGTTGACGGCAGGAAGCTATTTGGTGGTGGTGTCCGGATCAATGTCTATTTTGAGAGGAGAAGTAGTCGTGTCCGCGGGTGACTGAATCTCCACGACAGGGGTCGCGTCATCCATTTCCGCGTCGACCTCAATAACCGGGCCGGCCGATGCTGTGCTGTCGGCCTCAGGCGGCTTGGGTACTTCTCCCCAAAAGTCGCTGGTCGTGTTCAGGTGATACGTAATATTGGCATCCGTGAGATAGACCTTTGGATCCGTTCCAATTTTCACGTAGTTCTTGCTCCAATCGGACCGTGACTGGCCGAACACAAAGTTGGCGAGGTCGTTGCCGCCTACATCCTGAATGGCCAGCAAAATTCCAAGAGAATCCGTCACCGAGTATGCCTCCCATCGGGATTCCTTCTCCGTCATTATCGTGGTTCGCTTTACGGCTAGAACCTTGTTGAACAGGTCATCCATCCTGTTCTCGCGAGTACTCAAAGAATCGTGCCCGACGATCTTCCAGACGCCTGCCTGCTTTACAAGCTCGATCGACTTGCCGGACCGGGTGACCACTACTCTTTGGACATCGTCCTTCTCACCAGCCCAGATCCCCTCGGTGGTAGCAATTCTCGATGTCTTTGCTTGCTGCACATAAATGACGCCAACGATTATCAACGTTACCGCCAGAATCCACAACTTGGTACTGTTAGCCATATCGCTCCTCCAATGCCCTGGCGCGACCCATCTCGCGCCTCCACCGGACAAGGCCGTATGCAATGATCAAAAACGGCGGCATCAGGATATTGAACCACTTCCACCAGGTCTTGGATTCATCCTCCAGCACCTGGAGCGGGCGTGTGGTAATCTCACGAGATCGAAGTGCCACCAGATCACTGTCACCCATCAAAAAATCGACCACATTCGCGACGAAGATGAAGTTCTCAGGAAATGCGCCACCACCACTGTCAGTGAAAAACTCCGAATCGCTCACCAGAACCACCTGACTCACACTTGTCGAACTGTCCAGCGTAACCGAGTTCAGGGCGCCGATCACCTTGCCTGGTTGCTTTGTGTTCTTGAAGAACGGGTTGTCGATCGGTGACAGGTGATAATATCCGGTCATCTCACCAGAGCGATCAGAAGTAAACAACAGCGGCATCAATGATGTAGAATCGGGGCTCACCGTAGGATCCACCTCGATCTCGCTGGTAAAAAGCGTCCTGACCTGTTCCAATCCTGAAACCGTCAGGTGATCGCCGAACCGCTGGACAATCGGAAACAGCGGGTACGGCACCTGGGAATTCATCCTCAAGAACCCAGCACGTTGGGTAATGGTAATTGGACTGTTCACCTCGTCCAGAACCAAATTCTCTTTCATGTTGAGCCCAAGTTCACCCAGGAAGTCAAAGAAATTGGACTGGATCGATGTCCCTTTCTGCTCTCTCAAATCTCCCTTAACACGACTCTGCGCGATGAAGAGATTGCCGCCCCTTCTCACAAACGCCTTCAACCGATCCATCTCCTCCGTCTTTATTGTATCCTGCACATCGGACACAATCAGCAGGCCGACGTCGTTGGGAATATCCCTTGTCAGCTTGGCATTTCGAACCTGGTAAGACTGTCGAAGTACCGCGGACACATTCTGAATTTCGGGTGACGCTTCACCCAGCTCCAGGAACGCGATGGACGGCTTTGTTGAATCCACAAGCTTCTTGATCTGGGTAGTTACATCATACTCCAGTCCCGTGGTACTCTCGATTACCGGAATCGTCTCTCGGCTGTCACCATACAGAAATACCATTCCCATATAGACGCGTTTCACCTCCAGCTTGTCGTTCTCGACCACCTGGAGCTGCACGGGCTGTATCCCGTACTTTCTCGCCTCTTCAGCAAGCTTCTCGTCATTCTCAGGCTGGTAAATCTCGAAGCGTATATTTCCGTCCCCATAGGCTTCGTATTCCTCCAGGATATCCTGCAGGTATCGCCTGTTGTTCCCGTACTGGCCAGGTAGGTTGTCGGTGAAATAGACCTTCATCGTCAACCGGTCCTCGATCTTTTGAACCACCTTCTGGCTGGACTCGGACAGGGAGTACATCTGGTTGTCCGTTAAATCCAATCTGAAAAACAGGTCTCGGGAGACGAAGTTTACCGCACACACCACCGCCACCGCCAGAACGACATAGAGAAAGAATGATTTGCTATCGTGCACCTTCAACATCACCCTACCTCCATTTCCGCATTTCGAGGACACGCAGGGTCATTGTCAGAAACAGCCAGATCATACCTGCGAAATAGATCAGATTCCTGGAATCGACCACACCCCGGGAAATATTCGAAAGATGAAAATCGACACTCAAGTACTGTGCAATACCAGAAATTCCAGTTGGTATTAACACAAGCAGCTTGTCGAGCAAAAAGAAGAACATCACCGCCATAATCGCCACGATGAGCGATACCACCTGGTTCTCAGAGAGCGAACTGGCAAAGGTCCCGATTGCTGCATAGAACGCCCCCAGAAGCGCGAGGCCGA
>CEUS01550292.1_pt1 | contig 11524 bp, 9 predicted proteins | sample 427031 | NCBI WGS metagenome assembly CEUS01 (sample SAMEA2622837, study PRJEB7988) | marine metagenome | biome: marine biome (ENVO:00000447); feature: marine epipelagic mixed layer (ENVO:xxxxxxxxx); material: "saline water (ENVO:00002010), including plankton (ENVO:xxxxxxxx)" | depth 140 m | reverse complement strand
GATGGTTCTTGGGGAATCTAAAAACTCATTATGGAACCTTTGAGCGCTTCTGAGATGGTATTGGTGTAGTACAATGAGTCGCATTCGAATAGGAGGGGCGCCGTGCTAGGGGCACTCGAGGATCTCAAGGTTATTGAATTACGACAGGGTATCGGAGCTGCATACTGCGGAATGCTGTTGGGCGACCTTGGAGCTGAGGTTATCATTGTTGACGATACCAAAACAGCTACCGATCCAGACCCCCCTCCCTATGCACGCCTATATTTAGACCGCAATAAATCATCAATCGTGTTGGATCTTGAGAATGACACAGGGCGAAATCAATTAAATGCATTGATTCATGAAGCCGATGTAGTGTTAGACGAACTATTCTCAGAAACCCAGGAACGATGGCAACTAAATCCCATTGAATTGCATGAGTCTTACCCAGCTTTAATCTATGCCACCATCACACCATTCGGACGCACTGGACCTGAAGCAAAACGCCCAGGAACTGATATGACTGTTCAAGCGCGGACCGGGTACATGAGTATTACTGGCTTTCCAGATGATTTGTTTACGCGATCAGGTACATCTCTATCTGAGTACTATACTGGAATTGCAACTGGGGTTGGCGTATTGGCAGCCTTACGATACCGTGATAAAACTGGCGACGGCCAAATTGTTGACATGGCACTACATGACACCCTCCTAACAGCAATGGAAGCCGCTCCTGACGACTATTTTCGTATGGGAGAAGAACGTCCCCGAACCGGCAATATGAACCCAGCAATTCCTGGGTACGGTTTCAGCAAGGCTTCAGATGGTTATGTATCAACTGCTACACCAGGATTCAATATCTGGCCAAAATTTTGTGCAGCAATTGGTCGACCGGATTTAACCGAACGACCTCAATTCAAATCACAAGAGGAGCAAGAAGCATGGGGCGCAATCGCCCTCGAAGCAATCAACGATTACTGTAGTAACAAAACACGAGCTGAGATTGTCAAAGATCTCGTAGCCCATGAAGTCCCAGCCGCATCAGTAAATACGATTGGGGAAGCGGTACAGGATCCCGTTCTACGCGACCGCGACATGCTAGTTGATATTGATCATGCTGAAAAAGGGAAGATCACCATTACTGGAAGTCCACTCCATCTGTCGGAGACACCCGGGCAAGTACGCAGAGCAGCTCCTGTAATTGGGCAAGACACGGAGACCGTTTTGGGTCGATTGCGTTCGCCTGGTGAATCAAAGGGCCTACGAGGAAACAAAATTGAAAAGAAGGCAAAACCAAAAGGAATTAACGCTTTAGAAGGAATTCGGGTCCTTGATCTGGGAACTGTCATTGCTGGACCATACAACACAAGTCATCTCGCCGATCTTGGGGCCGACGTTATCAAAGTTGAAGAACACATAGCTGCTGAGCGGCGAAATTTACCCGGAGGGGGCATTAGATTCTCTCCTGCTGATACGCCACCCGTCGGCGTGTATCGAGACCGAAACAAAAAAGCCTTAAGTCTCAATCTTCGAAATCCTGAAAGTGTTGCAATCTTAAAAGAGTTAGTGAAGGGCGCCGATGTCGTAACAGAGAATTTTTCTCCCGGAACAATGGAACGTTTGGGAATAAGCTATGAAGATCTCAAGGAAATCAATCCGACCATAATTTATGCCTCTGTGAGTTCCTTCGGCCAAACAGGTGCCTTCAGACATCAACGTGGGTACGATATCTTGGCACAAGCTCGCACAGGATACGCGAGCGTAACCGGCTTTCCCAAAAATCCTCCCACAAGATCTGGCAACTCAATTACCGACTATTATGCAGGCCTGTTAAGCTCGTTTAGCATCCTCGCGGCTCTAGACTATCGCGATCGAACAGGAAATGGACAAACAATAGATATTGCTCTCTTTGAAGCGCTATTCATGAATCTTGAAGGCTATGCAGAACATGCAATGAACGATGATCTCATTCTCACCCGCCAAGGAAATGAATCACTCACCCATGGTCCAGCATGTGCAGCTTATGAGGCTAATGATCAAAGATTGATCGCGATCGACGTGCATCGCGATGAATGGTGGGTATCTTTTTGCAAAGCAATTGATTCTCCTGAGTATGTAACTGATCCACGTACATCAAATTATGCAAATCGCAAACAAAATTCTGAGTTTGTACGAACTATTATTTCCAATTGGATCGCTGCAAACTCTTCTGAAGATGCTGAGAGGGAATTAACCAAGTATGGGATTCCTGTATCATTAGTTTTAACAGTCTCAGAAATGGTGGATCTCCCACAAGTACAAGCACGTGGTGTTTATGCCACCGTAGACCACCCACTAGCGGGGCCCGTTTTGATCACAGGCACAGCGTTCGGTGGGCTATCACGCACCCCGGGCAGGGTTTTCGCTCATCCGCCAATGGCAAATGAGCACGGACCTGAAGTCCTTAGAACATTTCTGGGCTACAGCGATGAAAAAATTAAAGAACTAGAAGAAAGTGGTGTCTTCACCTCCGAGTAAGGCTCCAATCCGAATATCGATTTGGGCAATATAGAAATACTCAGAGAGAAAATTATTCAGGATGATCACCATTGTATTCAAAGATAGGAGCAAAATATGGCTACGGGACTGGTTGTTGTTAAACAATATGAACGGATGATCAAATTTCGTCTTGGAAAATTCGTCGGACCGATCAAAGACGGTGGATTGCATTTTCTCATACCCGTTCTTGAATCAGGAATCGTTATAGATACACGGGAGATCCCCGAACGAGTCCCAACCCAACAATACATCACCGTAGACAATGTGGTCGTTAATATGGATTTCGTCTTGTATTATCGAGTCATACCAGAACTCGCTGATCGCGCAGTTTTGGAGGTCGTTGAACCTGGTGCGGCAGTACGAAATCTCGCAATGGCAGAGCTTAGGTCAATCATTGGGAACGTAAGCCTAGCAGAAGCATTATCGGAACGCGAACGTATTCAAGGTCAACTGCAGGCAGCATTAGATGAAAATACTGAGCGTTGGGGAATCAAAGTCCAAGGCGTTGCAATCAACGAAATTGACCCTCCTGAAGGGGTTAAAGCTGCGATGGAGCGTGAGAAGTCAGCCGCAGCAATAAAAACAGCTGAAATCACTGAATCAGAAGGACAAAGGCAAGCCCAAATCAACCGAGCCGAGGGTGAAAAACAGGCTGCTATTTTGTCCGCAGAAGGCGAGCGACAGTCTGCTATTTTAACCGCTGAGGGAACGCGAGAAGCCGCTATCTTAAATGCAGCTGGTTTCGCAAACGCATTAGACCAAGTAAACACTATCGCACAGGATGCGGACGCGCGAACAATGAGCCTACAATATTTCGACACTTTAAAGGAATTAGGCGAAGGATCAGCGACTAAATTCATCTTCCCCTTGGAATTTACTAGTATGATTCAATCATTCCTTAACGGGTCGAATAATAGTGAGAACAACGATATATAGAATTCATTCATGAACAACCCAGTGGAGGAACCTCTACCGAATGCCGGCGTGTCACGCACATTCCAAGCATTAATTCATCCAACTTACAGGCGATTGTGGGTTGCCGGATGGCTTTGGTACAGCAACCTTTGGATTGAATTCATTGTTCTACCATGGTTGATGCTTGACCTAACAAATTCCCCAATGCAAGTTGCCCTTGTTGGCGTTACTCGCATGGCACCAATGTTTTTCTTTGGAGTATTGGGGGGCAGCCTATCCGACCGATTCCCCAAACACCATGTTTTATTCACCCTCCAATGTTTCAACATATTGGTCACCCTAACGATGACGTTAATCCTTATATCGGGGATCATCCGCCCATGGCATATTTTTCTAGTCGCATTCTTAATGGGAACTTCTTGGACTATTGATTTTTCTGCACGACGTTCATATTTTGCCGAGATGTTACCACCGAATCGACTTACGAATGCAATCTCACTAGATGCTGCAGCCATGACAGGAAGCGGTATTTTGGGATCAATCCTTGGTGGAACATTGATCACTCTAACTGGTTATCACGGCGCGTATATTTTCATGCTCATACTATTCCTCATTGGATTCACCCTGCTATTCCCAGTCCCGAGTCGACAAACCAGTGCACCCAGACCAGCTCTCGCCAATCCTCTTACGCAAATTGCAGAAGCTTTCCAATTAATCAGGACAAATCGAGCAGTATGGGCGGCATTCAGTGTTACAGTTGCTATGAATTTCTTCGGATTTCCCTATTTCCAAATGGTTCCTGTAATCGCACGAGATGTCCTTGATGTCAACGCGTTTTTATTTAGTATTTTAAGTGCGGCCGCAGGGACCGGATCATTCATTGGCTCAATGGTGATTGCAACACGGGGGTCACGCAGACAAGGATCACTATATTCTGTCGGTTCGATCATCATGCTCGTCTCTGTTTTTGCTTTTGCATTTTCAAATTTATATGGCTTATCAGTACTCCTGCTTTTTATCGCAGGTCTCGGGATGGCTGGATTTGCTACGATGCAACCAGTCCTCATGCTTCAAGCAACTCCACCAGAGCTGAGTGGTCGTGCCATGGGCATTATTGCGATCGGAATCGGAGCAAGCCCATTGGGCATGTTCGTGGTCGGACTTCTGGCAGAATTTTTCGGGGCACCAACAGCCATCGCAATCAGTACTGGCGTCGGAATTATTGTATTGTTTGGATTAAGAATACAGCTGGAACAGTTGCGCGACTAAGAAATCTATTACTCGCACTCAATGTATATGCTTTTAAGATTCCTATAGATTTTAACTAACCAAACCCGTGTGTAATAATTGTTATGCGAAATGATGTTGTTAGTTGACCAAAAAATATAAGGAGGATACGATGGCAACATACGTTGGATATTTTCGACCAAACCCGAACTACTCAGCATACAGAGATGAAATGTTCATCACAGGTGAATGGGAACCTGCTGCTGGCTCTCAACCCGACAGTAAAATGGCAGACAAAGTTCGGGGATTCCCCGACTTCCTTGAATCAATTGGAGTGAAATTCCTTGGTTCCTATGTACCAGTAGGACTGCCTCCTAACAATCCAGAAAACCCGCCCGGATTTTCCATTATAGAAACCGATGACGACTCGAAGTTAATACAAATTATTACCTATTATGCACCATTTCTGGACTACTCGTTCTATCGATACAACGCACCCAATCGACCCCAATAGCGGACATATAGTATTCGGATAAGAATCTGGGCAAGAGGCCAGGCTTTAGGAATTGGTTTCTTGCCCTTCTTGATACCATAAATCCTCTTTTTTGAAAGAATAGCAAAATCAAAAAGAGGCTTTTGAGAGCGAAACCCAAGACAACTCCAGACAGAAATCCCTTATCTCTAATATCAAAACCAAATGTATAACTCTACTGAACGACAAGGATATAGTTCTGCTACATTTCAGGCATATGAAAAGGCACGAGAAACAACCCGTCCAGTAACCGAGCAAATTGTACGCCAAATTCTGAAATCAACTTTTGAAAAAAGTGAATGGGTGCTAGAAATCGGTAGTGGTATTGGAGAATTAGTAGGATTACTATCTGAACGAGACAGAATCCGGACCATGCAGTCTGATATTTTGCCAGAACTGGTCGCAAAAATACCCTTCAAAACACCTAAACTAATTGCAAGTACACACTCTCTTCCCTTCAGAAACAACTCGGTGCCTGCGATAGCAAGTTATTCTGTGTTAAATGCAATCATAAACATCGAAGAAGCGATAAACGAGATTGGACGGGTTTTGAAACCTGCAGGCTTTTTCACTAGTTTTCTTGATCTCCAAACGATCCCTGAATTTGTCATGACGAGATTCCCAGATGATATTTTGATCCCGGCAACAATGTTAATACCAAAAACCAACATCACGGTCACTGATCGTTTATATATGCAGGTCAATAGGGACACACTAAAAATGGAATTGGATCTACATGAGGAGGAACTCGAACCCGACATATTTAAGTTCCTCAATGATTACATAGCAAACCCTATACCTGAGTGGCACGCATACCAAGGAAATTCCGACGAAGCAGCACGATTAGCCCATTCCCAACGCATTGCCCAAGCAATTTCCTCCTTGGGTATTGAGGCCGTTTTTATCGATGCATTAGAGTACTTCACCACACATCTCGAAAAATATGTCCGCAACCATGGATTCAATATCAAACAATCCGAAATGATTAGTGGATCTGGTGTAATTGACCGAACCGAGATAAAAAACCCAGATAAGCAAAATTCTTACCACACTGCGATGGGTGCCCACTGGAAAACAACTGATCAAAACCTGGGACCGGATAAGATTCGATTGGAATCAACATTATTTGTTTTCGTTGCTCAAAAATCTTCATCCACTCAATAAGATATTAAGCCAACGGCTATCAGAACTTAACCCTTACTTGGTACAATTGCGCAGAGAACGATACTCTCAATCAAAACGTTTTAATATGGAGGTCAACGGTGCCTGAGCTGCAACCAGAATCCCTGCGCAACATCTGTGACGAAGCGATTTTCTCTTTCAACACGACAGCAGAACTGCAATTGCTGCCCACAATTATTGGGCAAGAACGAGCGGTTCAAGCGCTGGAGTTTGGTGTTGATATGCAGCAGAAAGGATTCAATATCTATGTTGCCGGGCCATCAGGTACCGGGAAGGTCACTGCTTTAACCAGTTTTCTTGAGGACTATGCGCAGCTACAAAAGCAAGCATCGGATTGGTGTTATGTACAAAACTTCAACAACAGTTCTGAACCTCAAGCTTTGGAGTTTCCGGCGGGAATGGGTCATGATTTCCAAGTTAGCATGAAGTCTCTCGTTGCGGAGGTTTCGCGTGACGTCTCTCGAGCATTTGCAACACCAGAATACAGCGAACATCGTGACGAACTAAATCAAGTTTTCCAACAACAAAGAGAGCAACTATTCAGCAATTTAGCACAGAATGCCCACAACCAAGGCTTCTTACTCCAATCAACGCCCGAAGGTCTTGCCCTCGTGCGACACAAAGATGGCATACCCGCGACGGAGGAAGAAACATCTGCCTTGTCAGCGGATGAGCGCAATCAGCTTGGAGCAATACAAAAAAACCTACAAATAGAATTGCAGGGAGCCATCGACCGGGTTCGGCAAGCAGAGCGCTTACTGCAAGAACGTCTGCAAAAAATGGATCAAGAAATCACCCAATCATCGCTGAATTTTCTGGTCACTGAACTAAAGCAAAAATACACTGACTTACCAGACATCATTGCCTACTTAGACCATGTTGCGATTGACATGGTACAAAACATACATCTATTCCAACCTTCTGCTCAAAATGCCCAACAAGAACCTCCTACGCGTGCGAATACACTTGGCAGATACGATGTGAATGTCATTGTAGATAACCTTGAGACGTCAGGTGCTCCAGTAATTTTTGCCATTAACCCAACTCATGGGAATTTGCTTGGTCGTGTTGAAAAACAAGCACAACTAGGCACAATGCAAACAGATTTCACAATGATTCGCCCTGGCGATCTTCATCGCGCTAACGGTGGATTCTTAATCATCCGAATTGAAGAGTTACTTAGGGATAGTGCCGCATGGGAAGGATTAAAAACATCTCTCCTTGAACAAAAGATTATTATTGAAGAACTCACTGAACGGATGGGATACCCAAACATGAAAGGATTAACCCCTGAACCGATCGCGCTAAACACCAAAATAATCCTTGTCGGTGATAGTTCGCTATACCACGCCTTATATTTGAATGATCCCGATTTCCTAGAACTTTTTAAAGTAAAAGCAGAATTTGATAGCACCATGGACCGCAATGAAAAAAATGTCCATGAGTATGCTTCCTTCATCGCTACATTATGTGCAAAAGAAGATTTGCTCCATATGGCAAAAAGCGGGGTCAGCAAATTAATTGAACATAGCTCTCGTATCATTGAAGACCAGAACAAACTCTCTACGAGGTTTGCCGAGATAAGCGACATCATTCGTGAAGCCAATCATTGGGCCAAGCAAAAAACCGCGAAGGAAATCTCGGAGGAACATGTCTCCCACGCAATTGAACAAAAAGAATACCGTTCCGGCCTGATGAAAGAAAAGATATTGGAATTGATCGAACGCAATATTATTAACATCGACACCCGAGGAGAAGAAGTTGGCCAAGTCAACGGTCTCGCGGTCATTGGCAGTGGTGATTCTAGCTTTGGGCGACCAAGCCGTATCACAGCATCAGTCAGTATTGGGCGGGAAGGCTTGATTGACATTGAACGGGAAGCGCAACTGGGTGGTAGCTTACACACAAAAGGGGTAATGATTCTCGGAGGATATTTAGCCGACAAGTTGGGTGGCAATGTACCCTTATCTCTAAATGCACGCCTCACCCTCGAGCAAAGCTACCAAGGGGTCGAAGGAGACAGTGCATCAAGCACAGAATTGTATGCCCTTCTATCACGGCTCGCAGAACTACCCATCAAGCAAGGGATAGCAGTGACTGGCTCAGTGAACCAAAAAGGAGAAGTCCAAACAATTGGAGGGGCGAACCACAAAATTGAAGGTTATTTCTATGTTTGCCAAGCACAGGGGCTCACTGGTGAACAAGGCGTATTGATTCCCTCCGACAATGTGCAACATCTCATGTTATCTGAAGAAGTCGTGAATGCGGTACGCGAAGGAAAATTCCATATCTATTCTGTTGATTCAATTGACGAAGGGATTGGAATTCTGACAGGAACCGCCGCAGGAGACATTCAAGAAAACGGTTCGTTTGAAAATGGATCTGTTAATCAACGCGTACAGCAAAGACTACAAGACATGGCGGAAACCATGCGCGATTTCATGAATCCAAGCAATCAGTAAACAATTCCAATTTGTCCTCATTTTCCGGACCACTGAACCATCGCGCCTCCCTATTTCACTCTCGCGATTCCACCTGTGCAAGAAAATCTCTGAAAACAGGTGCCACAAGAGCAGCCTGTTTTTCCCTACTTAATTCAGGGGCATCAGCACCCCAACTATCTGTGTCTTCGCGAGTCCATAAAGCGGGATGTTGCTCACAATCCGGAAGATTCCGGGCAACTGAATTATTCGCTGTGCCTGTATGGGTAAGGTCATCCACATATATAAGGCTGGTCGGCGCCGATATAGTGCGCAATTCGGATTCAGAAATGCCAATCACGCTCTGCTCTGCAGTGAAGTCCGAACGCCAGTAACGCATTACGGCAATGAAATCATCAACTGCCATATTCAGAAGTCTTTGCTTATTTGATGGGTTTTCTGCAATCCGTTCTGACCAAAATTCTGATTCCACAACTCCAGCCATTCCATCCTTCTCTGCCACACGAACGAATTCATCGTAATAGCTATCGCCCAAGTTTTGCGCGGCATATTCCCCTCCCGACACTGAATACAACAATAAGCCTTTAACAGCATCGGGATGTCGTAACGCCACCAATAAAGCAGCACGAGCACCTGCGGAAGTTCCACCAACGTACGCTGGAAATGCATCAATAGCATGCAATAATTGCACCAAATCATCGGCCCAAATTTGATGCTCCATTCGATCTCCAGAAATAACAACATCCGACGCGCCACAATTCCGACGATCCCACAGAATGACCCGATAATCTTGGGAAAGGTCAGTGGCAAGCGCAAGCAAACTGTTACCCGGCTGACGGCCACCTGGAGTTAAAATCACAGGAACCCCTGATCCTATTTCTTCATAATGAATCGTCGCTCCATCAATCAATGTCGTTGGCATCACATACCTCCCCAAATACATGTTCTGTGGCTCCAGTATAATGGTTCGGAGAGAAACGAATCAAAAGGATAGACATGAAAGACACGGCAGTCTGGGCCATAGGGATCGGCGTCATATTAATAATCGCATGGGGATTGCTCACTTCATTTCGTTTTATCGCAATTGTGCCAGGCATACCAATCTTGGTTAGAGGCGCTATGTTCGCTCTATTCATCGGATTGACTCTCTGCATAATATTGGTTGTTTGGGAACGCATACGCGAGCAATAAACCACATGAAACTACCTAAGGAATAATCGGCGTATGCGAACAACTAAAAATTTTAGTTCGTCCAGCATTTTCTTTGGTTGGTGGATCGTCATTGCATCAACATTCGGGTTTGCACTTAATGCAGGATTATATTTTTACGGTTTTGGTTCTTTTTTTATTCCTCTGCAAGAAACCTTCAACGTTGGGCGAGCTAGTCTATCAGGGGCGTTTGCTCTAGCCCGATTAGAAACTGGTCTATTAGGGCCAATCGAAGGCTATGTTGTAGATCGTTTTGGGCCAAGAAAAATCATGCTTCTCGGGGTGTTCATGCAAGGTTTGGGTTTCATAATCCTATCTCGAGTTAACACCATCACAGAATTTTATATAGTTTTTGTATTTTTATTAGCACTTGGCAGTGCTCTCGGTTTTAGCCAACCACTGCTCGCGGTTCTTGCCAACTGGTTCATAAATAAAAGAGGCCTAGTCATGGGAATCGCAACATCAGGTATTGGCATCGGAGGGCTGTTTGTCCCCATCCTTGCCTGGATCATTGTCACATCTGGCTGGCGCCCCGCAATGATTTTTGCTGGCGTCGTCACGTGGGTCGCCGGCATACCACTCGCACTAGTTATGCGGCATCGACCAGAACAATATGGATATCTACCTGACGGAGCGAGCGTCCATAATGCAACTATTGATGTCGCGAATGATCACGATTCCAGCGATGACCAAGAACCTGAACTTGAGTTCACAGCGCGTCAGGCACTCCGCACAAAAGCATTTTGGCTATTAGGCATCGCCTTTTCACTCCGAGTTATGGTGTCGGGATCAATGGTGATCCACTTGATTCCCTACCTTGAAGACAGTGGAATGTCAAAAGAATTAGCCGCGTTGGCACTAGGGTCTTTGGCTATGACTAGTGTCATTGGACGTTTAGGTTTTGGTTGGCTAGGAGACCGATTTGATCGGAAGAACATGGTACTTGTTGCCCTGGCGGTCATGGGGTTCAGCATGTTAATTCTAGCGTTCGCTACTAGAACGTGGCATATAGTTGCATTTTTTATTCTCTATGCGCCCTCATATGGTGGGCTCGCAGCAATGATGCATGCCATTCGTGGGGACTACTTTGGGCGAACAGCTTTTGCAACTATATCGGGTTTCATGGCAACACTTATGGCTGTGGGAACCATTATCGGGCCTGTTTTCGCCGGATATGTTTTCGATGTCACAGGCAGTTACCGTATCGCATTTATTACATTCGGGATTGCAACATTTGCCGCTTTAGCCCTAATTGTTGCAACTAAAAAACCTACAGAAAAAGATCTCGTGTGATCACTTACGGTTTAATTAAATATCGTAGAAATAACAAATCCTACGTAATGTATCCCAATACCAACATCTCGTGTACAAACATCTTCCGATATTAGTACCAAAGGTAACTAGTAAACGTAGTCCCGAAACCAATATCAGCCCCTAAAGCCAGACCAAGTGCAATACTTAGTAATCCTGCGACTGAAATCACAATGTTCCCAGCTGTATT
>CEUS01095062.1_pt1 | contig 11530 bp, 9 predicted proteins | sample 427031 | NCBI WGS metagenome assembly CEUS01 (sample SAMEA2622837, study PRJEB7988) | marine metagenome | biome: marine biome (ENVO:00000447); feature: marine epipelagic mixed layer (ENVO:xxxxxxxxx); material: "saline water (ENVO:00002010), including plankton (ENVO:xxxxxxxx)" | depth 140 m | reverse complement strand
TTCAATAATAAATATTTATTTGGAAACATTTTCAGAGGTAAATAAATAGAATTGAGAAATATAGAGTAGACTGGAATTGGTTTATACTTCTAAGAATATTTTCAAACCAAGATAATCAAAGATTATTGGCTGCTTCAATAGATTGTGGCGTTATGAAAGTATTTGTATTTTCAACTATATGAGGCACTATTAAATTTGATAAACTTGGAATTACATGAACTGGGCAGGCGTTACCACAAAGAGGGGCTAAGTAATCTTCTCCAGTTTCTGTCAAAACTATTCGAATTGAGTGCCCTGCAGGCACTATGGCATCAATTCCTTGAAATTCCATCATCATCGTAACTTCTTGTCCTGGAACTACAGTCTGAGGATTTGAACCTCCAGCATGATATCTAATGTCCATTGTAGCGTGACCTAATCTCATGCCAGTTGTAGAATCTTGCATCTCTGCAAAAATTTGTCCACCATCAAATAGAGCAACTGCATAAAGATGTAATTTTACAAGACCGGATATATGAGTGTCATTTACATCTGAAAAAGCTGGACAATCAAGATTAATGCTTTGCTGGGCTGCCCCGCCAACTATTGCGGCTCCAGTCACAAAAACACCGCTAGCCTGACAAGTTGATATGGGTACGGTCATTTTTTTAGCCTGTTTAGAAGGCCAAGTTTCCTCTACTCGCCACTGCCCATCATTCCTCTGAACTTGAACATGCATATCTGGTTTTGGACCTACTCCCTTGAGATAATACTCAAACCATTCAAATAAATCCTGAGCCCAATCCCACCTTGTCATGTTGTGTATTGCCTCAGCTCCATAACCAGAATCCTGAGCATTATGTTTTGTCCATTGGTCTGGATAATTATGTTCCCATTGACCAATCATACCTCTCACGTCATAACCTGCATCTTGATATTGATGATACCAAGGAGTGCCATCAGGGCCACTGAAAATTTGATGAGGATCTACATTCCAATCTTGCATTCCATGAACGAAATAAACAGAACCTCCCCAATTATTGAACGCTTTATCAATATGTGACCTCTCGGAATAATAGTTATCCATGTAAGGGTCAAATTCGCCTGCACCATAAGTTGCAGGCCCTGCAAAAAAACCCTCAACAATATCTGGACAAATGTTATCTAAATCATCTGGATTATAGTCGACAGTACTTGAAAAATAAGCCATGTGCATAACTTGAGATCTTGCTTCAGCACTACCATTTTTATACAATAAAGGATGGAGGGCTGTAGTTCCACTTATTGGCACTATTGTTTTTAGATATTCACTTCCCTGTGCTGCAGCTTCCCACTGTGTTGCACCTTCGTAAGATTTGCCATATAAACCTACGTGGCCGTTTGACCACTCTTGGCTACCAAGCCATTCAACTGCATGATGTATGCCCAAACCCTCTCCATTTCCTCTGTAGTCAAAACAACCAGTAGATAATTCAGTACCAAAAACGGCTACCTGAGCGAAAGCATATCCGTGTGGGACGAAATTTTCAAAAATAAATTCACCCCTTCCTGCACTTACAACTGTTGTATCACTAGATTCATCAGTAGGTCGGCCATATGAGTAATAAGGACTTACAATTGCAATCACAGGAACTTTTTCACCATCTAAAGTATTACTTGGTAACCAATAAGAAAGATGTATTTCAGACTCTGATGGTCCAGTCTCCCAAACTTCGCTAGTATCTACTTCAATAAAGACTTCTTGAACATCAAGTGCATAATGAATTCCATTCTCTAAGACTCTAGAATGTGTGTGTGTCATATTCCAATCTAATTGATGCCTTTGTTTTAAATCTGGATAAAACCCTGAATCGTTTGAATCATCTGATGTAAACGAATCTAAGCAGCCTGCCAAAGAAGACATTATTACGATAAGAATGCAAATTGATGAACGTATGGTTGATTTGTTTCTCATACTATTTTGTCATTTTCCTAGCTTTTTTTGCCATTCTCACCAGCTCTTTTCTAGCTTCCTCTGCATCTTTAACTTCATTTTCAAATCCGAGTCTTATAGGCCTTGGACCATTGCTAGTTTTTGCAGACATCTCAAACCCGTACCTATCTATTCCAGTCATTGAAGCTCCAGATGTATCTTTAGCCTTACTCATAGTTTTACAATATAAAACCATTGTGTCTACATGATCTTCATTCATATGCTCTATAATATCTAAAGAATAAGGGGCTAATGGATCTGGTTCAGCTTCAAACCATTGTTTATCATTCACCCAAGACATTCTTCCAAAACCCCCAATGTATCTTACTTCAGAAACCATTAATTTATAGAAGAAAAAATCCTTGAAATCTACATAAAATTTAGCGTCTTGATGCTTTTCTATAAAAATCTTTTTGACTGCTTCACGTTTACTATCTTGTAATTTTTTACATTCGCCAATAAGTGTTACACGACCTAAAGCTAAGGGATTGCCTTCACCAGTTTCTGCAATTAAAAGAGATGCTTTAGAATCATTATTCAAATTTTTGGTATGTTCTGCTAAAGAACTTATTAGAAATATAGGGTTTCCCTCGTATAATGCATAAGTTACGAAAGAACCATAAGGATATCCTTGAGGCTCAACGGACATAGTACAAAGTGTTGCTGTTCCCATTTTAGAAGCTAAGGTTCTAGCCTGTTCTGCATGTGAAGCAGTTGGTACATTGGGATCATATAACAATTCTTGATCCTGAGTTGTAGCTCCTTTGGGAGGGGCATGTCTGGGCGGTTCTTTTTCATTCTGTGTCATTTTTATTCTCCATTTTTTATTTATCACTGAGTTCGTCTTTGATAAAAATTCTCATAGGTTTTTTAGTAGTTTTAGGTACAATTTCAGAAGTAACTCCGAAAACTTGTTCTATATTTTCTTCAGTCAATACTTCCTGTGGACTTCCTTTAGCCTTTATTTTTCCTTCATCTAATAAAAATATAAAATCTGCAAATCTAGCTGCAATATTTATATCATGGATTGCTATTATTGCAGCCTTTACTCTATTACTGTTTGATACTAGGCCCTTAATCTTTTTCATTATCTCAATTTGATTTTTTAAATCTAAATCACTTGTGGGTTCATCCATTAAGAAAACTGAAGAATCTTGAGAAACTGCCTTGGCAATAACTACTCTTTGTCTCTCTCCGCCTGATAGTTGATTAAAATTCCTAAAAGCAAAATCATCTAGATTAAAAAATCTTAATGTTTCACTAACTCTTTCGCGATCACTATCGCCTACTGTCCAATTGATGTGGGGTCTACGTCCCAGTAAAACTACATCAAATACTTCCATAGGGAAATTTGACATGATTGATTGGGGGACGTATGAAACTATTTTAGACAAGTCAACTAAATTTAATGAGGCTATATCCTTAGAATTTATCTTTACTCTACCTGTTTCTGGCTCTAATATCCTATTAATACACTTTAATAAAGTTGTTTTTCCTGCACCATTTTTACCTAGGATGGCTATTACTTTATTATTTTCAATGCTAAAATTAAGATTTTGAAAAACCCTCTTTGTACCCCAGCTAAAACTTAAATTTTCAACTTCGAGAATTTTACTCAATGCCCTACTCCTCTATTTTTTAGTAAAAGATACATGAAAAATGGACCTCCAATAATTGATAGCATAATTCCTACAGGTAAAACTATAGGGGCAAAAATTATTCTTCCAATGGTATCTGCAAAAAGCATTAACAAAGAACCGAAGATTGCAGAGCATGGAATTAATTTTCTATAATCATTCCCTACAATTAAACGCCCCATATGTGGTGCAGCCAATCCAACAAATCCAATCAAACCTGTAAATGCAATTACAGTTGAGGTCATAAATGCTGAAAGAATAAGGATATGTTTCCTAGTAGCTACAGGATCAACACCTGTTGAAATTGCAAAGTCATCACCACCAAGGGATAGAGCATTTAGATCCCAGGCTTTTTTTAGAGCTGATGGAAGTAAACCAACCAACGCTATAGTTACCCATAGTGTATTCTCTAAAGTAGGCCTTGAAAGACTCCCGAAAGACCAATGAGCTAATTGAGATAATTGTGCATCTGTAGCAAAATATTGCATTGTAGATACAATTGCGCCGGCAATAAATGTAATTGCAATACCTACTAGAATATAGGATTCGGGAGAAATCGATCTAAAATTCCCTAATTGAATTATTATTGCAACAACAATCAAAGAGAATAAAAATGCATTAATCACAATAACCAAATCTGAATTTGGAACAATAGAAATATCAAGAATAATGGCGAAAGCTGCACCAAGGGCTGCCCCTGATGCAACTCCCAATGTTAATGGAGAAACTAAGGGGTTACCTAAACTGCCTTGCATTAAAGAACCTGCGATTGCTAAAGCTGCACCGCCTACTATTGCCATTAAAATCCTAGGAAAACGTAATTCCCAAATTATAGCAGATTCCATTTCGTTAGCAGAGGTAAAACCAAATATGATTTTTAAGGTTGTAAAAAAATTTAAATTTTCAGAAGAACCTAAACCTATTGCAAAAATTGCCACGAGAAAGGTGATGAAACAAAGAGCCAATATGAGGCTCATTTGAGTTTTGGCATTTTCCATATGTTTCTTGGAAATTGAATCCATAATCTAGGTTACCATAGAATTACAAACAAATTTTCCAATTTTATCAACATTATGATAGTTTACAAAATAATCTTCAATATATTTTTCTGTATCTAAATCTTCAAATAATAAAGGATGAAAGAATTTTGCTAATGTTGGTAACCCATGAATCATCATTGGGCCTGCAAATTCTCCTGACATGATAATCATCCTGTTATTAATTATGGCATCTATATTATCAAAACCAGGCCTATCACTAATAAAATCCATATGTGTCCCACAACTATCATCATCGTCAAAATTATCGAAACCAATATCAAAAGTAATTCCATCGAACATCAATATATTAGGATCTGCATCTAGTATTGCTTCCATATCAACATGTGTCGTATGTCCAGGTAAATCTTTGAAAACATTAATTCCGCCCGCTTTTTCTATTATGTCTGTCCATTGAGAAGTTCCAGTAAGAACGACTGGATCTCTAGTTAAAGAGGCGTGATGCTCCATAACAATCCTAGGTTTTGCAGTATCGTTCAATTGTGATATTCTAACCTTAACTTCTTCTTCGATAGAATCAAAATCCGAAAAAAGAATTTGGGCCTCTTTCTGTTTACCAAATAATTCTGCAATTACAGATATCTCATATCTCAAATTATCATACTTGTAAAAATCTAAAGCAACGACCTTAATACCTATAGGTTCTAATTTTTCGCGAATTGCATTTGTATCAACCATCCCATTAGTAGCAAAGACGAGGTATATCTCTGGCCGAGTATCCAAAAGAGATTCGAAATCAATTTCTGAATGTGCAGACTGCTGAATTAGAGGTTTATCTACAAATTCAGGCCATAATTTTTCGTCTTGAAAATCACCCGATATTCCTACAATAACAGATAAATTAACTTCAAGCATACGCATTACACTAGCGGCATAAGTGTTTGTAATTGCAACTCTCTTAGGTTCTTCCTTAAAAGAATGAGAGACGCCGTTCGAATCAATCACTTGAATACTGCCTTCAATACTTTCTTGGTTATAATTATCAGAGTAATACCAAACACCTAATGAACAAAAAACTACTAATAATGCTTGAAAGAGAGCTAGACTTTTATCTGAAAAAAACATTGTTAATTCCTTCTTTTCCTATTTATTATTGAGAGTAAAGACAATAATACAATTGCTGAAGTCAACGAAACTGTAGGTGAATCTGCCTCATTTTCTTCAACTTTTATGAAAACTGAATCTGATAAACCAGATAATTTACCATTTGAAAGTTTAGCTTGAACCCTTATTCTATTTTGTCCAATGTCTAATGAATCAAAAATTGTAGAATTTTCTGTCCCGTTATAGATTTCTGTTTTGACACCTGCCTCATTTTCTAATATAACCGAATACCAACTAATTTTCTCACCATATTCCCAAGAGAAAAATAGACTCTCGCCTTTAGAAATTGTTTGCGATGGAGTAAGGATGGTTGGGGTTTCAGGTACAAAAATTAATGTAATGTTAATTTTTTTGCCTTTGACCAAAGCTTCAGAAGTAAGTACTGCATATAATTCATACTCATAATTCCCATCCACTTGATTCTCAAGATAAAATTTTGTAGCGTTTCCTGAATAAATTAATTCTCCATTTTCAATAAGCCTATATCCTTCAGCACCTTGAAATGGAGCCCATTCGACAAAATAATCATTATTATTATAGTTTCCTCCATCTTCCGTTATAAATTGTGGTTTAAAAGGAACGTAAAATGATGTCAGATTGTATTCAACTTTTTCTGCATGAGAACCAGGTAATCTATCTATTTTCTTCACCCAGTTTTTTACAGTTTTATTATACCATAATTCCCAAGATGCTATCCCATCATTATTATCAACTATAGATATATAAGTTGTAGAAAATACACCTGCCACTGTTTCTACCATAACATTTTGTTTTATACTAACACTGCTCATAGTGTCGTCATATCCATTAGGATGACCTGGGACACCTATTATGTTAGTTCTATTGAAATGTAAACTAAGATTCTTATTTGAATCTAGTAGACTAACTACATTACCATTGTCATCAGTAAAAAGCCAACCAAGTGTACCTTCTTGGAAATAAGATGACGATGAGGGGGCATCCTCCCAATACGTTTTTAATGGAAGAAGATTATTACTATCTACCCAATGATAAGATTTCTCTTCTTCAAGATAATAATCATCATTCTTCCTCAATAAAAATGTTTCTTTTTCATTACCATAAGCATCGACTACTTGTTCTTTTCCTAAAACTGTTAGCTTAACATTATGTACGCCATTAGGATCTGGAGAAACTGAAATCGGAGAATAACTGACTTGGTAATCCCAACTCATTCCAGCCTTCCATAAATCACCTATCGATTCTTCAGGAAGAACCATTATCAAAAGTTTTTGAGTACTATTTGTAGTTCCATTACTATTAGTTGCTCCAATTTGGAATTCGAAATTACCTGGTTCTTCTGTTTGAAAAAGAAACTTTTCTGCAAAACCTTCATAAACTTTTTCTTCATTGGTATTTAAAGTATAGAATAATGTATGATTTCCTCCCTTCCACTCTATATCTAGAGGTAGCATTGAAAGGCTTAATACTTGAGTTTGAGTTATGAAATAGGGACTTTCAGGATATTTTACTTCTTCAAATGTGGTAATATTAATCCAACCCATTCCATCACTAATATCTACACTTTTTGGTTCAGCCACTTCAATATTTCCTCTTTTGAATGTGAAGGTTTGTGTTGTACCTACTTTTAGATTTTCAAAAAGAAAAAAACCATCATCATTAGATACCACTTCTGCCGAACCATTACTAACTTTAATATCTGACATTGGTTCTCCATTTTCAGATTTTATGAAACCGTAACGACTATTCATACCATGATTAAAATCAAAATCATTCGGTATTGATCCTTCCATTCTGAAGTGAATAAATTGAGTACTATGATCTATATCGCCATAATAAGCCCTTAATGAATAATAAGCTCCAATTTCTAAAGGGCCAAATTCAGTGCGCCCGCCTTGCAAACTGTGACTTTCATCGGTCTCCACCAATTTCACTGTTGATGTTGGAGAATTGTCAACATGCTCTCCGGATGCATCAAACATCTCTGCTGTAATCCAATTTTTACCTACATACCAATCCAATTCAATATCTGATTCAAAGAAGATTTTACGATATGATACAGTATGCCCATTATCCATGAAATATGCACGAACTACATGTTCTCCTGGAGAAATATCTGTAATTTCATATTCTCCATTACTATCTGTCCAAATTGAATCTCCAGAATCAACCTTAATTGAAGTATCTCCAGCTTTGACACCGTCAGAAACATAAACTTTTCCTGAAATTTTGTATAATGGTGTTTCATCCGAGGAAACATCAACTGCGAAAGAACTCAATATGAAAATCATGACAACCAAAGAACTAAAAAAGGTATTTTTTTCCATTTATCTTTTTCCTATAAAACCTTTGCAAAATTTTAACTGAAAGATACTAAAAATAGCAATATATAAAATTTAGGGAGCCCTAAAAATCAATAATAAAATATTTTTTCAAGCTTTTAGCCATATAATGATATGGCTTTTAAACCCCTAAAGTTATATACAAAAATTCAGAGAAAATAAATGGAAATAAAGCAAACGGGAATAGGAATTGCATGTACCTTATTAGTTGTGGGAAGCTTCTGGGTATTGATGATGCAATCGTATGATGAAGGCTTGGGTACCAATAATACATTTATCGCTACTGATTCTCAAAGTAATGTTACTCAAGATAGAAATAATTCACTCTTTGAATTATCTTTTTCAAAAGTGGAAGAAAATTTAGAATGGTCGAAATTGGATATTAGTATTCAAAATTCGACTGAAACCATGACTTGTTCAAAAGGGAATTTCACATCTAAGGATATTGGAAATGCAAAAGTTTCTCCTAGATTAAGCTCAGATGGAATGACATTTAATGTAATGGTAGACGCAACTTCTGAAGAAGAATTTACTCACGTTAACTTGAACCAACTTATAGAAACAGATGGAACAAATTATGATATTAGATTTTCTAAGACTGATATATATCTATCAGAAAATGTTACAGGGACTATTGTAGAAGATATTCAATTTGAAGAATTAAATAGCATACCAGAACAAGATTTTACTGAGAATAGTGAAGAACGATTGGATTGGTATGATTATAAGATAACTACACATCGTATTGAAGTTGAAGATAAGATATATGTCATTAAGATTGGCGAAGAACATTATAAAATAAAATTTACAAGTTATTACAATGAGGATGATGAACCAAGATATGTATCCTTTATGATTGGAGTTTTAGGTAATATTGAATTTGCTGCCCTTTCTAATCCTGATTTAGTGTCACCTGCAAAATGTACTATTATTGAATTAGGGGAAAATCCAGATACATGGGAAATCACAGAAAAGATTGCAATCTTTGAAAATGATTTTGATGTTTGTGAATCAATATGTACCATTAAAATTACTGTAACTTATGAAGGAATCCCTGTAGAAGGAACAAAACAATTACAAATTAAGTAATTCTAAAAATCAAATAGTAACTTAGTAAATCCAATAACAAATAATGGGATTTGTAACCCGAAATTAGCCATTACTGGTTTATCATTAGTCAAATAACCTGCTGTTGACCAAAATAGAACTCCTGCTCCATGAAAAAATATATTCATTGGATATTGATCTAAATTAGTGAGTAAAATTCCAGTCAGAATTAAACCTGTACCTGCCCATTTCATTGCTTCGATTCGTTCCAAAGGTATCGCCTCTGGTTCACTATACCAATGTGACTAAATATGTGTTTCAGTATTTTCCTCTTCTAAAGTCATAAATAACATCATAAGGAATATGATTTCTAAACCTAATTCAAGAACTTTTCCTAATGCCATAAGAATTGCATTAACTATATCATAAAGCAAGCCTTCCTCGGAATCAACGGCCCCTGCTATAGCATTAGAAATTAATTCAAGTAGGAAATAATCAAACACAATAACGAACGCCATTATACCGAAAACGTTCAAGAATATGCGCACAAAATCATCTTTAACCAAAGAATAACTGTAAGTTAATGCTGAAAACGCTCCTTTTCCTCTCAAAACATAACTGTACTGCCAAAAAGCACAATAAACTGCAAAAATTATTCCTGGAATAATTAGTAGAAGTGAAGTGATAATCCAAAAAACATAGAAAATTACGGCCGTTACAAAATACATAGGTAACATATTTGTCCCATCCTTTAGTGCTTGAACACCAGAAATCTTTTCTCCGTGCATTGCTCCTGCAATAACTCTAATGACTGCAATCCAAGCAATTCCACCAATAAGTTGGCGAATAAATTCAATTGTTATGTATTCTATAACTCCACTCAAGAAATTATCAAGCCACGTCCACCATGTCCAACCACTAGCTAGGTCATCAACAAAGACTGACAAGTGAGGTACCAAATATTCTACTATTAAAAAAACAGGAACAACTATTGTAGCAATAGCAGGCAAGTTTAATGTGAAAAATTTAAAAGATTCAAGTAACAATGTGAAAAATCCCTTCTTACTTGGTTTGAATAACTTTTGATTCTCATCTTGTTGTTCTTCTTGCTCTAATTCTTCTTCCATATACTACGAATCAATATCCCCTAAAAAAATGCATCTGTTAATTAACAATGTCAAAAAAGGTCATTTAGAGGGGGCACAATTAGGGACTTCCAAGCATGGGTAAAATTCAAGTTCTAGATGACCACACAATTAACCAAATTGCTGCTGGTGAAGTAATCGAAAGGCCGGCCTCTGTCGTCAAAGAACTTGTTGAAAATTCACTAGATGCAAATGCAAAGAATATTTGGATTAGAATCGAAGAAGGTGGTACCTCCTTAGTCCTAGTTAGAGATGATGGGGATGGAATGGACGCAGAAGATGCAAAATTAGCCTTCCAAAAGCATTCGACTTCAAAAATACGCTCTTTTGATGATTTACAAGACGTTAGTACTTCTGGATTCAGAGGTGAAGCCTTACCATCTATAGCTTCAGTATCCCGACTAAGAATTACAACATGTAGAAAGGGAACTGATGTTGGAACTAGAATCACAATAGAAGGAAATAATAATTTGGAGGTTGAAGAACATGCTTCACCACAAGGAACAACAATAGAAGTTGCGGACCTTTTCTTCAATACACCTGCAAGATCAAAGCATCTTAAGAGAGTGGCGACGGAACTTCAACATATAGTCAGAATTGTGACAACAGAAGCGATTCGTAGGCCAGATGTAGCGTTTAATTTGGTTCATGGTGAAAGGAAACTAATTGATGCGCCTGCATCAGATTTGAAAACTAGAATTGGAGTCTTGCTTGGCAGGGATGCTTCGAAAGAATTGATTGAAATGAGTGGAGAAGCTGATGGATTACGTCTTGAAGGTTTTCTAACAAGACCTGCTGTTTCTAGAAAGTCAATGGCTGGATTGTATCTGCATGTAAACGGAAGACCTGTGCAAGCACGAAATATTTGTTATTCGATTAAGGGAGCCTATGGAAGTTTGCTACATGATGGGCATTTTCCGATAGGTGCATTGTTCTTGGAAATTCCTGCAAAAGATGTGGATGTGAATGTACATCCTGCTAAAACCATAGTTCGAATTGCTAGAGAAGAGAAAGTAAACAAATCACTTCGAGAAATAATAAAGAATATTTTATCTGAACAAGCTCTGATTGCTAATGTCAATCTTGAAAGTAGTAAAACTGACTCAATTTTTGGAACACCTATGCCTACGACTTCGTCTAAATCAAGAGCTACGCCCGTAAATTCTATTGATAGTTTGCAACAAGAATTTGATGTTGAATTGAATGAAGAAGAAGTAGAGACAAACATGCCTTCTATGAGGCCATTAGCACTAATTGAAAACAAATA
>CEUS01248234.1_pt1 | contig 11532 bp, 7 predicted proteins | sample 427031 | NCBI WGS metagenome assembly CEUS01 (sample SAMEA2622837, study PRJEB7988) | marine metagenome | biome: marine biome (ENVO:00000447); feature: marine epipelagic mixed layer (ENVO:xxxxxxxxx); material: "saline water (ENVO:00002010), including plankton (ENVO:xxxxxxxx)" | depth 140 m | reverse complement strand
AATTTGTAGGCGTGTTGCCAATTGAAGTCGTACTGGGAAACGTCCAGGAGGACCTCCTGTCGGTCCCTTGTGCGGGCTGTGAAACGAAACGACCGACCGCGCAAATGCATGTGAGGCGCGATTGCCAGCAGCCGAGCATCGGCAGGGAATTTGTCCAATATCATGGTTACGCGATGGCGGTCGGCATGTGGCGGAATCTCAAAGTCGCGGTTGATTCCGATCAATGTGAAAACCTCTTCCTGAACCGACTCGGGATCGACAAACGTGAGTCCCACGCGGGTGAGGTCTTGTTGTCGAGTGCCATTCGGCGTGTAGTGAATTTGGAACACTAGTTGCGAACCGGCCGGGACGCGTTTGGCCTGGCCGGCCGGCAACCCGAGGGTGCTTTGGCCTGGAACGTATGCGGTAAGCCAGCCAATGCCGGCGCGGCGGGTCCGTCGTGGAGGTCGGTAGAAGACGATCACATGGTGCACGACGCTGCGATTTCCGGGGATGACTTCGGCTGCGGAAATCCAGCGATCCTCAGTAAACTCTGGATCGACGACGAAGTACTGGTATTCGACCGTTCCCTGACTGGGCACAGTGAAGGGTGTGTCCCGCATTGCGATCACCTGGTCCGGTGTTGTCGGTAGCTTCCAGCCCGGTACAAACACCCGTGGCGCTGGCAACTCGTCTGGATTCCCTTCGGGTGCTCCATCACGCACCCATTGAAAGATCAGTTGACGTTCTGCGGGTGTCATCACCCGCGCATTACGGAATTGACCGTGGCGCGGGGAGGCGTGCCAGGGTGGCATACGACGGCTCTCGACGACTTCCGCAATGGTGTCTGCCCAGCCCACGACATCGTCGTAGCGAAGGAGTGAAAAGGGTCCGATTTCTCCATCCCGGTGGCACTCCACGCAGTGCTTTTGAAAGAGCCTGGCAATTTGTCGAGAGTAAGTGACGGGCGCGTTCTTGCGAGGTTGCTGCAGGCGGCCGATGTAACAGCCTACCGCTGCTGTGCAGGGTTGCCTTACGGTACGTCCCGCCAGCAGGTCATCTAGGGCGTCACGAAGGTCTTGTTGTTGTGGCCGATCGCGGCTGACGCCGACGCTGTACTGGTCGTCAATCCGCCCGGTGTACCGCAGCTTTCGCTGTTGGTCTAAGACGAACACTTCGGGTGTCCGCTGGGCGTGCAGTTGGTCAGCGAACCGGTTTCCAACATCCTTCAGCAGGGGAAACGGAATCTGGTGGCGTTGTCCGTAGGCTGCTATTTCCCGCAACGTATCCTGGCAGTTGGAGTTTACACCAAAGAAAACGACTCCCTGCGGTTCGTAGTGGCGGGCCAGTTCCGCGAGTCGCGTTCCGTACAGTTTGGCGAGCGGACATTCGGTGCCGAGAAAAGCGATGACGACTAGCGGCTGATCTCGGACATCGGATAACCGGTGGGTTTTTCCGTCCACGTCGGCGAGGGCAAATTCAGCAACTACCTTTCCCAGTTCGCTGGCGGTTGTACTGGCCGGGGTATCGGTGGTCGCTCGAATCGGTGGCGTCCAGAGATGTCCCCACAGGATCAACGTAGCCACCAGCCCCCGGCGAACTACGGCATTCGTTTCCATTTGAATCTCCAGCTCGCGTGGTCCCGGAAGTTATTCCTGTCCGGCAACACGGACGATATAAGACGACGGATGGCGGTAAAACGTGGACACAGATTCTCTCGAAAGAACCCTCTACGGGGCTGCGGCATTACTACATCAAGACCCCCAAGCGTGTCCACGGATCGTTGAGCATCATGAATTTCGTTCGGTCGTTGAAGGGGCGGGTACCTGACGGTCCTTGCGTCCTGTGAGCCACTACTATCAGCTACTATTGCCAGCGGAACCAGCGCATGGCAAGAGCAAATGTGACGATCGTCCAGAGGGAAATCAAGCCGATCTGGGGGAGTAGCGAGAGCAAACTTGCGCCATCCTGCATGACACTGCGCAAACTGTAGATCAGGGGCGTCAATGGCAAGGCATTAAGCACCATCTGCAGCACAGCGGGAAAACGTTCGACCGAATAAAACACTCCGGATCCGATCCACATAGGCAGCATCACCAGATTCATCAGGCCAGAAACGGTTTCGGTCGTTTCAGCACGACTGGCAATCAGCAGACCCATACCACCGAATTGACAAGCGCCCAGGATGACCAGCAGCGCGACTGCCAGGAAGGATCCGTGGTTGACCACACCAAACAACCAGCGCGCACCTAGTACTAGGATTAAGACTTCGGTGACAGTGAATAACAAACGACTTATCATCATCGAGCCGAGAAAATGACTGCGTTTCATGGGCGTGGCCAGATACCGTTTCAGCAATTTGCGAATTCGCAGGTTGACAATGGCAAAGCCGACTCCCCACATTCCACCGCCCATCAAGCCCATACCCAGCAAGCCCGGGACCAGAAAGTCGATGTAGCGTCCACCAGATTCACGGACTTCGTTATTGGAGACGGTGAGCGGATCGAGCCGTCCACCGGCTTTTTGCAGGAGATTGTTGATCGTGTTCCGGGCGGCCAGGCTACCCGGGCGTTCGGGATCATAGGTGAATGTATAGTCGGCATCCGGGCTCGCGTTGGCGGAGATCATCACCAGCGTTTTGCCGGTCCTCAGCCGTTGTTTGCATTCTTCTAGTGAGAGGATTTCGACGCCTCCACCAGGACCGATAAACCGTTCATCCTGCTGGAGAATTTTCAGGATCGCTGGTGCCTCGCTCGTCTCGACGATGGTCACGGGAATCTTGTCGACCGGACGATTGCGGAAAGCGGTTCCCAGCGCGACCATCATCAATAAGGGGAAGCCATAGACCCAGAACACCGCGGCTGGTTGCCGCCAGAATTCACGCATGCGGCTCAGTACGAGTTGCATCATTGGATGTCGAGCCAGGCGGTTGCCCGAGACAGGGGGATTCATGCCTGCTTCTCCAGCGTGTCATCCAGATGGCGACCGGTTAATTGGACAAACACATCCTCCAGACGTGCATGCCGCGTTGTCAGACTGGCCAGTTGGGCACCAGCTTGCTCGACGTGACTCAGGATCTGGGGGATGACCAGATGCGGTTGGGTAACCGTCAGGCGATGGCAGCCGTCTTCGTAAACGGAACCGGTGACGTGGTTGACCTGGGTCCAGCCATTTTCTTGCTGATTCAACGTCGTGGCATTGGGTGTCAGGGTGAATTCAATGACATGTTCGCCGCCCAGGCGGGCGATCAGTTCGCGCGGCGATCCCAGGGCGATGATCTTACCATGGTCGATGATGGCCACCCGGTCGCAGAGCTGTTCCGCCTCTTCCATATAATGGGTCGTTAACAGAACACTGCGTCCCTGGGCACCGTAGCGACGGATGATGTCCCACAGCTGTCGTCGAGACTGCGGGTCCAGCCCGGTCGTCGGTTCGTCGAGGAAAAGCAGTCGCGGGTCGCCAACAATCGCCGCTGCCACTGCCAGCCGCTGCTGTTGTCCTCCAGAGAGATTTTTCACCCAGGCTTGGGCTTTGTCTTCCAGTCCGACACATTCGATGGCTTCGCTTACGGTGATGCCGTCACGATAGAAGCTGCGAAACAGAGTCAGTGTTTCCAGCACACTCAACTTGTCGGAAAACCTGGTTTCTTGAAGCGAAATGCCGATCGATTCGCGAATGGATTCGGCAGCGTGTTGCCACTGCATGCCTAGTATTTCGACTTCACCCGATGTTTGGGGCAACAGGCCTTCGAGGATTTCAATGGTGGTTGTTTTTCCCGCCCCGTTAGGGCCGAGCACGCCAAAACACTCGCCTTCTGCAACGGTCATATCAATGCCGCGTACTGCTTCGACGGGAGGGCGCCCGGCGTAGGTCTTGAACAGCTCGCGACAGCGGATGGCGGGAGTTTCCATTTCTCCATTGGATCGAAAGCAAGGCGGTTCGTGCAAGGGGTGTAGCCAGTTTGCTGGCCAGCCTGGCGGCCAATAGGCGGTGTTCTCCGTTTCCCGGTCAGGTTAAAGTACGATCCGCTGCGGTGTCCACCAGAACGAACTACCTGCCAAGCGGGCGGTTTCAATACGTCGACCTGGACGAGGATGCAGATCTGGAAGATGCGGAAAGACAGGGATCAAGATGGAAATGCAACTGGAACAGAAGGTGGTATTGGTTACGGGTGGTTCCAAGGGGATTGGTGCGGCCATCGTCCGCGCGTTCTGCCAGGAAGGGGCGCGCGTCGCCAATGTGAATCGGCCTGGACCGGAAGGGGAGGCACTTGCTGCAGAAGCGGAGCGTGCCGGCCAGTCGTACGCTTTTATCCAGGGAGATCTGACCGAATGGGAAACGTCGCGCCGCGCCGTCGAGACTGTACTGGATACCTGGGGACGGCTGGATGTGCTGGTCAACAATGCCGGAGTCAATGATGGAGTGGGCCTCGATCAAGGGCCCGAGGCCATGTGGCAGTCGCTGCAACGTAATCTGGTTCATTATTACGCGCTGGCACATTATGGATTGGCCGAGTTAAAACGCCATCAGGGTGCCATCGTGAACATCGGATCCAAGGTGGCGGTGACCGGCCAAGGGGGGACATCGGGTTACGCGGCGGCCAAAGGTGGTGTGAATGCACTGACGCGGGAGTGGGCAGTTGACCTGGCATCCGCTGGGGTGCGCGTGAATGCGGTGATCCCGGCTGAAACATGGACGCCCCTCTACGATAAGTGGCTGCAAACCATGGAGGATCCAGTCGCTGCGCGGTCTGAGATTGAGCAGCTGATCCCGTTGGGTCAGCGATTTACGACAGCCGAGGAAATTGCGAATATGGTGGTGTTCCTGGCGTCGTCGCGGTCGGCGCACACGACCGGCCAAATTATTTACGTCGATGGTGGTTACACTCATCTGGATCGCAAGTGCACCGTACACTAGCCGGCGCAGTGCGTTTAGCGGCGCAGTGCATTTAGCGGCGCAGCGCATTAACCGTCTGCCCAGTACCGCGAGTCGCGCTGCTTTCCCGCCGCATTGAAGGAGGCTGTGGGCTTTGCGATAATCTTACTGTTTTGATGGGGTCGGCTGCGTAATCCTGGCCGGCCAGGACGCCGCTTATGTGAGGTGTGAAACGATGCGATACAAGAAGATGAGTCTGCTGCTGTGCGCCAGCTGTTTACTGGTTTGGGGCATGAACGGGACCCGTGCCATTGGGGAAGATGCTGCTGCCGAGCCTGATACCGAGAAGCAACAAGCTGCCCAACAAGCGCGCCACAAGCAATTCCGTGAGATGCTGAACGGTGTGAAGTTGGTCGGAAATTTTACGGTGCTGGGTGCCGATCAGGGCCCCCTGGCCAAGGAAGAGTACACTATCCACAGCGTGGAGAAGCTCGCCAAAGGAGATCTTTGGCGATTCAATACCAGGATCAAATACGGGTCCCTGGATGTGCCCATTGCGCTCAATCTGGATGTTCAATGGGCCGGTGATACGCCGGTCATCACGTTGACGAATGTGACGATTCCCTTACTGGGTACCTTCACTTCAAGAGTCGTTCTCTACAATCAGAAATACGCGGGTACCTGGCAGCACGGTGAGGTAGGTGGACACCTGTTCGGACAGCTGGTGAAAGTTACCGACAAGGACGCAGAGAAAAAGAACGACAAGAAGAAAGACGCGGAGAAAAAGGCGAGCGGCGACTAAAGTTTCCTCAGACTGGAGAAAGCCACTGTGCCATCCGAATCCCGCTGATCTGGTTGGGCAACGTTGCTATCCCGTGGGCAGCGTGACCAGGCTCGTCAGCGCGATGGCCGCCGTTTCCACGCGCAGGATGCGTGGTCCGAGGTCAATGGTCTGCCAGCCCTCAGCCTTCGCTTGGGTGGTTTCGTTTTCGGTGAACCCACCCTCCGGTCCCACCAGCAGCCACGTGGGTAAATCGATGGTGGGGGTAATGCATCCGCGGGCCGAAGTCGCGTCCTGCGGATGCGCCATCCAGCGGTGACTTTCAGCAGGAGCAGCGCGCAGGAATACATCCAGACTGGCGGGCGGGCTGATGTCCATCAACTGATTGCGTCCGCATTGTTTACAGGATTCGATCACGGTCCGCTGTAAACGATCGCCTGGAGTGCTGCTGCGTTGTTGTTTTACACGTTGCTGTGTGCTTCGTGAAGTCTCTACAGGGACCAGGCGGGTGACACCAAGTTCGGTTGCTTTTTCTACCAGCCAACGCTGACGCTCACCTTTTGGCAAAGCGACGCCGAGTACGAGTTCCGCGGGGAGTTCGCGGTTAACGGTTCTCTGCTGAACAACCTGGCAAGTCACTGTCTTGCGGGCCGTGCTTTCAATGCACGCGGAAAATTCGCCACCCGCGCCATCGAAAAGGATGATTTCATCTCCCGGTGTGGCGCGCAGCACGTGTAGCAGGTGATGGGCTTCTGTGCCGGTTAACTGGAGTGGGCCGATCTGGAGAGGTGCTGGTGAGAAAAAACGACGGTTCATGAGGAGAAGCTCGGTTGCGGCTGTAGATATCGACGGCTGAGGACTACAATGACAGGAATCCTCTCTCTTGAATGTGAGTGCAATGTATCCTACCGCTGATGTTCGATTTGCTGTGCGCTATGTTTGTTTGTTCATGTTCGGCCTGTTGTGGCCCTTGTCCCAGGTGGCGTTACCGGCCGAAAACCGGTTGGGTTTAGTTGCTGCGCGGCCATCCAAGACGCGGTCGGTAGAGACCTCGCAGGGCTTTATGGTTCCCTACACGCAGCAGATTCCGGGAACCGCAGTCTCCTTTCAGATGGTTCCGATTCCCGGCGGCAAAATCAAGATCGGCAGTCCTGCGACCGAACCGGGTCGCCAGCCCACAGAAGGTCCCCAGTTTGAGGTCACGGTACCACCGTTTTGGATGGCACGGTGTGAAGTGAATTGGGCGGAATACAAGGAGTACATGAAACTTTACGGGATCTTTAAGGAGTTCGATTCGCGTCAATTACGTGCAGTGACTCCCATGAATCGTGCCGACGCGGTTACGGCACCTACCGAGTTATACGATCCCAGTTTTACCTTTACCTACGGTGAGGACCCGCAGCAGCCGGCGGTCACGATGACTCAGTTTGCCGCTCGGCAATATACGAAATGGTTAGCGGGGGTCACTACCCACCAGTACCGTTTGCCGAGTAATGCGGAGTGGGAGTATGCCTGCCGGGCAGGTGCATCCACCGCCTACCATTTTGGAGACGCTCCGGACAGGTTGGGAGAATACGCCTGGTATTTCGACAACGCGGACGAACATCCGCAACACGTGGGCCTCAAGAAACCCAATCGCTGGGGCTTGCACGACATGCATGGAAATGTCTGGGAATGGGTCATCGATGAATTTCTGGAGGACGGTTACCAGCGTTTTGGTGGCAAGTCGTTGACACTGGCCGAGGCGGTTGTGTGGCCCACACGGGCCTACCCGCGAATGGTTTGTGGTGGCTCCTGGGAAGAGGATGCCATTGCGTGTCGATCGGCATCGCGGCTCGGTTCGCATGACGTCAACTGGAAGCAGGAAGACCCTAATCTGCCTTTGAGTCCATGGTGGTTCACCAGTGATCCTGCCCGTGGTGTTGGATTTCGTGTCGTGCGATCATTGGTGGAATTACCGCGTCAAACAATCATTCGCTATTGGGAGGCGCGGGTGGAGGATGTCAAGGAGGACGTCCAGATCCGTTTGGATGAGGGGCGCGGTGTACTCGGTCTGGTGGATCCCGAGCTGCCAGCGGCGATCCGCAAGCTTGATCCGTCCAATTCAAAGTAGAGTGGGGGCCAACTGGCTGCCGTCGTGATGACAACAGGTGGTCCGTCGAACACCGCTTGCTGGTTGTTGCCAGGTGTCGTTTTCCCAGCCTGATGATTTCAGGGAGAGGGAATCTGGTTTGACGGCGCATCGCCCAGTCCGCCCAGCTGTTGCAGCTGGGACATGCGTGCCAGCCATTCATGCTGCGCCAGACGACGTGTGGTGCCATCCTGCTGCCAGGTCCGGCCGGTGCGAACTTCGACGGACAAACGCAGACGCTGTCGCTGGTCTGTGGCGGCGGCCACCTGCGGCCACTGCCAGCTCTGTTCATCGCTACCGCCGCTGATTGCCTGATTTTCGGCAGTGATCGCCACACAGACGAGCGGAACCTGATGTTGCCAGGGAGCCGCTAACGGCCAACCGGTCGCGACATCCCAGATTTGGACGGTGTTATCATCGCAACCGGTGATCACGGTTTTGCCATCGGAGCTGATGGCATGGGAGATCAGGTAGCGGTCGGACAGCTGGGGTGCCGCGAGGATTCGGCCTGTCGAAACCTCACGTACCTGCAGCTGGTTTTCTGCTGTTTGCACGATGGTGATTTGACCGTCTTTTGAGCTTTTCAGGCGCAGCTCGTTTCCATCACCTTTGCGTGGCGTGCCCACGGGTTGGTCCAGTTCCGGTCGCCAAATGCGTGCCGTGCCGTCCAGGCTGCCACTGACTGCGACCGCGCCATTGCCACAGATTGCAACCGCTACGACAGCGTGATCGTGGGGGCGCGGGAAACCGATGGGTGCCCCGGTAACACCGTCCCAACAACGGCAGGTGTCATCTTCCCCTGCAGTGACGATGAGATTGCCGTTGTCACTCATCGCCACTGCGAGAACCGCGCCTCCATGGACGAGGGGTGTTCCCTGGGGTTCTCCTGTCGGTATCCGCCAGACCTGTGCAGAGCCGTCGCGACTTCCGGTAACGACCGTCTTGCCATTGTGGGCTAGCGCCACGTCGAGTACGTCCTGGTCGTGGATCAGGGGGGCACCCAGAGGTGTTCCCGTAGCGACATCCCAGATCCGTGCGGTGTGATCTAAACTGCCTGTGACCGCGATCTTTTCATCTTCACTCAAGGCGATCGCCACGACCTCGTCGGTGTGTTGCCAGGGGTTGCCAAGAGGTTTACCGGTGGTCGCATTCCAGAGCTGCGCGTTGTGATCAGCGCCGGCAGTTAGCACTAGAGTTCCAGAGGAGCTGATCTCTACATCTCTGATCGCTTGTCTGTGTTCCAGAGGGGCTCCCACAGGCTGGTGGTCTGCAGTACGCCAGATCTGCGCGACCTGCCCACTGACGGTGACCACTCGGCTGCCGTCGGCGGAGATCGCGACGGCGGTCACATCACCCTTGTGTTTGAACGGTTTACCCTGGCGCGTCGCAGTTGCCGTATTCCAGAGCCGTGCGAGATTGTCGTCGCAGGCGGTAACTGCTAACAGGCCGTCGGCGGATAACGCGACATCAACGACGTCTTCTTCGTGTTCCCATGCCTGTCCGATGGGTTGGCCGTTTTCCAGATTCCAACAGCGCGCGGTGTTGTCGTGACTGGCGGTCACGGCCAGGCGGCCATCTCGGCTGACCGCGAGCGCCACAATGGAGTCATCGTGGAGCAGTGGTGGCCCCAGTGTTCGGCTCCAGCCAGCCAGCATCCGGCGAATGGGTACCGTGGCGGGATCTCCGTCATTCGTCACCTGGTAGGCCTGGAACAACTTCAACAGACCCTCGGTGCGATTTTGCTTCTCGAGCAGCTCCACGGCAGTTTGCACGTAGGCCGAAGTCAATGCCTGACGAACCTGTCCGAGCTCACCTTCACGTTGCCGCAGTCGTATGAAGCAAAAGCCGGCCGTTGCCACCAGTAACAGGCTGAGGGTCCAGCGCCAGAGCTGGAGGCGGCCTGATTTTCGCTGCGACTTGGGCTGCGAATCGGCCTGGCCAGGTTGCGGATCGGAAGTTCCGCCATCGAGAGAAGTCAAGGGTTCACTGGCCTTCATTCACTGGCCTTCAAGGGTTCACTGGCTCACGTACAAAACGGCGCAAAAAGAAAGACCTGCCGGACCAACATACGGTACCGGCAGGTCTGTGCAAACTAGTGAAGCGTCGAGTTGGTCGGGATGGTTAAGGTCCCAGCCAACCTGGATCAGGTTTAGTACAGGTCGTGGTCACCACCCGATCCACCCTTCCCTTTTTCATCCTTGGGCTTCTCGGCAACCAGCGCGTCACTGGTCAACAGTAGTGTTGCCACGCTGGCTGCGTTACCGAGTGCGGTACGTGTCACTTTGGTGGGATCAATAACACCCGCCTTGACGAGGTCCTGATGTTCGTCGGTCAGCGCGTTATAGCCGCGATTTCCTTTGGACTCACGAACCTTCTCGCAGATAATGCCGCCATCCTGGCCAGCATTCTCCGAAATCCAGTACAAGGGAGCCCGGCAAGCCCGCAAGACGATATCGAAACCGATCTGTTCATCGTCGGAAAGATCCTGCGCGGGTGACACGTTGGAAGCTGCCCGCAGCAGTGCCACACCGCCACCGGGCAAGATTCCTTCTTGAACCGCAGCGCGGGTTGCATGCAGCGCGTCTTCTACGCGTGCTTTCTTTTCTTTCATTTCGCTTTCGGTTGCGGCGCCGACGTTGACTTTGGCAACACCACCGGCCAGCTTGGCCAGCCGCTCTTCAAGTTTTTCGCGATCGTAATCGCTGGTGGAATTTTCAATTTCTCGTTTGAGCTGCTCGATTCGTGACTTGATCTCACTGCTCTTGCCGGCACCTTCGATAATCGTGGTGTTGTCCTTGTCGACAATCACCTTCTTGGCACGGCCCAGGTCGGTGAGTGGGAGTGATTCAAGGTTGATGCCCAACGATTCAAAAATCGCAGTTCCACCAGTGAGAATCGCGATATCTTCCATCATGGCCTTACGCCGATCGCCGTATCCGGGGGCTTTCACAGCACAGCACTTGAACGTGCCGCGGAGGCAATTGATAACCAGCGTTGCCAACGCTTCGCCTTCAACGTCTTCGGCAACGATCAGCAATGGCTTCTGCTGCTGGACCACACCTTCAAGCACCGGCACGATTTCTTTGACATTGGTGATTTTCTTCTCGAAAACCAGAATGTAGGCATCTTCCATGACGCATTCCATGCTGTTGGAATCGCTCACGAAGTACGGAGAAAGATAGCCACGGTCAAACTGCATCCCCTCAACCCATTCGGTTTCGGTGTCCAGGCTCTTGCCTTCGTCGACCGTGATTACGCCGTCTTTGCCGACTTTGTCCATCGCATCTGCCAGGATCGTGCCAATGGCAGAGTCGTTATTGGATGCGATCGAAGCGACGTTGGCCATCTCTTCTTTGGTTTTGATCTTGATCGACATCCCTTCCAGCTTGGAAGTGATGCAGTCGACAGCGTGCTCAATACCATGTTTCATTTGTACGGGATTGACACCTGAGACGACATTCCGCAGGCCTTCGTTGAAGATGGCTTCCGCCATGACCGTGGCGGTGGTGGTACCGTCACCGGCCACATCACTGGTCTTACTGGCCACTTCTCGGACCATCCGGGCGCCCATGTTCTCGTAGACGTCTTCCAGATCGATCTCTTTGGCCACGGTCACACCGTCCTTGGTAACGGTGGGGGACCCGAAGCTTTTCTGCAGAATCACATTACGACCTTTGGGACCCAGTGTCACCTTGACCGCCTTGGCCAGTTTGCCGACCCCTCGTCGAATCGCCTCGCGGGCTTCCTGGTCAAACGCAATAATCTT
>CEUS01016174.1_pt1 | contig 11532 bp, 13 predicted proteins | sample 427031 | NCBI WGS metagenome assembly CEUS01 (sample SAMEA2622837, study PRJEB7988) | marine metagenome | biome: marine biome (ENVO:00000447); feature: marine epipelagic mixed layer (ENVO:xxxxxxxxx); material: "saline water (ENVO:00002010), including plankton (ENVO:xxxxxxxx)" | depth 140 m | reverse complement strand
TATATTTGATTTATGGAAGTAAATAAAAAAATTATATTTATAAAAGACTGGATATTAAATTACGTAGAATCAATGCCAAAAAAGGCAGAGTCATTGGTAATTGGAATTTCTGGAGGCATAGACTCATCGGTTTCGAGCACATTAAGCGCTATGACTGGTTTAAGAACAATTGTTTTATCTATGCCAATTAAACAAAAAAGCGCTCAACACGATCTAAGTTTAGCTCATCAGACGTGGTTAAAAAATAAATTTAAAAATGTCGAAGCCCATACAATAGAGTTGGACAATTTATTTAAAAATTTTGAAAATGCGCTTACAAATTTTTCGAGTGAACACGGTATGGCAAATTCAAGAGCCAGATTAAGAATGACCACACTTTATCAAGTTGCTGCAGCAAATAATGGTATTGTTGTTGGTACTGGCAATAAAGTTGAAGATTTTGGCGTTGGATTTTATACAAAATATGGTGATGGAGGCGTTGATATATCTCCTATAGCTGATTGTAATAAGACAGATGTTTGGGAGTTAGGAAAAGAACTTGGTATATTAAAAGATATTATAGATGCGCCTCCAACTGACGGCCTATGGGATGATGGAAGAACAGATGAAGGACAATTAGGACTTAGCTACAAAGAATTAGAAGAAGCCATGGAAAATAAAAATTCAGCAAATAGAGAAAAATATATTTCTATACGTAAGACAAATTTACATAAAATGGAAACAATTCCAGTTTGCAAAATTCCAAAATAGCATGAACAAAGATTTGTATATATCTAATAGTCTAGGTAACAAAAAACAAAAATTTATTCCTATTGATAGTAATAAAATTGGAATGTATGTGTGTGGTCCAACAGTATACGATGAACCACATATAGGAAATGCAAGACCATTAGTAGTATTTGATATTTTATATAGAGTTTTGAAATGTAAATTTGGCTTAAAAAATATCAATTATATTAGAAATATTACTGACATTGATGATAAAATCATTCAGTCATCTTTAGATAAAAAAATATCTACTGATGAATTAACAAAAAAAATTATAAAAAATTTTCATGATGATTGTATTTATCTAGGATGTGAAAAGCCTAATCACGAGCCAAAAGCTACAGAAAATATTTCTTTAATGATTAAAATGATTAATAATTTAATCGAAAATGGATATGCATATTTAAATAACGACCATGTTTATTTTGAAGTAAAAAAATTTAAAGACTATGGAAAATTATCTAATAAAAATTTAGATGAATTGATTGCAGGATCCAGAGTTGAGGTGTCAGAAAATAAAAAAAATCCCGAAGATTTTGTTTTGTGGAAACCTTCAAAAGATAATGAACCATATTGGGATTCTCCATGGGGAAATGGTAGACCAGGCTGGCATTTAGAATGTTCAGTAATGTCAAAAAAATATTTAGGAGACAAATTTGATATTCATGGAGGTGGCAGAGATCTAATTTTTCCTCATCATGAAAATGAAATAGCTCAGTCAAGATGTGCAAATAAAAATGAAGTTTTTGCAAATTACTGGGTTCATAATGGATTTATTACAATGTCCAACGAAAAAATGGCAAAGTCACAAGGTAATATTTTAAAAATTAGTGATTTTAAAAATAAGGTAAATGGTCAGGTATTAAGGCTTGCTCTAATAAGCGCTCATTACAAACAATCATTAGATTGGAATGATAAGTTGATTGAAGAATGTCAAAACACATTAAATAAATGGTACAAATCTTATGTTGTATTAAGCAATAAGAAAGTACTAATTCCAGAAGAATACCTAGAACCATTATATGATGATTTAAACACGCCAGCTTATATAGCAAATCTTCATAAACTTTTTGATAAATCTCAAAATGGAGAATTGAAAGATAAAGAAATTTTTACATCAGCATGTAACTTTATTGGTTTATTAAATGAAAATAAAGATCAATGGATTAAATTCAAAAAAAATAAATTAAATATATCAGAAAATGAAATTAAAGATAAAATTTCTCAAAGAAACAAAGCAAGAGAAAATAAAAATTATAAACTTGCTGATGAAATTAGAGTAGAGTTATTAAAAAAGGGTGTTTTGATTGAAGATAAAGATGGTGAAACTAGTTGGAAATTTAAATGAGTAAAGAAAAAATATATATATTTGATACTACGTTAAGGGATGGTGCTCAAACTCAAGGAGTAGATTTTTCTATTGACGATAAAGAAAAAATATCAATTTCACTCGATACGCTTGGTGTAGATTATATTGAAGGTGGTTGGCCAGGTGCAAACCCAACTGATACAGAGTTTTTTAATAAAGATCATAATTTTAAAAATGCAAAACTCACCGCATTTGGTATGACAAAAAAATCAGAACATAGTGCTAAAAACGATCCAATGTTATCATCTATTATTAATTCTAAAAGTTCTTCAGTTTGCTTGTTCGGAAAGTCATGGGATTTTCAAGTCGATGTCGCTTTAGGTATTTCAAATGAACAAAATATAGAAAATATAAGTGAAAGTGCTAAACATATTATTGCTTCAGGCAAAGAGTTTATGTTTGATGCGGAACATTTTTTTGATGGATATAAATCAAATCCTGAATATGCGATATCTTGTATTAAAACAGCTTTTAACCAAGGAGCTAGATGGATCGTTTTATGTGATACTAATGGTGGAACCCTTCCTCACGAAGTAACAAAAATTATATCAGATGTTATAAAGCATATTCCAGGTAAAAATTTAGGAATCCATGCTCACAATGATACAGAAAATGCAGTAGCAAATAGCTTAGCCGCTGTACAAGCTGGTGTTAGACAAGTTCAAGGAACAATTAATGGTTTAGGTGAAAGATGTGGTAATGCTAACTTAATGTCATTAATACCAACGTTTTTTTTAAAGAAAGATTTTTCAGAAAAATATGAGTTAAATATTAAACGAAAAAATATTAAAAATTTAACTCAATGTTCAAGATTATTAGATGAAATATTGAATAGAAAGCCAAATAAACATTTACCATATGTTGGAGCTTCAGCATTTTCTCATAAAGGTGGAATGCATGTGTCTGCTGTTCAAAAAGATCCTAAAACCTATGAACATGTAGATCCTGAAGAAGTTGGTAATTCAAGAAATATTGTTGTTTCAGATCAATCAGGTCAATCCAATATTATGTCTAGATTAAATTCAATTGGAATTGAAATTAAAAAAAGCGACCCAAAAATAAAAAAACTATTACATGAGGTAAAAGATAGAGAGTTTATTGGTTATAGCTACGATGGTGCAGATGCTTCGTTTGAGTTATTAGCAAGAAGACTTATGGGTGAAATTCCAAGATATATATCTATAAATGAATATGATGTTTCTGTGAAAAAAGATAAAACAGGTGAAATTGCTTCTTTTGCAAAGGCACAATTAGAAGTTGATGGAAAAAAAATATTATGTGAAGGACAAGGAAATGGACCTGTACATGCACTAGATAATGCAATACGAAAAAATGTAAATAAACTTGCAAAATATTCAGTGTATTTGAAAGATTTAAAATTAGTTGATTATAAAGTTAGAATTTTAAACACAGGAACAGAGGCTGTAACGCGCGTATCAATTGAGAGCACTGATTCAAAAGGTAAAAATTGGTTTACGATTGGAGTTTCACCAAACATAATAGACGCATCTTTTAAAGCTTTGGTTGATAGTTTAGATTATAAGTTATTTAAAGATAATGCTCCCGCCAGTAAACAATGATATTTAATAATATCTCTTTTATTTTACATGAACCACAACTTTCAGAAAATATTGGTTCTTGCGCAAGAGCTATAAAAAACTTTAACTTTAAAAATTTTTTAATTATAAATCCAAAACCTACTTTTCCTAATGACAAAATTTTAGCTACATCTGCTGGAGCTAAAGACATAATTAAGAAAACAAAAATTTTTACAAATATAGAAAAATCTTTAATAAATATTGATATTTTAATTGCTACTTCTGCAAGATTTAGAAATAAAAATATAAAACATATTTCACTGGAAGATTTATGTAAAATTGATTTTAATAAAAAAGTCGGTTTTTTATTTGGTTCAGAGTCTTCTGGATTATCAAATAACGAAATAAGTTATGCCGACTATACTTTACAAATACCAAGTAATAAAAACTTTAGATCTTTGAATCTATCCCACAGCTTAATTATAATTGCACAAATAGTATCAGATTTAATTTCAATAAAAAAAATTAAATTTGAAAAATCAAGTAAAATTAAATCTGCAACAAAAAAAGAAATAATGAATATGTTGTATTTTTGTATAAAAAATCTTGAAAAAAAGAATTTTTTTAAAAATCAAACTAAAAAACCTATAATGTTAGAAAATTTAAGAAGCATCTTTTACAAAATGGAATTATCCAAAAAAGAAACACGCATTTTATCAAGTGTATTTGCAGGTTTAATTAAAAATGGTTGATTGACAAAATAATTCTTAAGTTTATAAAACCTCATATTATATAATGACAAAGCGATTAAATTCTAAACATAAAGTAGATAGAAGATTAAGAGTTAACTTGTGGGGAAGGCCCAAAAGCCCATTTAACAAAAGAGCTTATCCTCCAGGCCAACATGGCCAAACCAAATCTGCCAAACCTTCGGATTATGGAACTCAACTTCAAGCTAAACAAAAACTTAAATCTTATTATGGCAATATGAATGAAAGACAATTTAGAAACATGTATAAAAAAGCTATTATGAAAAAAGGGGATACAGCAGAAAATTTAATTGGGCTACTAGAGAGAAGGTTAGATGCTGTAATTTATAGATCTAAATTATCGAATACAATATTTTCTTCAAGACAGCTAATAAATCACGGCCATGTCAGAGTAAACGGTAAAAAAGTAAATATTTCTAGCTATCAAGTAAGAGAAGAAGACACTATTGAAATTAGAGAAAAGTCGAAACAATTGGCACTTATTGATATAGCTTTAGCTAATAAAGAAAGAGAAGTTCCAGAATATTTACAGTTGGATGAAAAAAATAAAAAAGTTAAGTTTGTAAGAGTACCAAAATTTGAAGAAGTTCCTTTTCCTATTTTAATGGAACCAAACCTCGTAATTGAATATTATTCTAGATAAATAATTGATAAAAAGATCATCAAAAAAATACATTAATAAATTATTTTCAGAAAATCCAAATTGGAAAATATTAGATATTGGGTGTGGATATAGTGCCGACGAATACGCAACAACAATATGTGACGTTGAAGACTTTTCATCATTTTATAAAAATAAAAATTTTGTAAAATTAAATGATAAAGTTTTACCTTTTAAAAATGAAGAATTTGATTTTGTTATCGCTTCACATGTATTAGAACATGTAAAAGATGCTACTTTTTTTATTAAAGAACTAGAAAGAGTTTCACAGAGAGGTTATATAGAAGTTCCGACAATCTTAGAGGACAATCTTGTCTTTGAAAATAAAAATGATCATATATGGCATATTGAATTTAATGATATTGATAAAAAAATAATTTTGTCTAAAAGATTTCAATACATTGAACCTATATTGACAGTTTCATCTATAAAATTATTGTCTAATTATTTCCGTCAGAGTTTAATTATTGAATTAGAATGGGAAAAAACAATTGATTATGAAATAATTGAAAAAAATCACTTAGTTAATAATAAATTATCAAGATTTTATTTGTTTAGAAAATTTTTATCAAAGTTATTTAGAAATATTTTTAGATAGTTAAGAAGTTTTAAATTTTTAACTTTTTCTCTTAAATTTTATACCTTTATCATCTAAAAGTTTAGTTAACTCACCGTTTTCATACATTTCTTTAATTATATCACAACCACCAATAAACTCATTTTTTACATAAAGTTGTGGTATTGTTGGCCAATCACTGAATATTTTTATTCCTTCTCTCATTTTTTGATTTTCTAATACATTTACACCTTTAAAATTAACTTCTAAAATTTTTAATATATTAGAAACAGCCATTGAAAACCCACATTGTGGAGCATCTGGTGTTCCCTTCATAAATAAACATACTTCATTGGCTGTTATTTCATTATTTATTAAATCATTAGTTTGTTGATCCATCTGTCTCCTTTGTTTTAATTGCTAAGGCATGTAGCTCGTTTCCCATTTTTCCTTTTAAAGAACTATACACCATTTTATGTTGTTCTATTTTACTTTTTCCTACAAATTTTGATGAAATAATTGTTGCTGAATAATGATTTCCATCGCCTGCAAGATCTTGTATTTCAACTTTTGCATCAGGCAATGCCTCTTTTATTAAACTCTCAATTTCACTTAAATCCATTGCCATTAGTTTTCCATATATTCTTTGAACCAAATTTTATTAGATTTTTCAATTTCATCAATTGTCAACTTTATCTCATTATTAAATTCAACCTCATTTATTGAAACTATTCCCAATTCATCATAATGAACAGAGTTATCCTTTAATATTTTTGTAACAATATCAACGTTATTTTTTTCTAATTCAATAATATAACGTCCTTGATCTTCAGCAAAAAAATATTCAAATTTATTAGTCAAACCCTTTATAGGGTTTAATTTTATTCCTTTTTTACCAAACATACACATTTTAGATATTGCCACCAATATTCCTCCTGATGATACATCGTGACATGAATTTACTAGGTTTTTTTCTATTAATTTTAATATTGTTTCTCCATTATTTTTTTCATTAAATAAATTAATTTCTGGAGGTGGGCCTTTATCTTCAGATAAAATACTTTTTGCAAAGATACTTTGATCTAAATGACCTTCAGTTTTTCCAATCACAAAAACCAGATTTCCTTCTTTTTTTAGATTCATAGTAATCATTTTTTTATAATTTTTAATTAAACCCACTCCTCCGATTGTTGGAGTTGGTTTAATACCTTTATCTTTTGTTTCGTTATAAAATGAAACATTTCCTGACACTACTGGGAAATTTAAATATTTACTTGATTCAGAAATTCCTTCAACGCATTCTACAAATTCACCCATATTTTTTTCTTTTTCTGGATTTCCAAAGTTAAGACAGTTAGTAATAGCAATTGGTTTAGCACCAACAGAAATTAGATTTCTCCAACTTTCACAAACAATTTGTTTGCCGCCAGTATTTGGATGAGAAAAACAATATGAGGCTGAAGAGTCTACTGAAGCTGCTACTGCTTTTGTTGTTCCATGTATCCTTACTACCCCAGCATCACCACCAGGTTTTTGAATTGTATCACCCATAACTGTATGATCGTATTGATCCCATATCCATTTTTTTTCTGATATGTTTGGATTGGCTAAAATCTTTTTTAAACAATCAGATAAATTTAAAGATTTAAATTCATCTTTATTAAATTTTATTTTCTGCGGAAGTTTGGTTTTTTTCCATTTTCTATCATAAATAGGAGCATTTTCTGCAAGTAGATTTATTGGAATTTCTGCAACTTTCTCGTTATTAAACATTAATTCAATTTTTTTTGAATTAGTTGTTTTTCCAATTATTGCAAAATCTAAATTCCATTTATCGAATATTTTTTTTGCATAATTTTCTTTTCCATTTTCTAAAACTATCAACATTCTTTCTTGACTTTCGGATAGCATTATTTCGTAAGGTGTCATTTTTTCCTCTCTACATGGAACCTTGTTTAGGTCTAATTCAATACCTAAATTTCCTTTAGATGCCATCTCAACACTTGAAGATGTTAATCCGGCTGCTCCCATATCTTGAATTGCAATAATTGATTTGTCAGACATTAATTCTAAACAAGCTTCTAACAATAATTTTTCAGTAAATGGATCTCCAACTTGAACAGTTGGTTTTTTTTCTTCAATTTTATCATCGAATGTTGCAGATGCCATACTCGCTCCATGAATTCCATCTCTTCCAGTTTTAGATCCTACATAAATTACAGGTTTATTTAATCCAGTTGCTTTAGAGTAAAAAATTTTTTTTTTATTAACGACACCTAATGTCATTGCATTAACTAAAATATTTCCATTATAAGATTCATCAAAAGATGTCTGTCCGCCTATAGTTGGAACACCTATACAATTACCGTATCCCCCAATTCCTTTTACAACTCCTCTTAACAAATTTTTTGTTTTTTTATGCTGTGGTGAACCAAAATGAATTGAGTTAAGGTTTGCAATAGGTCTTGCTCCCATTGTAAAAATATCTCTCATAATACCACCAACTCCAGTTGCTGCTCCTTGGTAAGGTTCAATAAATGAAGGGTGATTGTGACTTTCTATTTTAAAAACAATTGCATCGTCATCGCCAATGTCAACAACGCCAGCATTCTCCCCTGGTCCTTGTATTACTTGCTTTCCTTTAGTGTGAAGTTTTTTTAAATGCGCTCTTGATGATTTGTAAGAACAGTGTTCATTCCACATAGCAGAAAAAATTGCAAGTTCAGTTAAATTAGGTGTTCTTTTTAACAAATCACATATTTTTGAAAATTCTTCCTTTTTTAAACCATGATTAATTGCTACCGACTCAGTTACTTGCATTATTTAAAATTTCCTAAAAGATTTTCAAAAAAAATCGAACCATCTTCTCCAGAAAGATATTTATCTATCATTCTTTCGGGGTGGGGCATCATTCCTAAAACATTTTTGCTTTTATTAAATATTCCTGCGATATTTTTTATTGCACCGTTTGGATTATTTTCATTATTTTCTAAACCTTTGATGTCACAGTAAGCAACTGCTATCTGATTATTATCTTCTAATGATTTTAACTCTTCATTATTACAAAAATAATTTCCTTCGTTATGAGCAATATGAAGTTCTAAAATATCTTTCTTTATATTATTAAAATACTTATTTTTTTTATCTTTAACTTTAACAAAAACATTTTTACAGATGAAATTAAGATATTTATTTTGTTGGAGGATGCCTGGCAACAAACCAGTTTCAGTTAAAATTTGAAAACCATTACATATTCCGAGAACCAACCCCCCAGAGTTAGCAAATTCAATTACAGATTTAATTATTTTTGATTTTGAAGCTATACTTCCGCATCTTAAATAATCTCCATAAGAAAAACCACCAGGAAGTACTACTAAATCACTTTTAGGGATTTTACCATCATTATGCCATACCATTTGATTTTGAAATCCAAATTTTTTTAGCGCAACATCCATGTCTCTATCGCAATTTGATCCAGGAAAAATTATTACAGATGATTTCATTATTTAACTTAAATAATTTTATAATCCTCAATAACTAAATTTGCTAAAAGTTTCTTACACATATCATCTACTTGAGTCTTGGCTTTACTTTCATCAATTTCTCTAACGTCAATTTCAAAATATTTTCCCTGCCTAACTTCGTTAATATTAGAAAAGCTCATTCCATTTAATGTTTGTTCGATTGCCTTACCCTGAGGATCAAGAACTCCATTCTTAAGAGTTACAATAACTTTTATTTTCATTATTTTTTTTTAATTTTAACTGCTTTCGGTTTTGAAAACTTTAAAGGTCTAATATTTGATTGTTCATGAAGAATATCCAATCTTCTTGCAACTTCTTGATATCCAGCAATTAAGCTTCCTAAATCTTTTCTAAAAATATCTTTATCTAACTTTCTTTCTGTATTTGCGTCCCATAATCTACATGTATCAGGACTTATTTCGTCTGCCAGAATAATTTCATTTTTATCATTTATCGATGTTGTTCCAAATTCAACTTTAAAATCTACTAATTTTATTCCTATACCTCTAAACAAACCTTGTAGAAAATCATTTATTCTTTTACATTCATCTGTAATCCAATCTAAATCAATTTTATTTAACCAATTAAAAGCCAAGATATGCTCCCTGCTTACTAAAGGATCTCCAAGATCATCATTTTTTAAACAATATTCTATTAAAGGTTTATTTAAAACGGTTCCTTCTTCAATTCCAAGTCTTTTAGTTAAAGATCCTGCAGAAATATTTCTTACAATAAATTCTATTGGAATTATTTCTACAAATCTTACAAGTTGTTCTCTCATATTAATTCTTTTTATAAGGTGATTTTTAATTCCTACTTGGTTTAAGTTAGAAAGGATATGTTCAGAAATTCTATTATTTAAAATTCCTTTACCTTCAATAGTTGCTTTTTTTTGATTATTAAAAGCTGTAGCATCATCTTTAAAATGCTGAATTACTAAATTTTTTTCTGGAGAAGCATATATAATTTTTGCTTTACCTTCGTATATTTTTTTTCCCTTTTTCATTACTTAAAAACCCTGCCAAATATTAAATTAACATTCTTTAAGTGTGAAGAATAATCAAATATTTTTTTCATTTTTTTATTTGAAATTCTTGATGTAATGTTTTTGTCACTCATTGCAACATCTAAAAGACTTAAATTTTCTGCTATGCATTTTTTAGCGTGCGATTGAATTAACCTATATGACTTTTCTCTACTTAGACCTGATTTAGTTAGTTCTAACATTAGTTCTTGTGAAAAAATAGTACCTTTAGTGATGTTAAGGTTGTTGAGCATTTTCTTTGGATAAACAATCATGTTATCTAATACGTTTGCCAATCTAACTAAAGCAAAATCAATCGTTATATTAGCATCCGGTCCAATATTTCTCTCAACACTTGAATGTGAGATATCTCTTTCATGCCAGAGAGCAATGTTTTCCAAAGCAGGAAAAGCATAACTTCTAACCATTCTAGCTAATCCAGTAAGGTTTTCAGTTAATATGGGGTTTTTTTTATGAGGCATTGCAGAGGAACCTTTTTGTTTTTTAGAAAAAAATTCCTGCAATTCATAAACTTCAGTTCTTTGTAAGTGTCTGATTTCTGTTGAAACTCTTTCAATTGAACCTGCGATAATACCTAAAACTGAAAAATAATAAGCATGTCTATCTCTTGGAATAACTTGTGTTGATATAGGCTCAACTTTTAATCCAAGTTTTTTTGCAACATGCTTTTCAATTTTAGGATTAATATTTGCAAATGTGCCAACGGCTCCCGATATTGCACAAGTTGAGATTTCATCAATTGCATTAATTAATCTTTTTTTATTTCTTTTAAATTCCTCATAATAAGATGCTAATTTTAATCCGAAAGTTATTGGTTCTGCATGAATTCCGTGGCTTCTACCAATACATGGAGTGAATTTATATTTTTTTGCTTTTGATTTTAAAACTTTTAATACTTGATTAATATCTTTAACTAAAATCTTACCAGATTGAACTAATTGAATATTAAAACTTGTATCTAAGACATCAGACGATGTCATTCCCTGGTGTAAATATCTTGCTTTAATTCCTACTTTTTCAGTTACAGAGGTTAGAAATGCTATTACGTCATGTTTAACTTTAGCTTCTATAGCATGAATTCTTTTAACATTAATTTTAGCTTTTTTCTTAACCGCTCTTGCAACTCCTTTTGGAATTGTTCCTAACTTTTCCATTCCTTCAGCTGCAGCAATTTCTACATTAAGCCAAATCTTATATTTATTTTCTTCTGACCAAATGTTAGTTAGCTCTTTCCTAGAATATCTATCAATCATTAATTATATGGAGGCTTCCTATAACCTTTAACAGATTCTGTAAAAATT
>CEUS01278278.1_pt1 | contig 11533 bp, 7 predicted proteins | sample 427031 | NCBI WGS metagenome assembly CEUS01 (sample SAMEA2622837, study PRJEB7988) | marine metagenome | biome: marine biome (ENVO:00000447); feature: marine epipelagic mixed layer (ENVO:xxxxxxxxx); material: "saline water (ENVO:00002010), including plankton (ENVO:xxxxxxxx)" | depth 140 m | reverse complement strand
GATCTTTAGGTACAAAACGACCCACTAGATCGACGGCTATTGGGAACTCCTGCCCGGTGTTGATGTTCTTGTATACGGTTTTCACTCGATCACCAACCAAGTAACCTAGAATGTCCAGAGAATCATTTATCATCATGGCTTCGATTAGGGGTAATTGTTGCCCTGAGCCTTCTTCGACAACCGTGCCCCAGGTGCTTTCAGGGAGTCGCCCTTCTAGCAATTTGACATGGTTGTTTTGGTCATCGATGGTAACGAAGAAGCCGTAGTTTAGGCCTCGCGCTTTGAGCAGAGACTCGGTGTCATCTGAAAATCTCATAAGGGGAACGACGTCTGTCTGCAGGTAACTCACTTGGATTTCTTCTTCAAGTCCTACAATTGCGCTCATTTGGGTGGAGTAAAAGGCATCTGCTTCTAAGTAGGTCGAAACTGACGTTGGTGGTTCATTAGTTTTATGACGACTAAAATGGCGTAGCTGCACGGCGCTTGCAGGCAATCCTGATATACGCAGATTCGGCTTCTCAAGTTCCTTCTTTAGTAATAATTCACTTATCCCCTCTGCGAACATAGGGATTGCTGTTACTAGAGTTGCCGCGATCAGGAGTCCGAAAGCCGTACTAAGGATCAGGAGCCCATTGTTCCACAATCTTTTGGCCGCGAAAGCCACTAGCGAGTAAATCAATAGTACATCCCAAACATAATGAAGCTGCCAATTCTAAGGGGCAGCGAAGATTGACATTCCTTCCTCAAGGCCATTCACTATCTCCACATCTAAATCACTTCTAATACCGGTGGTGACCGGTAAGCTTCTTCTTTGTCCATCTATTACTGTTTCGACAAATTCCCTGCGGTTCACTGTTCGGACAGCGCTGATGGGAACTAAAAGAACGTTGTCTTTGACTTCTATGGTTATTTTGAGCCTGGCGAGCATTCCAAGCTCGGCAGGGGCGGTGCCCAAATCGACGTTAAATTTAGTTTCTGGAACTTTTACCGATTGACCGGTACTACTAACTATGTTTCGAGGCAGTGATGCTACCTTGCCTTCAAATGTTTGCCCTGGGAATGCATCGAGCACTACTTCCACAGCCTGTCCTACAGACAGTGACGGTTGATCTACCTCTGCAATCAGGGCTTCGACGACCAATTTGCCCTGGTCTGCCAATCCGATAATTTCTTTGTATGCAGCCACCTGGTCTCCAGCCTTGCCCTGGACGAATGTGATCTCCCCATCAAACGGAGCAATAATCTGATTCTCAAATTCTTGTTCTTGAAATCGCTCCAATTTTATTCGAGCTTGATCGCGACTATTACGAAGAATTATCAGGTCCATGTCTTTGGAAGATGTTTTTGACTCATACTGTTCAACTTTTTGCTTAGTATCTTTACGTTTGGTTTCGGCGGCTAATGCTAGGTTTTTCGCGACCTGAAGCTCGTCTTCAGTCGGGCTATTCAACTTACGCAATTGCTCTTTTGTTTTTGAAAGAGTTGCACGGGCTTCATTTAATCCGTAACGGACTTTCTGTAACTCAGCCGTGCCGAGACCTGCAGAAACATCTTTTGTATCTAGCAATGCGGATTCGGCCGCTAGAGTGGCCGTTAGCTCAGCTGCTTCCGCAATAGCCAGTTCATCGTCGTATTCGCCTTGCACCTGTATCGCTAGTCGATCTATCGCTTGTTGGCGTGACCCGTTGCCCAAGGCCTCCGCTAGATTATTAGCGGCTTTGGTAGATGCCGATCTGGCAGTAGTCACGGCTGTCTTTGCTTTTGCTATCTCAGCAGCACTTGCTGGCAAAAGAGAATCGTTGTAAGTTCGGGTGGCCTCTTGGAAATCTAATTCAGCTTTCTGTTTCTTCTCTGTTGAACCACTCCCACCTATCACTTCTTGATGGGTAAGTTTAGCCTTCTCGAATATTACTTCAGCATCTCTTTTAGCGGATGCTGTCGGTTGGTTTAGGGTGTCTTCAAGCGACTTCTCTGACTCGTAAAATGCCGTCAAGGCTTCGTCTCTTGCCGATTCCAATTCGGTTAATCTTTTGCTGGCTTCGACTTTGGCACTCTCTAGGCTGGGTTTTTTACGGGCTCGAATCCCTTCGGTTTCTTGTGCGGCTTTTACTCTATTTGCTTCCATTTGAGCTGCTGTACTCGATGCTGCTTTATCAGACAACGCTCCGGCGGCTATCAATGAATCATATTTTCGTTGTGCGTCGATTAAGGCTATTGAAGCCTTTGCTACCGCTGCTTCAGCCAAGCCCACATCTGCAGGGTTTCCTCCATTCTGCAAGTCTTTCAATGACTGGTTACGGAATATCGCATCGTTTTCAGCGAGTAACCATGCCTGTGTGGCAGCAGAGCGAGCTGCACTTAGAGCTGACTCGGCAGACTTTACCCGCAGATCCGTAGTCTCGAACGCCTTCTTAGCGTCAGCAACTTGAGATTCCAATCCACCCAATTCTAACTCTGCGAGTATCTGGCCTGTTTTCACCAAATCTCCCTGTCGAACTGCAATATCTTTTATTCTTCCGGGTGCACGAAAGAACAGATCTTCCCGTTTATCGGCCTCTAGCCGCCCTGTGGATCTGATTGCTTCTTCGACTAGCCCCTTCTTTACGTCGGTCATCACTCTAGTTCCAGTGTTAGCCTGGCTTACTAGAGTGGGCGTTGGGGCCACCGTGGATACGAAAACTTCACACGCTGAAAGTACACACAATGCTGCTGTAGCTAATAGGCAAACCGTAAATTTGCTCGCAGATTTCAGTGGAGATCACCTTTGTTTTGTATCAGCAGTGTTGATGGTGATTGCGAGCTGTAACTTTGGAGTTGGTGCATTGTGTCTTACAAATTCTCAATCTGGCATTTGGACATTGTGCATCTGATAGAAGCACAGTCGTTTGTAGCACCCAATTTTTGATGTATACAAGTTTTGTTTGTTGTTTACTGCAAAGAATGCCCAGACGATACTGGCGACTATTAGGATGACTATGGTATCGGTGAGCTAATGCGTCAGTCAATATAAAGAGCCCTACTGCATCCAGGCAGATTCTGTAGAAGTTTTTATCCGTGTAAAAAGAACATGTATCGAACTAAATCATCTAACGTATAAGCGTTACAATTGAGGGTCTTCAGATAGTCAAGTTGATTGACCTGCTAGTATTGTTGTTGGGGAAAACGGTTTTCCTGACAAAGTAAATGTGTAATTTGATTGAGTTAAGTGCTTGAAATCTGAAGTATCTAAGTTGTCCCAGCGTATGGAGGCAATGATCGCAGGACTGCCAGAAAGCGGTCTTTTTGGTGAGGTTGGTATGGGGGTAGGAGTGTCCAAGGTCCCGTTTCGGGTATCTCCTCAGCCAATTGAGATATCTTGTGATGTCGCTGATAAATTTCGATCTCTGGGAAATCACCTCTTGCGTTTCTATAAGGCGTCTAACCGACTGTATTTGGATAGTGTTCGCGGGCACCAGCCGGGCTGGATATCTGAATTACTGGATCGTGGAAAGAGTGATTCTGTTAGGGAATTAGGGAGGCTGAACAGGACGAAATCCAACTTACCATTTGTAATTCGACCTGATTTAATGCTTACAGAGTCGGATAACTTAGTGGCGACTGAACTTGACTCTGTGCCAGGAGGAATAGGGCTTTTAGATGCCCTGTCTTCTGGATATAAATCCATGGGCTACAGTCTGTTGGGTGCTGCCGATGGAGTTGTAGAGGCTTTTGGAAGGGCTTTAATTGATGATTGTAGATTAGATGTTCCTAGTGTGGCCATCGTGGTGTCTGATGAATCAGAATCATACAGGTCTGAAATGCAGCTTGTGTCGAGCAGGCTGGAGAAAATTGGGGTAAGCGCTAGGCTGGTTCATCCTCGAGACTTGGATTACCAGCTAGGGGACCTGGTCACGAATACAAATGGGGAAGTTCAAAGAATTGATGTCCTATATAGATTCTTTGAATTGCATGACTTAAAGAATATTCCTAATGTGGATTTTGTTTTTCATGCGATGCGACACCGGCGTGTCCACGTATCTCCTCCCCCTAAGGCACAATTGGAAGAGAAATTGCTTTTGGCATTATTTCATCACCCTGAATTGACTGATTATTGGGTGCACGAGATTGGTGATCAATCCCACTCGGTGCTATCAAACATAATTCCGCGTACTTGGGTGTTGGATCCAACTGAGCTGCCTCCGTTTGCTGCGATATCTCCTCCGCTAATCACAGCGGGTAAATCAATAAGAAGGTGGTCTGATCTATCCAATATCACTCAGAAGCAGCGTCGAATGGTTATAAAGCCATCGGGTTTTTCAGAATTGTCCTGGGGTGCTCGTGGTGTGACTATTGGTCATGATGTGAACCAAGATGTATGGGCTTCGTCGCTGCAGGAAGCTTTGCAAGCTTTCAGTACAACTCCCTATGTGCTGCAGCCGTATGAACAAAGTAGACGATTGGCGGTCGAATATTTTGACTTCGATTCAAACGAGGTTAAGGTTTTTGATTCTCGCATCCGTTATTCCCCGTACTATTTTGTGGAAGACGGAGAAGCAAAGTTGGCTGGTGTGTTAGCAACTGCGTGCCCTGCATCAAGCAAAATATTACATGGTATGAGTACTGCAGTTATGTCTCCAGTTATGGTTGGCAATGACTGACAACATTATTCAAATAAGATCGATGTATGGCTCCAAGGTAGCACCAGTTTATGCACGGATTCAGGGAACGAGAGGATTCCTGTATTGAGTAGTACAGTACCGGAGTGGAAGAGTCTAATGCGCTCTAATATTCGCCGCGGCTCTGACCTTCCAGATTTAGATGGTCTTAAACAGGACGAAATAGATAACGTACGCAAACTATACCCGTTTTTCTCAAATGCCTATTACACCAGCTTGATTCGTGAAGAAGGTGATCCAATATGGCAACAGATCATTCCTTCTGAGCAAGAATTGAATGATCCTACGTATTACATGGAGGATGCTGTAGGCGAGGATGGAGATGATTCTCCCGTTAAGCATCTGACACATCGTTATCCAGATCGCGTCTTGTTTACCGTTACTTATACATGCGCTATTTATTGCAGGTTTTGCACTCGGAAACGCAAGGTCGGGAAAAATCCTGTGCCACCGTGGAACGAGATGCAGGATGTATTCAGTTATTTGCGTGAGCACACCGAGATCCGTGACGTTCTTCTTTCGGGAGGAGATCCACTGCTCTTAGAGGATAATTATCTTGAACGCATTCTCAACGAATTGCGATCCATACCACATATTGAGGTGTTGAGGATTGGTACGAAATTACCATGCGTGCTTCCTCAGCGAGTAACTGAAGGGCTAACCGATGTACTTAAACGATACCACCCGCTTTTTGTGAATACTCACTTCAACCATCCGCGAGAATTGACGGAAGAAGCATCGGTGGCATGTGGTCGATTGATTGATGCTGGTATCCCGGTAGGATGTCAGACGGTTTTGTTGAAAGGAGTGAATGACGATCCAGAAATTATGAAAGAGTTGATGTTAGGATTGCTCAAAATGCGAGTAAAGCCTTACTACCTGTACCAAGCTGACCTGGTTAAGGGTACTCATCATTTTCGTACTGATGTTAGTACCGGTCTGCAAATAATGAATTATTTGCAGGGTAATATTTCAGGCTTTGCGGTTCCTATGTATGTGATCGATGCCCCAGGAGGTGGAGGTAAAATGACCGTAGGTCCAAATAGAATGGTATCGGTCGACGATGAATGGATAGTATTGCGAAATTATGAGGGCAAGGAATTTCGTTATCCGGCTTCTGGTAGCCATGATGCAGAAATCCCATCAGAATATCTGACAGGTACAATTTTGGCCGACTACTTATAATTCTTGGTTCAGCAGTACCACATCTGACAGTGATTAATTAGCTAGCTGAGCCATCCGCGCAATCGTAAATATTCTTCACCAACGTTGCCTGAGAACACGCCAAACATTCCACCCAGTTCAGGTCTCCATTCGAAACGACCTCGCTGAAAATATTGGACATTAGTCCCTCCTTCAAAAACCTCTTGTGATATTGGATATCCCCACCTGTCAATACCACCAAATCGTTCGAAGTATTTCTTGAATCCGAAATGAATAGAGTTTTGTGTCTCTGCGAAATATCGATGTTGAGAGTTGTTGATGAAAGGAGTGTCTTTTGCGTAATTTCTGCCTGCTGCAATTTGATCTCCAACTAGACCTAATTGCACCTCGTATGGAGTACCGGCCAGCTCAGGATGGTATTCGAGTCGTACCTTCTGAAAGTATTGCACCCGCATTCCATTTTCATCAAATTCTTCTGTTAGAGGTAACCCGAATGCAGCTACGCCACCGTTTCGTTCGAAATATTTCTTGAATCCAAAAAAGACGTTATGTCCGGTTTCTTCAAAATATATTGACTGCCCTGGAATGTTGATCCGCGGGACAGGGCGGGTGTGAGGGAATGCAAATTCCACGTCGAATTTTGTGCTTAGCATTGCACCGAGGGATGCGGGGGTTCTCTTGTTGTAAATAGCCTGGAAAAAGGATGCGTCGAGCTTGCGGTTGGTTTCGGAACCTTCGATAAATACGGTTCTAACACGTCCACTTGCTGATCGATCACTAAAATCTATTCGTCTTAGACTTCCGACTCGAGAATTATCTTTCTCATTGAGCATGTCTTCGATTACTTTCATAGGGAACTCAGAGGTTTCCCATTTAACGGCTGGAGCATCTCGGTCGAATGGGAGACCTGCTGCGTTATGATCCCTAAATCCTTTGAGATATGGCAGGTCTTGAGTGAATACGTCCCCAGCACTTTCTGTGAATCCCCCTCCACTGGAGAAGTAGTAAGCGCGTATGGGTTGGCCATTCCATCCGATTACGGTATTCCAAGTCTGTTCCACCGCGCTATTTGTGATGTGGTGTTCTCGATGAGATCCTTCATAGAGTTGATAGTAAGTAGTGTCATCTAAATCCCACCAAGGATTGGAAGTGTTAAGGCTTGTTAGGGCATAGGTTCTGGCCGCCAGACTTTGAGCTTTTATAGCTTCCATAGGCCAGTCGCGAGGCATTTCTGCAGGCACTACCCCCCTCACGTAATCGTCGATTCCCAGTTCGTTAACTGTATCTAGTGTCCCTTTGCCGTTTTGTCTGATCCAGATATCACCACGGTACATGTCGTAGAATTGTGTACCTCCTGAACCGGGTACTATACGGGTGTATTTGTAGTAAACCTGAATACGGGTTTCTGGGCTAAGAGACACTAGCTTAAGTGCGCCTGGGAATCCGAACTGAATCATCAATTGTCCTGCGGGATCATAGAGATAGGCGTGATGAGACTTCTGGTCTTTGTTAGATACTAGATTGAGACGCGTTCCTGGCTGCAGGGCCCCAGTAACTCCTTCAATTGCCCAGGGCCCACCCCACCCGTACACATTGCCTGGTAGCTTGTTGGAAGACGTAAATGAACCATCTATAGCAGGTGGTAAGTATGCTTCATCGATGAGCACTCTAATGCGAGTTCCAGCAGTGTCATAAGGCATCAATTGGGATCCCTGATAATATGCGCCAACTATTTGCTGGGCGTTTTGCCCTTCAAGCGCTCTGCCTCGAGCTCCCCATTGAGACAGTCCCACTCCGTGCCCACTCCCTGACCCTACAAATTTTACGACTTGATCTGGTTCGTACATGGCTACTAGTGCATCTGCCGGTTTCGTCAATCCAGGCCATAGGCTTACCACCATTGGAATTAATAAAACCACAGCCATCAATAGTGACCGTATCATTTGCGTGGCTCCACTGACGTATGTTTCGGACCTATTTCTCCGCTTTCGGCGTGATTCCTTTGGCGGGTGATTGAAATAATTAATTAAGTTCAAAATAAGATTGCCTCCCAGCAGTCTTCTTATGAACTCCTTTACAAATGTATGATGGATGAACCAAGGCTAATATTATCTCAGATTGTCAATGCGTGGCATATTGTTCGGCTATAAAGGTCTATGCAATTATCCTATTGGCGCTGTCATAGTGAGGCCAAACGGGGGTGTATATCAATGGAAATTAACAGGATTCAGGTATATAAGGTCGATTTGCCGATCGATGATGGACCGTATCGGTGGTCTGGTGGCAATGAAGTGCATTATTTTGACAGCACGATAGTTAGAGTGGAAACAACCGACGGACTTTGTGGTATCGGTGAAATATGTCCGTTAGGTGCATCTTATTTGCCGTCTTTTGCTGAAGGAGCCAGAGTAGGTATAGAGAGATTGGCCCCAGAGCTTATAGGATGTGACCCAACTCTGATTTCCGTGCTGGGCAGTCATATGGATAATTTGCTGAAGGGGCACCCTTATGTGAAATCAGCCTTAGATATGGCATTCTGGGACATTATGGGAAAAGTGGCTCAGATGCCTATTGTTGCCTTGCTTGGAGGCCGGTATGGGGACGTAGTGGATTTATATAGAGCTATTTCACAAGGTTCGCCAGACTCTATGGCAGAGCAAGTACGAAGGTATAGGAAAATGGGCTACCGCAGATTTCAAATTAAAGTTGGCGGTGATCCCGACACTGACATCGAGCGTATAAATGCGGTTGCTGATGTACTCCACCATGGGGATGTCCTTGTTGCAGATGCTAATACTGGTTGGCTTCCTCATCAGGCTGTACGGGTGATTAATGCTGTGCGAGGTTTAGACATATATATCGAGCAACCGTGCGAAACATACGAAAATTGTCTATTTATACGCCGTAATACGGATTTTCCGTTTGTTTTGGACGAATCAATTGTTGATGTACCGAGCCTTGTGAGGGCTATATCTGACAATGCTATGGATGTTGTTAACTTGAAAATAGGGAGATTAGGAGGAATTACGAAGACTCGGCAACTGAGGGATGTTTGTGTGTCTTCTGGTATCGCCGTGACTATTGAGGATTCTTGGGGGAGTGATGTAGTAACATCTGCCGTGGCCCACCTAGCTCACAGCACGCCGGATTATGCAAGGTTCAGTGCAAGTGATTTCAATAGTTACACATCTTTGTCTACCGCGGTCGGGGCTCCAGTTAGAATAGATGGCACCATGGTGGCTCCGAGCGGAGGTGGATTGGGTATCGATTTAATAGAAGAAAATCTAGGGGGTGCCTGTCTCGATATTCGTTAGGTAGAAATTACATGTCAATTTGGGGTTTATCTGTAACGTCGTAAATTCCAAATGATTGATGGGTTCTACCAGTTCATATCTCTGCCAGCAGGTTAGTTAGATGCAAATGCTTTTTGGCAGAGTGCCTCCTCATATGCTGATAGGGTTGGTTTTTTGTGTTTCAGCCGGTGATAACTATAGATGGTCCCGTTGGGGCTGGTAAGACTACTGTAGGTCGCCTGGTGGCGGGAGAGCTTGGGTTTGCTTTCTTGGACACCGGTGTGCTGTACCGTGCGTTAGCCATGTTGCTTCTGAGAGTTGGTGCCGATAAAGATGATTATGCACAGGCTGAGGTCATAGCTAGAAATATGAATGTGAAGATGCTTCTAGAAGATGAACATCATATGCTGGAAATTAATGGGGAGGTTGTTAGCGAGGAACTCTATAGCCCTGATATTGAACAAATTGTGTCTCATGTAGCGCAGCAGCCAAGAGTGCGTAGCTCTCTGTTACCGATACAGAGAGATATAGCGTCGACTGGTCCTATCGTATTGGTAGGAAGGGACGTTGGCTCGATAGTGTGTCCTGATGCCGAGTTGAAGATCTATATAGATGCTCCGGTAGCGGTGCGAGCAGAACGGAAGTATCTGGAGAAAATAGACTCTGGAGATACCATAAGTAAGTCAATAATATTATCTCTATTACAGAATCGAGACGAAGTCGATTCGGACAGGGATGTATCGCCATTGGTAGTTCCGGAGAGGGCTATTGTAATTCAGTCTGAAAACCTTTCAGCCATGCAAGTTGCCACATTGATAATCTCTTACTTTTCGGATTTGAGGGGTAGGGAGGAGCAGCTGACATGAAATATGAAGCCTTCAGCTGGTCGCCACAAAGACGCATGACCTACAACGCGATATGCAGAGGGATTTTTCATTATTTGGGTATGTATATCGACGAACTTGAGGTGTATGGACTGGAAAATGTCCCGGCTTCTGGTCCATTTATTGCGGTATCTAATCATGTTCATATTAGTGATCCTAATTTTCATGCCACCTTAATACCCAGACCCATGCATTTTATGGCTAAGAGATCCTTGTTCCAGATTCCTTTGATTGGTTTCGGGATGCGATTACTTAATGCGATTCCTGTGGACAGAGATGGTCGTGACATTCCAGCTCTCAGAGCAGCCTTAAGCGCTCTAGATAAATCACGACCAATTTTTCTTTATCCTGAAGGTACTCGGAGCCCAACGGCTTCCCTTCAGCCCCCTCAACCTGGAGCGGGATATCTGGCAGTGCGAGCCGGTGTTCCTATACTCCCCATAGCAATTTCTGGGACTGAAAACATATCGTTTGGCAATTTTTCCAACAACACTGCCGTGCGTGTCAGTTTTACTGTTGGGTCACCTTTTGAATTGAATCCGCCATTCAATTTTGATTTGCGTGAGTCTTCGGAATGGGCTGGCCTCGAAATGATGAGGCGTATCGCCTCTATGCTGCCGGTTTCGTATCGTGGGGTGTTCTCCGATGATCCATTGCTCGTTACGACAGGAGGCCAAAGGCATGCCGATGATGACATCCAATGTCGGCAAACAACAGATTAGTTCGAACTCTCCAATATTGGCCGCACTGATTGGTAGGCCTAATGTAGGTAAGTCTAGTTTGTTTAATCGGATTTTAGGTAGGAGGCAATCTGTAGTTGAAAATGAACCTGGTACCACCCGTGATCGGTCTTTTGCGTCCGTTGAACACGGTGGCAATCAATTTATCTTGGCGGATACAGCTGGGATGTTTGCTGGGCAATTGGACGAATTAGCTCAAGCTGCTGATGTGCAGGCCCGTGCAGCTTTGGCAGATTCAGATCTGGTTCTATTTGTTGTCGATGTGACCACCGGCATTACGACTGAAGATATGTCGGTGGCCGATCTATTAAGGCGTGGCAATAAACCAGTCATTACCGTAGTCAACAAATGTGATAACGAAATTCGGAATACAGATGTCCCTGAATTTAATCGATTAGGGCTAGGTGACCCTGTGCCTACATCCGCTACTCAGGGATTTGGTATAGAGAAGTTGCTGGGGGCTATTACAAAATATGCGACGTCGGATACATCGGTTGGTACTGGTTTAGACATGCCGTCCTTAGCAATAGTGGGGCGTCCCAACGCTGGGAAGTCTTCATTGTTCAACTCTATAGTTGGGGAGGAACGAGCGTTGGTGAGCGAGATTCCAGGAACCACACGGGATGCTATAGACACGGTAGTCTGTGAAAAAGAATATGGGACGGAGATGCGGATAGTAGATACAGCAGGCCTCCGAAGACGTGGGAGAGTTAAAGAAGGAGTTGAACGACATTCGGTTTTGAGGTCTTTAGGGGCTATTCGGCGTGCGGATGTTTGCGTTCTTTTAGTGGATGCCT
>CEUS01281905.1_pt1 | contig 11534 bp, 9 predicted proteins | sample 427031 | NCBI WGS metagenome assembly CEUS01 (sample SAMEA2622837, study PRJEB7988) | marine metagenome | biome: marine biome (ENVO:00000447); feature: marine epipelagic mixed layer (ENVO:xxxxxxxxx); material: "saline water (ENVO:00002010), including plankton (ENVO:xxxxxxxx)" | depth 140 m | reverse complement strand
CCCAATTCAAAAATCAGAATTAGGTGCAACCTTAAGCCATGAGCACGTGCTTGTTGCGTCCGCCGGGATTCAGCAATTGTACCCAGAATTCATCGATCGAAGCGAAACTATAGAGCGAGCTGTTGCTCAACTGTCTGAAGCGTACGACGAAGGTTTGCGAACCATTGTTGATGTAACCACTATTGATTTAGGACGAGATATTAAGCTGCTCGAAGAAGTTTCACAACGAACGAAAGTGAATATCATTCCCTGCACTGGAACATGGCTTGATATTCCACGGGTTTTTTGGTCGGCGACACCAGATATGATTGCTGATCTATACGTTCGCGAGATTGAGCTTGGGATCGAAAACACGAGTATTAAGGCAGGCGTCATCAAGGTCGCAACTGATCTGGAGGGTGTAACTCCACAAGGAGAAATCATTCTCCGCGCTGCCGCACGTGCAAGTATAAAAACCGGAGTGCGAATCTCCACTCATACGAATTCAATAGAGCGTATGGGTGAAAAGCAAATAGCGATATTTGAAGAAGAGGGGGTGTCCCCCTCTCATATTTGTATTGGTCACAGTAACGATACAACTGATAGAAACTATTTAATCGGAATGGCTGAAAAAGGTTACTACATTGGCTTGGATCATTATCCTGGAGGGCGGGTAGCTGGTTCAATTGATTGGCAAGAACGGACACGGATACTGAAGGATTTAGTTGACGCGGGGATTGGTGACAAATTAATGCTATCCCATGATCACTCCACTTCCACTACGATAGCGACAAGAGCCGCGTATGGGGATCGGCAGGCCTTTAATCCTGATGGATATCTTTTCGTTTCCCGTAATGTGCTGCCTCGCCTTAAAGAGTTGGGCGTTGATGCAACATCCATCGAGAAATTGGTTTATCAAAATCCCCAGGAATATTTCTTTGGTGAATGATTTGAGCGGGTTGTTTCATCAGCGCATAATATCTTGCCCATATTTTTATCTAACGAGATTTGACTTCTGGAAAAAACCGTTGCGTAATTAGTGTTTGTCTCCATATACTTAGAATCGTAAGTTTACGCCCCCATAGTCTAGCGGCCAAGGACGTCACCCTTTCAAGGTGAAGATCGCGGGTTCAAATCCCGCTGGGGGTACCACTTTTTAGAACTCGCAATCCAAAACTTGTCGCAATTACGCCAAATGGACATGGTGTTGAAAGAGGACCTCTTTGAATAAAGCATGCGCAAACTATTGTTATTGGAAGAAACCACACAAATGGAAGTAACGCTATTTGTAGCATTAGGCCTTTTTTTTCTCGCGGCTATATTGGTCGTTTCTAGCGGCGTATTCCTCGCGAAATCAGGTGATGTGATTGCGGATGAGTCAGGTTTAGGACAAGTGTGGGTTGGCTCGCTTCTCGTCGCTGGTGCTACATCTCTGCCTGAGTTAGTGACCAACATAAGTGCTGTTCGGCTTGATGCGCCTTCTCTTGCTGCCGGAAACATTTTCGGAGCAAATATGCTTAATATGGCAACGTTCTCGACCCTTGTTATTGTCCTCGGTGGCACAGCTATTTTTACTAAATTGATGCCACTGCACAAATGGGTTGCTGGCGTCGCACTCATCATGACAATCATCGCAGTCGCTGCGACATTTATCGGTCCAACCGAGAAATTATTCGGACTTGCGCCCGTGGGAATTATCATCATTGGTGCATATGTAGTTTCTTCTCGTTTTCTTTATGGGAAGAGCTTGGAGGTCAATGAAGTCCCTAGTGGATCTTCGGATGAAGACGAATCAGTAGAAAACAATTCTTCTGGATCATTAAAGAAAAATTGGATCATTTTTGCAATATCCGCAACAATTATTTTTGTCTCGGCACCTCTTTTAGCATTCAGCTCAGATAGAATCGCTGATATCACAGGCATATCTCAAGGGTTTGTTGGTGTGTTAGCGGTGGCAATTGTTACCACGCTTCCTGAATTAACCTCGGCAGTGACGTCATTTCGTATAGGCTCTCCAGATTTGGGAGTCGGGGCTCTTTTTGGGAGCAACGCTTTCAACATAGCGGCTTTAGGTGTTGCTGATCTTTTTTACACTCAGGGATCATTGTTTGCTAGTTTGGATTCTAGTCATTTAGTAGCCGGGGCGTTTGCGATTCTTCTAATGTCCCTCGCATTGACTCAGCTAGTTCAGCGTCGTCCCATGCAGTTATTTTCATTGAGGACGCCCTCACCTATTGCCTTAATCCTGATCTATGTGATCGGTCTTTTCCTTGTGTTTCAGATGGGACTATAAGTTTAACCTTGAATCGATTGGTTTCGTGAAGAAGGCGCAACAGACGTTGGAAATCCTGCGTTGGGGTAGCGCTTGATTACTTCGTTCCATGCACGTTTACCAATCGCATCAGCTTCTCGAACGATCTGGGCTTCATCGATCGTCAATACTTTGTGGTTGCGCATCACGAATTCCCCATTCACCATCACTGATTCAATATCTTGAGGTTGCCCATTGTGGATGAATGATGAAACGATACGTGTGGTTGGCACTAAATGAGGCTGGAGAGCATTGACTATTAGCAGGTCAGCCTTCTTGCCTACTTCTAGTGATCCGATTTCGGTAGTTTTGCGAACTGCATGCGCGCCACCCATGGTTGTTTCTCGCAAAATGTCTTCGGGTTGAGGATTCTTGCCGTCATCCCTCATTATTCGTTCAGTCACCAAACCGATGCGCATGACCTCAACCATGTCTTGAGTATTGTTATCGGTTCCCATTGCAATGGGGCTCCCGGCGGCTCGAAGCGCTGGAATAGGAGGGATGACGCCGCGATTGGCTGCCATCGCAGGCTGATGCGTAATAATGCTTTTGGTTTGGCCAAGCAATGCGATTTCCGATGGATCAACATACCTACAGTGAGCAGCGAAAAGGCGTTCACCGAGAAATTCATTCTTGTAAAGGTAAAAAGCGGGACGGATTCCCCTCAGGCGCATCATGGATTCAATTTCGAGGCGGCTTTGTGCAAGGTGGATAGTGTACCCGACATCATGTTTCTCAGCCATGTCTCTTATCGATCGGAGTAATTCTGGGGATGAGGTTTCTGTCAGGGCGGCTGATGGGAAGCAGGTGATCAAACCGTCTTCTGCTCCATGCCACTCAGAAAAAATGTCATTAATCCGTTGAAGTACTTCTTGTCGTAGGTCGTCTGAAAATTCATGGACATCTTCACCGGGTCGCCACCCGGGCGGTGTCATTGCATCTCTTCCGCTTTCAGCAAAGATCCAGCGAAGTCCTGTTTTTGCCAATTCTTGTGCATACGTTGCTATCCCTGCACCGTTTTGTACTGGCGTAGTGGTGCCAGATTTAATCGCCTCTAACGCTCCGAGCAACGCCATAATCGTCAATTCTTCATCGCTGAGCAGACTTTGTGTTTGGATTGGTAACCCGAGATCCGGAGGAAATCCAAAATCTTCGGTGATTCCTCGGTTTAGAGTCGCTGTGATGTGAGCATGGCAATTAATTAAACCAGGGAAAAGCACCTTGCCTTCACAATTTACGACTTCACCATCTGGATATTTTGTCAAAATATCGTTGGTTGGGCCGATGGCTTCTATTGAATCACCGTCGACCACCAAAGCAGCTCCATAATAAACGGTATTACCTGGGTCAACGGTTACAATGGTTGTGTTGGTAAATATTTTTGACACGACTCGATTAACCTGTCAGCCTCGCCATCCTGAATTTCTGTGTAAGATATTGGATATCTTGTTCGTTTACAAGCTACTTCGTTTCTGAATTTGAGCGAAAATCTAACTATCTTTGGTTACTATTAGCGCTCTCCAATCGCCCTGAGAGGTTGCGTCTACTAGCGTTGCACCATGCTCAGTCAATGCTGTTAGTGCATGAGAAAAACCATCGGTGATTATCCCAGAACATATTGCAACCCCGTTCGGTTTTAACGCCGTCATTATAGCGGGTGCTAATTCAGCGATGACATGCGCTAATATATTTGCGACTACAATATCAAATGTTCCTGACGCCCATCTTTCACGGTCAATCCCCAAGAAATCCTGATTCGCGAGGGGTAGCGTTCCTTCAGCAATTTCAATGACATCCTCAACCGAATTCATTGATGAATTTTCTAAAGCGCGTTCTACTGCTATTGGATCAGTGTCGAGAGCAACGATTTTGTGAGCTCCAAGTTTGGCTGACAATATTGCTAAGATGCCAGATCCAGTCCCAATATCTAATAAATACATGTTGGGCTTTACCCATTTTTCCAATTCTCGAATGCAAAGTTGTGTCGTTGGATGTAGCCCAGTCCCAAATGCCATCCCAGGATCTAACTTAATCACAATTTCGGATTCAGTGGGGTGATAATCTTGCCAACTTGGCACTATAACGGTTTGCGCTCCTGGTTGATGAACGTTAAATTGCTTCTTCCAAGACTGTTCCCAATCTTCTTGGGGAACGGTCTTTTCAACAAGATTTGATAAAGGCCGAATCATTGATAAATAGCTGATCGACTGGGTAATATGTTCCCGTTTGTCCATGATGTTTTCATCTTCAGGTACGTAGACCTTCACAATCACTGGGTTTTCATGATTGATTTCGGGATCATTTCCATAGCCCCCAACATCTACCTCCTCGATTGCCACGCCGCCCCATCCAAAACGATGAAATATTTCAGTCACCGCCTCAGCGCTTTCGCGATCAACTTCAATGCTAAACTCGACCCAGTTCATTAAAACCCTTTCAAGAGATTCTTGATATAATGCTTCGGTTCAGGAAATAGCAGATACAATTATTGCGTAAATATTAATTGAACCATACGATAAATTAAACAAATTTCATACTTGGATGCGCTGGTTTTCGTAAACAATGGGTTTGATTCAACATTCAATTGGAACAATAATCGTGTTAATTAAAATTAGTTCCCTAGTGCATCTTTGAATCTGGTGAATAATCCCTTCTTCTCCGTTGGAGTGTCTCGCGTATAGTCAGGTAGTGTTTCGCCTAGTTGTTCTAGTAGGTTTTTTTGATCGGTGGTAATTTTATCAGGAGTCATAACCCAAAAACGGATGATCTGATCACCTCGCCTCCTGCCACGTAGTTCTGGGACACCCTTGCCCTTTAAGCGGTAGGTTTGACCAGTTTGCACACCGCTGGGGACCTGAATCGGTTCTTCACCTTCAAGGGTAGGAACTAGCACTTCGGTACCGAGTGCGGCTTGCGCAAAATTAAGTGGTAGATCCATATGTAGATTCAATTCGCGCCGCACAAATTGTTCATGCTCTTGAACATGTACCAGAACAAAAAGGTCGCCAGTGGGTCCCCCTTTGGCCCCCGCATGTCCTTCACCCGATAAGCGAATTTGGACGCCATCGTCAATACCAGCAGGGATGTTTATTTCGATACGAACATTTTTCGCTTCTCGACCTTGGCCGTCACATTGGGTGCAGGGATTTACTATGATTTTTCCTTCTCCCTGGCACGTGTCACATGTACTCAAATTAACGAACTGGCCGAATATGCTCTTCTCCGCTCTCCTGATTTCTCCTCGTCCACCACATATCTGGCAGGTGGTTGGTGTTGATCCTGGTTCACTTCGATTGCCGTTACATTTGTTGCAAACTTGAGCTCGCCTTACTTGCAACTCTCGTGTGGATCCGAAGACTGCGTCTTCGAACGCAATTTCAATTGCTTGCTCTAAATCCCCACCTCTTCTTGGACCGTTCTGACTTCGATTTGATGTGCCTCCGAAAAAGGCGTCAAAAATATCACCAAAACCACCGAATCCTTGTGAACCATCAAATCCAGTGCCGCCTTCGAAATTAGCGCCCTGATGCCCAAACCGGTCATATGCAGAGCGTTTGTCGGGGTCTCTTAGGATCTCATAGGCTTCATTGATTTCCTTAAATTTCTCTTCCGCGTCGCCTGATTTATTTCGATCAGGATGGTACTCAAAGGCAAGCTTCCGAAACGCCTTCTTTATATCTTCGTCAGTTGCATCACGTCCAACGCCAAGAACTTCGTAATAATCTCGTTTGTTAGTGCTTGTCATTATTTATCTGCTATTCAATCAAACAATCCCTAAGTGCGACTTGTGTTTTTAGTATTATAAATAGCGATGGGAATTGTTCGCAAATCGCATTAGCGAACAGACCACCACTGCTTCTTGTTTTCCATGTCTAGTTCTTCAAACGGATCGATGCGCAAAATTTTTGCTTCTACAGTTCCATCGGTAATTTCAAGGATCCCAACAGTTCCTAACAAATGTGTCAGGTTGTGTGGCAATGTTGGGCTGCCTGGATTAATCAACAAAACCCCCTTTAACCAAACAATCTCTTCGACATGGGTGTCGCCATACACAATGATGTCAACAGGGCCATCGAATTCTCGCTCCATAGTCTTTTCGAGGGTAGCGTACGGTTCAATCTCTGGAATCGGGATGGCGTGGGTCAAGCCAATTTTGAAACCTTCTAATTCCAAAACTTGGCTGCGCTTTATGCGGCCATCTTCGATGCTTCGGAGGTAATCCCCATTCCCTTCACATGGCACTACGGGAGCGATGGTTTCAAGCCAGTCAAGACACGAAGATTCGTAAATGTCTCCAGCATGCAATATTAATTCTACTCCTGCGAAGGCATCCTTAATTTGCTCTGGTGGTTCATCGTGATAATCCGGTATGTGTGTATCGGATATAAGCCCTATCTTCATTTTTCGGTTCCTATCATTCAGTTAGATTTCTAATGGGTTGGTATCAGTTAGTTCAATGTTATACTTCAAATGTATCGTCTGTTGCTATGCTACATCATGATGGAGGGCACGTATGTCATGCTAACACAGGCTTTGGCGGACCTTCGGGTTTTGGACCTAACTCATCACATATCAGGCCCGTATGGCTCAAAAATGCTGGCTGACTATGGTGCGAATGTCCTTAAGGTTGAAAGACCGAATGGTGGTGACATCGGACGGAATTTAGGGCCATTTCCTGATGATATTCCACATCATGAAAAAAGCGGGTTGTTTCTGCATCTCAATACTAATAAACGTGGTATAACCCTAAATCTCAAGACTGATATCGGTAAGAGTATCTTGTTGAAGCTTGTTCAAACGTCAGACGTACTAATTGAAAACTTCAAGCCGAGCACTCTGCCATCGTTAGGCCTGAGTTATGACTCCCTTTCTCAAGTGAATCCGGAAATGATCCTTGTGTCGATATCGAACTTCGGGCAGACAGGCCCTTACAGAGATTACAAAGCAAGTGAAGCGGTACTTCACGGTATGGGAGGGAATCTCCGTTTTCTTGGCGCACCTGACCGCGCACCAACGAAGTATGGTACGGATCTCGCTCTGCGCCAAGCTGGAATTGTTTCCGCGACAGCGACAATGGTTGCTCTCTTCGCGAAAACGGTGCGAGGAACTGGTGAACATGTAGACATTTCTATTTTTGAAACACAAGCAGGAAGTCAAGATAGGCGTGCCCCAGCGCTAATGGCATCGCAATTTGTTAAAACAGTGTTTCCTAGAAGGACACCAGGGGCAATCATGGCGACAGGTATTTTTCCTTGCAAAGATGGTTACATCAATATAACGGCCGGCGGCACTCGTTTTGAGTTGTGTCTGGCGATGATTGGTAGGATAGATCTACTTGAAGATTCCCGTTTTGCGACACCTACTGCACGTCAAGATGCCGCCAACGCAGCGATATTCCATGATGAATATCTTCTTCCATGGTTGATGCAAAGGACGATGCGAGAAGTTTGGTCATTGGCTCAGGAGCACCACATCCTTTCAGGTCCAATATTTAACGCCGGAGATGTTATGACAGACGATCATTTTGGCGATCGAGGTATGTTTGTCGAAGTTGACCATCCAGTGGCGGGCAAAGTTAAGATGCCTGGAAGACCAATGATTATGTCTGAAACCCCTTGGGCTCTTCGGAGGCCGGCACCAACTCTAGGGCAGCACAATCATGAAGTATATGTTGATGAACTGGGTTTTACGTCGAAAGAACTCACTGAATTGCACAATTCAGGAGTGGTCTAGGAACATGCAGAATAGATTTAAACATCCTGAATCCTTGGGGGTCATATATGGCTAAACTACCATTAGAAGGCATTAGGGTAATTGAACTGACGCAAATATACGCTGGGCCTTATGCCACGATGAATCTAGCGGATTGGGGTGCAGAGGTGATTCGTGTCGAAAATATTACGACGATGCGACCCGGTACTCGAGGCCAATATGCGGTTGTCCCTCCTGATTTGGCAGAGCAAGCAAAAAAAGAGAATTCGATGTTGCTTGCATTTCCCAATTGGGACCCCGGTCCACGCCCTTGGAACAGACATGCGGGTTTCACCTCAACGGGTCGGAATAAAAAAAGTGTAACCATCGATTTAACAAAAGCTGAGGGACATGACTTGTTAGGTCAATTAATAAAAGAAGCTGACGTGTTCATCGAAAATAACGTTCCGCAAACGATGGTAAAACTTGATATTTCATATGAATGGCTAAAGGAGATCAAACCGAATATTGTGATGGTGCGCATGCCCGCCTATGGTTTGTCCGGTCCGTACATGAATTATCGCAGCCTTGGTCTGCATGTCGACGGAGTAACAGGTCTCTCTGAAATTAAGGGGCATCCAGATGAGCCGCATTCGCGTCGGGGTGACACCGTTGCTCCTGACGCAGCCGCCGGCATGGCCGCTGCATTCGCAATCCTCGTGGCTCTATGGCACCGTAATAAAAGTGGAGATGGGCAACTAATTGAAATGGCCTTAGCCGAAAACTATATTCCGATGCTTGCTGAACCATTGCTGGAATTTGAAATGACGAATCGAGTTCCTACAACGATCGGAAATTTGGACAAACGCCGTGCACCGCATGGGGTGTATCCATGTCTTGGCGATGACAATTGGATTGTCATCGCGGTAAGTAATAATGATGAGTGGATTGGTCTAACAAAGGTTATGCGTAAAGAACAGCTTCAAAATGACCCGAGATTTGTAGATTCTAATGCACGCCATGCAAATCATGCTGAACTAGATGAAATAATTTCGGATTGGTCACAGCAACGAGACCACCGGGAACTTCTGACAATATTTCAAGAACATGGTGTTCCTGGCGGCCCTGTTTTGAATGAGTTGCAGTTATTAGAGGATCCACACTTGATTGAACGAAAATATTTTGAAACTTTGGATCATCAGGAAATGGGCCCTTTGATGTACCATGGCCCGCTATGGAGAATGTCAAAAACACCGAATGCATTACGAACTGCTCCGCCGTTATTGGGCGAACATAATGAATATGTGTATAAAGGGCTTTTGGGGTTTGATGAAGAGGAGTATCAACGGTTGGCTAAAGAGGGCCACGTTGGAATGGACATGCTGCCTACTGTACCGTAATATTTTCCACATCAATGTGTAAGGCTATCGACAAATGACAAGGAGCAACTCATGCCACTTGACCAATTCAAGGTTTCTGAGGACGATGCAGTTTATGTAGACGAAGGGGATTTGAGGGCCACGACAGAGGCGGTTTTCGGAAAGATGAACGTACCGAAAGAGGACTCAGAACTCGCGAGTGACGTATTGCTTAAGGCTGACTTGCGCGGGGTTGATAGCCATGGTGTATCAAATATGCTCAGGAGTTATGTAGCGGGATACAACGAAGGTCGATTGAACCCGACACCAGATTGGAAAATTGTTCGAGAACGTGCTTCTACTGCAACCATTGATTCTGACGGTGGCCTGGGAATCATCATTGGTCCTAAAGCTATGAAAATCGCGATCGCGAAAGCGAAAGAAACAGGTGTCGGTGTCGTCACCATGCGCAATGGTGGTCATATGGGTATGGCTTCTTATCACGCAATGATGGCACTAGAGCATAATATGATAGGGATGGCAATGACCGCTGTGGGTGCTGGGGTACTACCAACCTTCGGAGCGGAGGGTCGACTTGGTACTAATCCCATTGCTGTAGCGGCACCAGCTCGGAACATGCATCCATTCGTTTTTGATGTTGCAACTAGTATGGTGGCTTCAAATAAACTACAACTTGCCAACCGTTTGGGGGCAGTGTTGCCTCCGGGTATGGTTGCTGACGCAAGCGGGACACCGACGACATCTGAAGGTCAATTACCTGAAGGCTATTTGAATATCCCTTTCGGGGGAACACGTGAACTTGGCTCTCACAAGGGATATGGATTCGCTATGGTGGTAGAGATTATGTGTACCATACTCTCCGCCGGTATCCCCGGAGCCCTTCCACAAGAAGGTCGGTCTGCGAAACACTATGTCGCAGCATATGATATCGATGCTTTCACAGACGTTGATGAATTTAAGGATATGATGGATCAGTGGCTTGAGTTTATGGAAGCGACTCCCCCAGCCCCTGGACATGAACGTGTAATGACACCTGGGCAAGAGGAGGAAGAAGCAGAGGCCTTGCGAGCTGAAACAGGAATACCTCTTCATCCTGAGGTGATAGACTGGTTCGAGGATATATGCCACGAGTTTGAGATCCCGTTCAAACTTCGCTAGTCATTATTCGTACTCCGACACAAACTGATTTTCACATACAAGGATTGGGGCAAGCATGTCAATTACAAGAATAGATCATGTTGGGATTCTCGCTGGTGAACTAGAAGATGGACGACACGTATTTGGAGATGGTTGGGGGCTTTCTGTGGATGAACATCGAAGCCCATGGCCAGAAGGTAGGTCAGGCACGTTCGATGACGTGACGAGTATAGAAATGCCTATTGGTGAAATGTATATTGAGATCAGCAAACCGAACGACCCTAACTCTCCTGCTGGAAAGTTTGTTGAAGAGCGTCGAGCTGGCCTCTATTACATATCTTTTGCATCTAACGACATCAAAACTGATGTCGCTGCTCTACAAACAAAAGGCGTAAAGTTAGATGGCGCTTGGGATGGTACAAGCCCGGTGATGTTAGATCCTGATAGCACTTTGGGGATCCGCATTCAAATTACACCCGAAGAACATTACTTTGCGCATCCCTTTTACAAGGGGAACGGGTTACTTCAGGGTATGGCACATATTGGATTAGCAGCGCGGAATGCCGAAGAGGTACGGGGCTTATGGGGGGGTGTTTTTGGGTTCAGAGAAGATAAAACGATGGAACGAGGCCAAGATGGCCCGTCAGAAGATCGTGACCTAAGTCGGGCGGCATCGGACCCGGTACATTTACTTGAATATCCGGTTGGCGGTAGCGTGATCGAAATAAGCATTCCAACCACTCCTGATAGCGGAACTGCCAAACTAGTTGCGCAACGTGCGGCACAAGGTGCAACATTCCATCACATCTGCCCGTTTGCGTTTGACACTCATCAGGCCGTTGATGATGGGAAAGCAGCGGGATTACAACAAATAGGGAGCATCCCGCCTCGTGAGGAAACGAAACAGGTCGTGGCTTGGTTTCATCCTCGTACATGCGTTGGTACATTAATCGAAATTTGGAATCGACCAGCTGGTGGTGCACATCACGAACACGGTACTCATCCTGGTCCCGGAAATGATTAGTAGTTGACCGAAA
>CEUS01282613.1_pt1 | contig 11536 bp, 10 predicted proteins | sample 427031 | NCBI WGS metagenome assembly CEUS01 (sample SAMEA2622837, study PRJEB7988) | marine metagenome | biome: marine biome (ENVO:00000447); feature: marine epipelagic mixed layer (ENVO:xxxxxxxxx); material: "saline water (ENVO:00002010), including plankton (ENVO:xxxxxxxx)" | depth 140 m | reverse complement strand
GAAGTACCTAACAGTAGGGGTACATACACATTTGAAAACTTCCCTTGGATGGTACTTAGGTTTGATAGAATAGATGGTGAAAGTTATGGAAGAGGATTAGTAGAACAATATCTAGGTGATTTAAGATCATTGGAGGGTTTATCACAATCCTTAGTAGAAGGTACTGCATCATCAGCAAAAGTGTTATTTCTAGTTCGTCCTAATGGTACAACAAAAGCGAGATCATTAGCAACATCACCTAACGGAGCAATAATTCAAGGGGATGCTAATGATGTAAGTGTGTTGCAAGTCAACAAAGCAGTAGATTTTAGGATTGCTGAGAGCATGATTAAAACAATTAGTGATCGTCTTGCTGGTGCATTTCTTATGTCTGGTTCTGTACAAAGGGATGCTGAGAGAGTTACTGCAACTGAAGTAAGATTACTGGCTAATGAAATAGAGAGTGGACTAGGTGGTATATTTAGTTTGTTGTCCCAAGAATTTCAATTACCTCTGGTTAGATTGATACTGAAGAAACTTACTGATCAAGAAAAAGTACCTCCATTACCTGAAGGTGTAATAAGACCACAGATTATTACTGGTTTGGAAGCAATGAGTAGATCAGAAGATTTAAGGAAACTAACACAGATGATGCAATTGCTACAACCACTAGGAGCAGAAGGTTTCACACAACAAATTAACATAGATGACTTTATAGATCGTGTCGGGGTATCCCTAGGCATAGATCCTCAAGGGTTGTTGAAGTCTAAAGAAGAGCAAGCAAAACAACAACAGCAAGCTCAACAACAAAGACAACAACAGATGATTATGGAAATAGCTAAAACTATGGGTCCAGAAATAGGTAAGCAACTGTTACCTCAAGTGCTACAAATGGCTGGATTACAAACACAACAAAAAGCCCAATAAGGATAATATGCCTAGTCATTATGACTCTGAAGAGTTCACCAAAGCACAAGCAGTTAAATTAAAAGGTGTTAATAAAGCAACCTCTGAGAGTAAAAATAGACGTACTTTCCAATTAAAAAAAAGTTCAACAGGTAGATGGTTTAAGCAATATTCTGATGGTGGTGTTGATTTTATTAAAAAGGAATTAGGTGAAAAAATGGCATCAGCAAAAAGGAATAAGATGCCAGGAACAGGTCATTATACTGTAGAATATGTAAGAATGAAGGGTGTAAAAGACCCTGAGAAAGTACCAAGAGGTCAAGCAAGAGAACAAGAGATAGCTAATAAACAAGCACAAAAAAAAGCTAGTGATAATTTCCAAAAGAAACAAAAAGAAGTAAAGGAATTAATTGCTACTGCTAGAAAAGCCAACACCTCTGGAAGAATAAAAGATTCTAATACGAAAGCACCAGTACGAACCAGCAAAGTAGCCAGCATAGCTAAACGATTAAGAAACCCATTAGCTATTGCAATTGCTGGTGGTGCTATGCTTGCTGGTGGTAAAGGGGATACTACTGATAAACCCCCTGTTAAACCTGCACCTAAACCTAAAAAGAAACCTGCACCTAAGAAACGAGTACCTTCTAAGGACACTAATAAAAGAGTGGATTCTAAAAAAGCAATACAAGCAAGAATGAAAGCAGATAGGGATAGTTCCCCAGTAGATTACGAAGGTGATTATCCCATCTATCGTAAAGATTCTGCAATGGCAAAATCATTTAGAAAGAAATATAGGGAGGAAAAAGATAAAGGATCAAAAACATTTACATGGCAAGGACGTAAATATAACACTAAATAAAAAGGGATTATGGCAGATCAAGTAACAGTACCAGCAGAAGAAAATCAAGAAGCACCAGAAGGTCATGATGAAGCTATGGCTTCTCTTGCAGATGGAGAAGAAGTAGAAGAAAACTTTGATAGACCAGAATGGTTGCCAGATAAATTTAACTCCCCAGAGGATCTCGCTAATGCTTACAAAAATCTGGAACAAAAACTATCTCAAGGAGATACCAGCAATGATGAAGTCTCTTCCCAAGAAAATGAAGAGTTTATGGATGAAGCTGAAAGATATGTGGAGAGTAAGGGATTGGACTTTGGAGCTTTGTCGGCTGAGTATGCGAGAGAAGGTGAATTATCTGAAGGATCATATCAAGCGTTACAAGATGCTGGTATCCCAAAGACTTTCGTAGATGATTTTATAAATGGGCAACAAGCTAGATCGGAATTAATACAACAACAGGTTTATAATCTTGTTGGTGGTCAAGATACTTACGATAACATGACCACATGGGCTAAAGAAAATCTAAGTCCAGAAGAAGTTAAAGTGTACAATGCTAATGTTGATCTTAATAATATAGAAACTGCTAAGTTTGCAGTTAATTCCCTATATGCACGATACCAGATGTCTAATGGATCGGCCCCTAATCTAATACAAGGTCAACCAACAAATGCAACAAGTTCTTACAGTTCAATGGCACAGGTAACAGCGGATATGAGAGATCCTCGTTACCAAGATGACCCAAGCTTTAGAAAGCAAGTTCACGACAAACTTGCGAACTCCAATGTCATGTAGCAATTAGCCTTTCTGAGGAAAGATAACTAAGAGTGATTGATGACTAAGGTGTATTTAATGTCGTACCTTAACATTAATCAAAAGGAAAATTAATATGGCTTCTGCCGCAACTCCGAATAGAATAGGACAAGTAAACGCTGCAAATGCAGATGATGCTCTATTTCTAAAAGTTTTTAGTGGAGAAACTATTACTGCCTTTGAAGAGGCAAATGTAATGCTTTCTCGTACTATGAAACGTACCATTAAGAGTGGTAAATCCGCTCAATTTCCAGTTTTTGGAAAAACAACTGCATCATATCATGTTCCAGGTGCTGAACTTGCTGGTGCAACACTCCCTCAACAAAACGAAAAGGTTATCACTATTGATGATCTTTTAGTTTCTCATGTATTCATTGATAAGTTGGATGAGGCACGTTCTCACTATGATGTAAGAAGTACCTATTCAACTGAAATGGGTCGAGCATTAGCTAAGAGGATGGATCAAAATCTTCTTAAACTTGTACATATTGGTGCTAATACTGGTGCTACTATTAGTAGCGAAGGTTCAGGTGCTGGTACTGCTCTTGCTATTACCGATGCTAATTATGCTGATGGTGATAAAAAAGTTGCTCGTATATTTGATGCCGCTCAAAAGTTTGATGAATTAGACATCCCTAAAGAAGACAGGTATATAGTATTAAATCCTGAAGACTTTTATGATGTTATTGATTCAACTAAAGCAATTAACAGAGACTATGGAGCACAAGGTGATATAGCTAATGCTAATATGCCTAGGCTTGCTGGTTTTACTGTTTTAGTATCAAATCACATGCCTTCAACAACTGTTAATGCAGCCGTTACTGGTGAAAATAACACTTATTATGGTAACAACACTGCTAATAATGCAGGGAACTTTGTTACTACTCGTTTAATGGCATTTCATAAAAGTGCTGTAGGTACTGTATCATTACAAAACCTGCAAACAGAAAGCGAGTATGACATTAGGAGACAAGGTACATTACTTGTAGCTAAAATGGCTGTAGGTCATGGTGTACTTCGTCCTGAATGTTGCTGGTTAGGTTACGATAACGGAAATTAATCTGTTATCCCTTAGAGTAGCTACAATCTCCCTCTGGCTACTCTACTTTTCAGGGGGGTTGCCCTTGCCCCCCTGTCTCTCTAATAAAAAATTATTATGACAGACATAGCCCAAGCAATCCGTGAACAACAATATAGACCCTGTCCTGCTGGTGAATCAAAATCAGTATGGAGAGCAATGGAAGAACTTAGATTACAACAAGAAATTAACCAAAAGGTACAAGAAGAAAATAAAAATGGGAAAAAGAAAGGAAGACCAGCAAAAGTGCAGGATACCCTTCAATAGATGGAGAACGAAAATTAAACCACACAAACGATGGGAAGATGATGTTTGTGATAAATGTTTTGAATATCCTTGTGAGTGTAACTAATGGCATATAATCCAACTACCAAATTAGACTTAGTTAATTTAATGCTTGCCAGCATAGGTGAAGCACCAGTAAATGATTTAGAATCTGGTCTTACAGATGCAGAATTAGCAGAAACAATTATTGGTAGAGTAGATAGAGAAACACAGTCAGAAGGATGGTGGTTCAATACAGATTATAATAGGAAATATGTTACAGATGAGGTTTCTAAAGAGGTGCTACTCCCCATTAACTCACTTAAAATTGATTGTGTAGGTACTAGCAGTCACCTAAGACTTATACAAAGACGAACTAGTGAGGGTAAAAATAAAATCTATGACCCTTACAACCACACCTTTAAAATCGGAGACAATCATACTTCTATTTATATAGACATTGTAACACAGGAGGAATTTGATTCTCTGCCAGAGGTTGTTAAGAGATACTTAGGTATTAAAGCCAGTAGAAGGTTCACCCAGCAAGTAGTTGGTAATCCTCAGTTGTATGGATTTGAAAAGGAAGATGAAGCTAGAGCATTAGCTGAACTAAAAGAAACTGAGAGTCAAATAGCAGGACACAACACATTTGATGAATATAGTGTATTTAGAGTTGTAAACAGAAATAATTATGGAACTCAAAGATTACGTTATGGTTATGTATGATGGAAACCCTAAAGTACATAGTGTTTATTGTAATTGGAGTGGTTTTATTATTGCTGATATTCTTTGAGTCAGAAGCACATGAAGGTGTGCATTTTAAAACTGACTTCATTAGGGATGCTTGGTCTGCGTGTTTTAAGACTGCAAACATCCAAATGCCTTTTATACCTCCCCCTGTGAAAGTAATGCTTTGTGATTGTGTAATTGATAAAGGTAGAAATTTCTTTCAATCAGAAGAAAACATGCGTAACTATACAGATAACGCAACAAAATTATGGGAGGGTTTTGCTAGTGATTGTAGTTATGAAATACAAATGAAAAATAAACCTGCTAATGCCATTAGTTTCTGATCTGATACCCTCATTACTTAATGGGGTAAGCCAACAAGCACCTACAGTCCAAGATAAATCCCAAGGTACAGTTCAAGAAAATGGCTATAGTGATCCAGTTAAAGGATTAAAGAAAAGGCCAGGAACCCAGCATGTAGCAAAACTATCAGATACTTCTTTTTCCTCCGCATTTATTCACCCAATTAGAAGATCAGGTACAGAAACATTTGTAGCAGTATTTACAGGTTCTTACACTAGCAGTATAGGTGATTTAGTAAAGGTTTATGATGCTAGTGATGGTACTGCTAAAAATGTCAATGCTAGAGATGCTTCTAATTCTATTATTACCTCTGGAGATTTATTTAACGAAATTAAAACCTACTTAACTGATGGTAGTCCCTCTTCTGCTTTTAGTGCTACAACTGTTGCTGACTTTACCTACCTCGTAAATAAAAATAAAACTGTAGCTAAAGATGCAACTGTTACAACTGCTAGGAATCCTGAAGCTATGGTCTACATACGAGGGGGTGACTATGCAACTAAGTACACTATTGAAATAAAACAAGCAGGGATTAATAGTGGTAACTACGCTACAGTAGCAGAACTAGTAACTGCACCAAGTGATGTAAGCTCTTACGATAAAGGTGAAGCGAATATTGCTACTGATAGCATTGCTAAAGCTTTATTGGATGGTACTGTTTTTGGTAATGTCGCTTTTGATTCAACTGTCGCTTCTGGAACAGTAGCAAAAATTAGGGAGTGTTTAAGTAAAACAGGTGCAACGAATTCTAGTCAAGTAAATATTGGAACTGTAACTACTGGTGGAACTGACTATGCTGGAACTTTTCCAAAGTTATCCGCTACTGTATCTGGTTCTGTTATACATATAAAATGCTCTGATGCTACTGATTTTGATATTAAAGTAACTGATTCTCGTTCCAATGGTTTTATAAAAGTTTTTAAAGGTTCAACACAAAAGTTTGCTGAACTTCCCGGTGCAGGACCAGAAGATGCTAAGGACACAATTATTAAAATTACTGGTGATAACAGTAAATTTGCTGATGATTTTTATGTAAAATTAACAGATGAAGCTAAAGGGATCTACGAAGAAACTGTAGGTACTGGTATTCAAAATAGTTTAGATGCTAGTACAATGCCTTTACAAATAATAAAAGAAACAGATGGTACATTCTCGGTTAAACAAGCTGGTTGGAAGTCTAGAGGTGCTGGTGATGATACTTCTAATCCCTTTCCTAGTTTTGTTGGGGCTACTATTAGTGATATATTCTTCCATCAAAACAGGTTGGGGGTGTTGTCTGAAGAAAGTGTTATTTTTACAGAAGCAGGGGAATTCCTAAATTGGTTTCGTCCTACTGTATTAAATCTTCTTGATACTGATCCTATTGATGTAACTGTATCCACTAATCGTGTTTCCATCCTGAAACATGCCCTTCCTTTCTCTGAATCCCTCCTTATCTTCTCAGATCAAACCCAATTCATTCTTAACTCCGCAGAATTTCTTAGTCCACTAGACATTAGTTTAAATGTAACTACGGAGTTTGAAGCTGATTTAGGTACTACACCAGTAGGTGCTGGAAGGTATGTCTTTTTCGCAAGTCCAGGGGGTGCATTTAGTACCATAAGAGAATTTTACCTACAAACAGATACAGAAGTAAAAGATGCAACTGATATAACAGGTCATGTACCTAGGTATATAGTGGGTAATATTAAACAGATGAGTGCTAGTAGCAACTATAATATGTTGTGTCTTATAACAGATGATAGTGCTTCCAGTAAAACTATGTGGGTGTATGGCTACTATTGGAATGGACAAAATAAGGTACAATCCTCATGGTCTAAATGGATTCTTGATGCCGACATTCTGGCAACTACTTTTGTGCAGGATGAAATATTTTTAGTTGTACAGAGAGGGACCAAAGTCTACTTAGAAAAAATAAAATTATCACAGGATGAAGCAGTAGGAACCACAACCAATAAACATGAAATTTTATTGGATCGTAGAGTGAAAGCAACGAGTGCTAGTCATATTAGCAATTTTACATCCACATACTATGCTGATGGATCAAATCTTAAATATATTGATAAAAAGGGAGATCCTTTAACATCTGCTGAAGCACTAGCAAAAGTAAGTGGTAGTGAACCTATTTATATAGGACAAGCATTTGATTTTAAATTTCAGTTTAGCGAAATAATTATTGGGCAAGGTCAGAAACCACAAACAATATCAAGACTGCAACTGAGAAACATGAATATAAACTTTGCTCATACTGGTAACTTTACTGCAAAAGTCACACATACTAATAGACTTACAGAGGATACCGATGAAAAAAAATTCACAGGTAGAAGAGTTTCAGAGGCAAATAATAAAACTGGACAAACCTCAATTATCGAAAGCGGATCATTTAAAATACCTCTGCTTGGGAACTCCAAAAACATCAAACTTGAACTCTTATCCTCTTCTCACCTCCCCTGTGAATTCCAAAGTGCAGAATGGGAAGGGTTTTACCACATCAGATCCAAAAGACTTAACTAGTTACTTCCGTAAAAGCATAGTAGAGGATGTTTTTAATCTAGCTCCAAGGATCTGTGAAAAAGATAAGGAAGAAATATGGAGATCAAGTGGATCTAAACCTGTGGATTCGTTATGTGCTGGTTTTTATGCTTCTGATGAAGTGTATACAATTGTTCATAATGACTTAGTTAAAGGAATGTTTGGTGTAAATAAAAGTGTAATAAATGACCGCATAGGAATTCCTTGGATGCTGAGTGATGGTGATTTTAAAGGTTTAGAAATAAAATTTTTACGAACAGGTAAAAGTTGGGTAGACCATTTGTTGTCTACCAATTGGGATCTGTTATATAACTATGTTGATGTTGATAACTGTGAGGCAATTAAATGGTTAAAATTTTTAAAATTTTCTTTTGTGAGAATCATACCCGAATTCGGATATGCTAAAACTTCTTTTGTTGAATTTATGAGGATAAAAAATGTGTGAACCTGCAAGCTGGTACGCAAGTTTAATGATAGCTCAAGGTGCGGCTAATTATATAGCACAAGAAAAAGCGTACCAAAAAGGACAAGGTTTAGCTGAAGAAAATAAAATGCTTGCTGAACAAGCATATGCTTTAGACATATCTCAAATAGATAAAAGACAAGCCGAGGAAGAAGAAGCATTTGCTTTAAGCCAAAGACAACTATCTACAAAGGATATACATGAGGGAGTTGATGCTACTGCTATGAAACGCAGAGTAGAAAGACAGGGAGAAAAAGCAAAAGGAAAACAAGTTGGTAAAATGACTGCTGGTATGCTTAGTGGTAATACAGTTGATGCAATCATACAAGATTACGATCAACAGATTTTACAGAAAACTGGAGACATAGATTTAAATAGAGATAGATCCAGACAGATGATAGCAGAGCAAAGAGGAATTAATGTAAGGAACCTTGCATTCAAAACAGATCAATTAAAAATAGGTAAGCTCCAAGCTGAAGCTAAGAAGAAAGATAGGATCTTTAGTTATCAAACCCCAGGAAAACCAGATGCTCTTAGTGCATTATTAGGTTTTGGAGTAGCTGGTTTTGAAGGTTATGGGTACGCTAAAAAAACAGATAGTAAAACTTATTGGGGAGTAGACATATAATGGCAGAACGAGTAACGCAACGTGCTTCATTTGGTAATTTAACACCCACAGCACGACCAGTAGATACATTCCACAGGCCAGATTCAAGAGGTGATAAGTTAGATGGTTTTGTACAATGGGCTGATGATAGACTAAAAGCTACAGAAGGTTTCTTAAAAGCTGGTGCTGGTGCTTATCAAACGTATAGAGAAAGCAAGTTTGAAGAAGTTAGATTAAAAGCAAGAGCAGATGCAGTTAAAAACTTTTATGATCCAAGACGATTAGAGGGACCAGATTTTGATCCAAGTATTCATTTAGAGACTGATTCTAGTTATGCACTATATGATGAAGAAGTAAAAAGAATACAAAGTGGATTAAAAGGTATCGAAGCAGGAAAAGGATTATTAAAAGATGACAAAGACCTAAATTATATTTTTGAAGAAACACAACGAAGGAAAAAAGATAAAAATTACAAGATAGATGATAAACCTGCTTACAATCCAAACATTACTGAAGAACAAGTTTTTAAAGAATTTAGAGATTTTGAATATAAAAATCTACCAGAGGATGCTGATGCTTATTTCTTAGAAAAATATAATCAAGCATGGGGAGAATTTGAAGATAAGTTCTTTGAGAGACTGCAAAAACAACACTTAGGTGAAAAAGTTGATACATTGGCTACGTTAGTACAAACATATATAGAATCTGGACAACTAGCATTTAAACTCCCACTTGAAGGTGAAGAAATAAAATTAGAAGATGATGATGAATTTTTCTACAGTCAGATGGGTTATTTGTTACAAGAAGGAATAGCTTCAGGTTTAAAAGAAAACCATGCTCAAGCAGTAGTTATTAAACAACTATTGTTACATGCGGAATCCTTCAAGTTAGAAACAGACGATCAGAAAGCAGGAGAGATAACTGAAAAAGAAGAAGAAATACTTGTAAAAATAATGTCTGCATTAGATGCAAAAGACACTCAAAGACATTTTGTTAAAAGTGGTGGTAGTATAGCTGGTAATACATTTTTTGATGAAATAGCTGGTCCTGGGATTGATAAGATTAACAAAATGCTTGAGGAGAAAGATAATAAAGATGATGCTGATAGTATTAGAGAAAATAAAAGGGATGGAGCTAAAGTAACGCAGGATATTTATCAAGATATATATAGTGGTAAAATAACAACACTAGCACAACTTAATACAGAAATAGACAAATGGCAGAAACTGGATTGGAATCTTAATTATTCTTTACCAGTTGCGGATATTCTTAGCACTTTTAATTCTGTTAAAAGGTCAGGTGGGGTAGGGGATAATGATTTAATGATGAAAATTGCCAATAAAATTGATTTAGGTCAATTTACCCCCGATGACTTCCATAACAATACTTCCATACTATCTCAAAAAACTGACAAACTAGGGGATGCAACTAAATTAAATGACCAAGAAAGAAGATTTTTGTTTCAAAGGTTATTTCCAGAAGATAGATCCCAGCATGAAATGCAGAAACCTTTCCTTACAATGATACAAAATAAAGCAATTGGAGAAACTGCTTTTGATAAAGATGATTTTAAGGAAAATTTAAGGATTCCAGAATTTAGAAAAGTATGGGAGGAATACCAGTTATCTTACAATATGACATGGTCAAAATGGTTGAAAGATAATGGCTACACCAACCGCAATCGGCCTGAAATGCAGGATCAATTGAAATTTTATAGAGAAGTATTAGAACCTGAATCAAATAAAGTAGTAGGAAAATTAAAAGAAATAATTACAAATCATGAAGAAAAAAACTCTGTTATAAAAATAGATTTAGAAGATTTACAGAATACAGTACCTAAACGCTATCGTGAACTTAATAAAAATGGTATCCCTGAAAGATTTTATATAGATGCCTATTATTTTTTTAATAAAGATGCTTGGGAACATTTGTTTAAAGATGACTATCCCCCTCCACCTCCTAATTTATTTAATAATGTAATAACTACATCGGAGTTGACAACTTATGTTGATGAAGTGCAGAAACATATTTTAAATTTACCTAAAGCACCTAACGCATCATATAAACCAGAATTGAGTATGAATGCTTGGTTTGAGAAAAAAATAGCAGAAGATCCCGATTTTAGGGAACAATTAAGGTTACTGGATGAGGGGGTAACTGGAGGTCAGGTGAAAAGTTTTTGGAAAAGCTTTGATCTAATGCCAGCAAGGAGAGAGGACTAATGAAAGTAGCATTTACAGAAGACTTCTTAAACCAAGCACATCTAGATAACAGAACAGATGGTAGATTAAGATACATACCAGAAGAATCTGAAGAACCAAATCCATTAAATTATGAAAAACAAATAAATGTTGATGAAGATGAAGATGGTAATGTAATTAGTGAATCTGTTGGTCAAGTTGCTGGTGGTTTTATTGATGCTTTAAATGAAATGGGTACGTTGTTTAATTATGTTTCTGGTGCTGATGTCTCTTTACCAGATATTTCTGTAGCAGGTTATGATTTAACAGTAGATGGTCAGTTAAACACAACAGACTATGCAGATAGTGGTGTAGGTGGTTTCATTAGAGGTTTATCACAATTTGCAACAGGTTTTTTAATTCCAGGTGGTTTAGCAGTAAAAGGACTTTCTTATATACCTAAAGCTGGAGCAGTAATACAAGGCAACAGCTTAATTAGAACAATGGTTAAGTCAGGGATTGCAGATTTCACTTCTTTTGGTGCAAACGATCCTAGACTAGCAAATATGCTAAGAGAGTACGGAGGTTTAAGAGATCCCATCACAGAGTATTTGTCTGCACCAGAGGGTGATGAGGAACTTGATAGTGAATTAGATGGGAGGATGAAGAATTTAATTGAGGGTGCAGGGTTAGGATTTGCCTTTGAGGGAATTCTTAGTGGATTAAAGTGGACAAGGAATGGATTAAGAAAAACACAGAAGGCTATTCAAGAAGACACACTAAG
>CEUS01226909.1_pt1 | contig 11544 bp, 13 predicted proteins | sample 427031 | NCBI WGS metagenome assembly CEUS01 (sample SAMEA2622837, study PRJEB7988) | marine metagenome | biome: marine biome (ENVO:00000447); feature: marine epipelagic mixed layer (ENVO:xxxxxxxxx); material: "saline water (ENVO:00002010), including plankton (ENVO:xxxxxxxx)" | depth 140 m | reverse complement strand
ACCGTGGCGACAACTCGGATGCAGGCCCCAGTGATGGCGTCTGGTTTGACGTTGATCCCCTTGCTTCTCCGAAGAAGCAGATTGAAATTTTTGAGGACTTCACTGGTGTGTCGTCCTTGGCACTGACTGGGACTCCTCCTGATGGAGCGGACCCCGGCGGTTCAATTGTCCTCCAGGATTCTGCTGATGCGGCTGACAGTGCGTTTGCGTTCAAACTCGCTGACAACAAGGACCTCACTTTTGAGGCCCGTATCAAGATTGTGACGGAAGCGGTTCTCCGCTGCGGCCTGGAAGATGGGGACAACTCGGATCGTCTGAGTTTTGAGATTGCGTCAGACAGTGCCGTCCTCAAGCATGACAACGCTGCGAACGACGAGACTATTGCCACCAAGGCAATTACCGCCGGTTCGTATGTCAAGCTGGGCTTCCGTGTTCGTGGTGCCGGTGCTGACACCGAGATCACGGCTTACGCCGACGGGGTCAAAGTGGCCTCAAAGAAGGTGAGCGACCTTACCGCGTCGGCTTTGTCGGCTGTGATGCTGAAAGTGTCAGTCGTCAGTGCCGGAGCACCTGACGTGGAAATTGACTGGATCAAAGCGGTCCAGTTGCGCTAGTCCTCCTCACGGCCTGAAACGGGGGGGCGGCTTCGGTCGCCCCCCTGTGGATGGTTTCACATATGCCAACACCTCCAGAACAGATTGAGAGCCTCCACCGTCGGTGGCATCAGGAGTCTTCATGGCATTTGTAGTTGCCAGTCGCGTCAAAGAAACCACCGAGACAACCGGCACCGGCCAACTCGAGCTGGACGGTGCGGAAAGCGGCTACCAGACATTTGTCGCCGGAATAGGAAATACCAACTCCACCTATTACTGCATTGAAAGCGGAACGGCCTGGGAAGTTGGCATTGGCACTGTAACCGACGCCAGCCCGGACACACTGTCACGCACGACTATCCTCGCCAGTTCAAACAGTGGCAACGCGATAAATTGCACTGGCACGTCCACTGTGTTCTGCACGGAGAGCGGTGAGCATGCGGTTGTGGCCAGCCCGTATGAAACCCTGACTGCCCTGAATGATGGCAACACCCTGGTCGCTGGCAGGAAATACCTGGTTGACACATCAGGTGGTGCAACGGCCCTGACATTTCCCACGGCCGCAATTGGGAACCATGGCCAGGCCATCACCGTTCGCAAGACGACCACAGATGCCGACACGGTCACGCTTACTGTGAGCGGTGTGACTATCAAGCTCTGGGCACAGGATGACTTTGTGGAATGTGTCTCGGTGTCTACTGGTCTCGGCTTCGCCTGGAAGGTGTTTAGCCATTACTACGCCCCGCACATTGCAACACTTTATAGAGACGCACGTTTTCCTGCTTCGTCGGCTACGTCGAGCACATACCCAGGGACCTTGGTCGAGTGGACTACCGCCGAGTCCTACAACATGGGTCCAACAACTGATACGTCAAGTACTCATGACATCACTATCACCCGAGCCGGCCAATATGAGGTCTCAGCGTCTGGAGTCGGTTGGGATAATGGATCCAGTTACCGCCAGGACGGCATGATTGAACTGACTCCGAGTGGCGGGTCTGCGGCGTATTACAACAATTCTCATACAGGTCAATATCCGTTGCCGTACCAAGCGGCAACCGTTTCCTGCAACGTGGTCCTGGACCTGTCAGTGGGGGACAAGCTGGCTTTCTACTACTGGGCTGATGATGGATACCTCTACTGGGCCTCGAGCCGCTCGTACATTTACAGGTCTTTCCTCACCGCCAAGGAGATCAGGTGATGGCGAGCGTGGCTATCAGTTCTTTTGACAACATCCCGAACATCATCAGCCTGGCGGGGGCGGATCCCGACTACGGCAGGGTGGCCGGGGGACAGTTGTTTGTTGAGGGGGCAACCCAGTCTGAGCTTGATGCCGCTTATGCTGTTTACGAGTCCGACCGAGAGACCTACGAGTGCATACCGGCCCGAGAGAAAAAGATTGAGCTGATTTCTCGTGAAGCCAACTTTTATGCCACTGAAAGGTATTCAGAGGCCCGGCGGGATTCCCTGTTGATGCTTTATGTCGAGGCTTCAACGCAAGGTCTCAACAACCGGCTGGCATACCTCCAGCAGTTATTTGACTGGGCCAACACAATCATGGCCTACGTCATCACCTGCAAGTCTCAGTTGAACCTATTGCTGTCGTCGGCCGACATAGCCGCCTTCACCTGGGACTTCACGGCATTTGACCTGACTGATCCAAACGTGACCGTCGAGGATGCCCTCGCGATAGGTGACTGATGTACGGCGGACATTCATACGCTGACGCACCCTATGCAGGATTGGCGGCCACAGGGCCTGTCAACAGCACACAGACCCCGTCACAGCTTGGGGTCCTCACGGCTATCCATCCCTCGGTTCCCGCCGTCACCGCCCTGCCCGCCACGTTGTCCTCGGCGTCGGCAGTTCTGGCACCGACTGTTGCAATAGATAGCACGGTCACTCCGAGTGTTGTGACTTCCGCGTCTGCGGTTCTGGCCCCGTCGTTGGTGATCTCTTCAACGGTTTCCCCATCAACGGTGTCGTCTGCGTCTGCCGTTCAGGCTCCGGCTCCTGCGGTCGTGAACCTGCCAGGTTCGCTCTCAGTCTCTGCCTCATTCCCGGCATCAGCAATACAGACTGACGACACAGAGACTCCATCCACCCTCAACCTGAGCGCGGCTGTTCTGGTCCCTGATGTGATTGCTGGCAAAGTGGTCACGCCGGATGCTCTGGCGGCTGCGACCGCATTGGCGGCACCAACGGTTGCGATCAGCTCCACCGTGCAGCCCACGGTCCTGTCGGCTGTCTCCGCAGTGCAGGGTGACCCGCCGTCAGTAAGCCGAACAAAGGAGGTCTCACTATGACCACGCGAGAGGAGACACGGGTTGAGGATGCAAAAATGACGGTCCAGAAGGACGGTGAGTTCATTGAAATCTCGGTCCCCTTGACCATCACTGACACGTTTCATGACGACGGGCGGAAGGATGTCACCATCCAGGTTCCCGAGATCACCACAGGCTCCAGGGCCAACAAGGAGGATTAGTAAATGCCATCAGGTGTATACAACCAATTCAAAACCGAGATTATGAACAAGGTGATTGATCTCGAGGCAGACGACATCAAGGTTGCCCTGCTCGACACCAACCACAGCTTTGACCAGACGCACACCGGTTGGACTGCGCGTGCTACTAATGAACTCTCCGCCACCGGTGGTTACTCGGCAGGCGGGGAATCATTGGGCAGCAAGGTGGTCTCGCAGGAGTCCACGCATGGCAAGTACACCGCAGCCAATGTGTCGTGGACTAGTGCCACATTTCAGGCGTTTCACGCCGTGATTTATGACGACACTCCGTCCTCGCCGTCTAAACCGCTGATCTGCTCTATTGACTTCAGTGGTGGCCAGCAGGTCACCAGCGGCACGTTCACAATCCAGTGGGCCGCTGGCGGCATTATCACAATCACATGACCATTTCCATCACCATCACTGAACCGCTTGGCCTTTCAGGGGCAACCTCCCTGGCCATGGCGGTGAACACACCGGACTTGGACATTCCGTCATTTCGCAGCGGCGGTGTGTTCTCGGTGGTTGGATTCTCCAGGACCTCGGTGACAGGTCCGGTGGTGGCTAAAACTTCAACGTCTTCGGCTGGTCTACTCAGGACTAGTGTGACAGCAGTGGGGCTTGAAAACTGATGGCCAATCTGAAGAAGAGTGATCGCGTGGTCAACGAGGGTTCGGCTGCCCAGTACACGGCAACGCTGAAGGACCCGTCTGGCACCGTGGTCCCCAGGTCAAACCTGACTGCTCTCGGACTCGTGCTCTACAACCAGCGAGACGGCTCAATCATCAACACCCGTGGCACACTCTCGGGGACCGACTACACGTTTCAGGATGTGCGACCGACCACTGATTCGGCGGTCAACAACGTCACGTTCCATGCCACCTCCGGCCTGATGACTTGGCAGATACAACCGGCTGACAATGCCATTGTGGACACGACCCTGGCTCCCGGCGAGAGCGAGACGCATGTGGCTGTCTTCAAGTTTTCCTACACATCCGGCAGTGACAGCTACACCGACTACCACACAGAGGTCTTTGAGGTTGAACAGGTGAGGGTGATCTGATGGCGGAAAGCACGCTCAACGCGAATTACCATGACCTCAGACGTGAGGTGGGCAGCTACTACGGGTTCGGCCGTGTGCCGAGCGACTTCCAGCCGGCTGACGCCGAGATTGTGGAATCCGTCATCAAGAGCGGACTGCGCCAACTCTACTTCCCGCCGCCGCTGATGGACCGGCCACCGCACCAGTGGACATTCCTGCGGCCGACCACCACGCTGACGACCACGGCCCCGTACACTACCGGAACGGTGGCCATTGCCTCGGGTGTTGTCACGTTGAGTGATGGCACCTGGCCAGACTGGGCCGCCGAGGGTGATCTGAAGGTTGGCGGCACGACCTACTCGGTGGCCTCCCGTGGTGGAGGCAGCCAGATCACGTTGGATGACACGAGCATCACCGTGACTGGCAGCAACACCTACAGCCTGAGCCGGCCGTCCTACGACCTGCCTGACAGCTTCGGGACCATGGTCGGGACCATGACCTACTCGCCGGGCATCTCGGCCACCCAGTCCATTGAGCGGATTGGTGAGAACCAGATGCGTGCGTTGCGTCAGCAGTCTACTTTGATTGAGAACAAGCCGGCCAAGGTGGCCATTGTCCCCATCACCAAGACGAGCACGGCCAGCACGAGATTTCGGGCACAGTTCTATCCAAGTCCTGATGCGGCCTATGTGTTGACCTACAAGTTCACAGTCCTGCCGGACAAGCTGAGCGTTGACGACCTGTACGCCTACGGCGGTGCGGCTCACTCCGAGACGCTTCTCGAGAGCTGCCTCGCCATTGCGGAGAGTCGCATGGAAGACGAGCCGGGTATCCACCACGGCCGTTTCCTCGAGCGGCTGTCGGCCAGCATCAGTTATGACCAGACCCTGTCGGCCGAGAGCCTTGGCCTGATGGGTGATAATTCAGATGGATCCGAGTGGCCCATGAACCGCGCGGACAACCGCGTGACTTACAAGGGTGTCCTTTACTAGGGAGAGTGAGAGATGAGTAAGCCTATCAACCTGCACAGTGCTGACGAGACCATTGTTACGCGGCCTGGCCGTGGGGCTTTGATTGTGGCCTCGGACACGGTGCCCACCGGAACGCCAAGTGGATATTCAATGGGGTGCCTGTACATCTGCACCAGTGCCGGCAATGAGAAACTCTACATCAACACCGGCACGGACGCCGAAGCGACCTGGACCGTGGTTGGTGACCAGTCCTAACGGGAGTGCATCATGGCAAGAAGCCGTGTGCAGGACTTCACGGTCAGGTTCCCAATTAAGGGCCTGGATCAGTCGCGTGGTGTTGAGGACCAGGACCCTCTGACATCTGCGGACCTACAAAACGTGCGTCCGTTTGATGCCACCGAGAACCGGGCGAGGGGAGGCTCTCGGTCGGGGTTGGGTTCGTATGTCCCCAAGGATTCTGGGAACAGCAACCCGGTCCAGTGCCTGGTGGAATACTACGGGACCGAGCTGAACACATCTGATCCGGCCGGTATCCAGAACCGTGCCGAGGGTGCGTTGGCTGTCATTGGGGGGTACATCTACAAGATCACCTTTGGGTCGAGTAAGCCCTACACAATGGCCAAGGCGGGCGGCCAGTCGTCGTCGGCCCTTTTGTCCACCACGGCCAAGGTGATCTGGGCTGCACCAGTATCCAATGTGGTTTACTTCAGTGACGGTGCGGGCAACCGTGTCTTCTTCGACGGCGAGGACGACACGGTCAAACCCTGGGACTTGGGGACCTATGCTGCGGCTGATGTCGAGCGGCCATTCCGGTACTCCGACGTGTTCAAGACCGGCAGCACGACCGAGCTGACCGAGCACGGCCTGACCCTGACCGAGGCAAGCGAGGTGCAGACGGCCGTGTTGGGGGGAACCCCCACAACAGGCACGTTCAAGTTGAGTTTCAAAGGTGTGTCCACTACGGACATTGCCTTTGACGCAAGTGCGGCAGATGTTCAGGCGGCTCTCCAGGCCCTGAGCACAATTGGCACCGGCAACGCGACCGTGGCCAGGACTGGTGGTGCCCCGAACTTCACCCACACCATCACGTTCGCGGGTGATCTGGCCAACCTGAACCTGCCACAGATTGGCGGTGACGCTTCGGGCATGCAGGTGAATGAGGTCCAAACTGTAGACAGTGACAGTGCCTCGTCAGGTTCCTTTGCTTTGCAATTGGAAATTGACAGCACGACATACACCTCCGACCTGATTGCGTTTGATGCGAGGCCAGAGGATGTGGCCATTGCAATCAGCGAGGGCATGTCGGTGGTGAATGCTGGGGACGTGCAGGCGACCGGTGACCCCCTGGACGAGGGCAATGTCTTGGTCGAGTTTCGCGGCCAATACGCCGGGACCGACATGGCTCTCATGACGTTGACGACCAACACCACGGGTGCCACACCCACTATCACTCAGACCACGGCCGGAAACACACCAACCCTCACCATGGCCACCACTACGCCGGGTGTTGGTGTTGCTCAGGCTGATGACGACCGCGTGTTAGAGGCTGTTGATGGGTCTGGGTTTCGGGGAAAGTTCCCCAATGAAGCGGCTGCCAATTCTGAAAAAGAATCCATTGCAGTCACATGGGGTGACCGCGTTGTGCTGGCCGGCATCAGCAATGATCCGCAGAACTACTACATCTCACGCTATCAAGATCCGACTGACTTTGACTGGCGTCACAGGCAGCGTGATGTGAACAAGGAAACCAATGAGGAGATCCGGCGGTACAACTTCCAGGTGGCCTCGGAGGTGTCCGCGTTCAACACGCAGCTCAAACAAAACGTGGTGGACTACAACGCCAAGATTGATGCCCAGATCACTCGGGCCAACGCGATAGGGGCTGCAAATGCCGAGGGCTACCTGGTGGGTTCCACCCGCTACGGGGCGAGCACCTGGGTCAACAAGGTGGCCAGCAACTACTACAAGGATTATGACACGCTCAAGAAGGATGCCGAGGCTCACGAGAAGGACCTGCTGCCCGTCCGGTACGGTGATATTGAGGATGACACAGACCGGGCCGTGGTCGGCCGCTTCAGCCCGCTGGGGTTGATTCCAGACACCATCACCAGCCTGATGCCTTACAACCAGGACCTGCTCCTGTTCTTCTGCCAGAGCAGTATCTGGGAAATGAGTGGTAGTCCCAACACCGAGACGTTCCGACTGCGTCCGGTCACCAAGGTGATTGGCGGTGCCTCCGGCCGGAGCTGGTGCCTCGGTCCCAACGGGGACATCTTCTTCGTCTCGTCTCGTGGCGGGATTTACAACCTCCAGTTGCAGGCTCCCCCTCGTCGGATCTCGGCCAACCGGATTGATGAGTTCATGTCCGACGTGGACGTGGCCAATAGCTACATCAACCTGACCTGGAACGAGGAGGCCCAGGGCTTCCACATCCACATCACCCCTCATGCGGACGCCGCCACCAAGCACCTGTTTTATGACGTGCGAACCGACGGCTGGTTTGTGGACAAGTACGGCAGCACTGACCTGGACCCGTCGGCGGTGTTGGCTATCAACGACCGGACCAACGCGAAGCGGGATGTGGTGTTGGGTTGTCGGGATGGTGCGTTGCGTTACCAGACTGTGGGTGGCTCACAGACGACCGACGACGGCACGGCCATTGACTCGTTTGTTTTGCTGGGTCCATTCGGCAGCCAGGACCGTGAGCGGTCCATGATGATCACGGGCTTGCGTGGCACCATTGGCACTGGCTCTGAGCCGGTTGACTACGAGGTGCTGCGTGGCGACACAGCTCCCGAGGCGTCCGCGTCCGACCCTGTGGCAACTGGCACGTGGAATGATGCCAGGTCCACGGTTGACCGCCAGCGGGCGTCAGGTGGCTCACTGTTCATCAAGATAAAGGGTGGGGGTGATCCGCCGTGGTCCTTTGAGCGGGTGCTGACATCCTCACGTCTGACCGGACGAGTGTTCGGGAGGACGTTCTGATGGGAGCGTCTAATCTTTATGTAAAGCCGGCATGGAAAATCAAGAATGCCTACTTGGGGAAGGGATATTACGAGCTTGATTCTGGGTCCACCAACTACCCAACTCCTTCCGGCCAATATGGTGGAGTGTTTTACGTCCAGTCGCTCACGCTTTACTTCTATGGGATTCCTGGCTCGGAAATAGCGGGTTCCTGGCCAAATGGTTTGATCAGCGGAACATATTCCAGTCCGTCTGAATCAGTCACCATCAATCCGCCAACCCCCGCAGCCATCTCGACGGCCGCACACGCGAAATACGGCAGCCAAACCCCACGAGAGGGCACGTGGCACGGAACCACCTACCGGCCCGAGGAAGGGCACGACGTGTGGGTTACCGGGCACGGCAACACGGATTGGGATTTCCCTTACCACGGACCAGCTCACACTGGGCCAGAACATTACAACCACTACACCACGGGAGAAAACCGCGCCAAGTTTACAGACTTCCCAACCACCAACAGCACTTCTGTGTCATGGACTCATAGTCCAACTTCCAACGTCACACACACAGACGACAACTTGGGGACTTACACAGCAGCTACAAATGTTTGGACACCCACAAGTTCCAATGTGACTCTGAATGCAGAAGACTGGCACGCCAAGATGGTGAGCGCCGAGGCCATTGTGCCGACAGTCATCAATCAGAACGGTTTGTACCCAACCGACTCCAGCTCAGCGGTTGCCAAGTACGGTATTTATGATGTTGCCGCCAACACCTACACGGCCGGCAGCACAGACAAGCTCAGTGCCGACGGGTGGCACACCGAGTTCCTGAAGGCCAAGAATGGCCTGGCTGTTGCGAGGGCTGAGATTGACCGGCTGCTTGGTCAGAACCTTGATCAGGTCGCGACTGAGCCTCCCCCTCGCGAGGAGGAACTGAGGGCCGAGGAGTTTGATCAGTCGCCATGGGTTCATGGTGGGGTGGCGGATGACCCCCTGGTGGAATTCCCTGAGTTTCCGGTAATTGAGTTTGCCGAGCCGGAACCGGTTGAAGAGGAGCCAGAAGCACCTGACGCGGTTGTGGTTCCTGGTCTTCTACGCCGTGCCACCTTTGCGAAAGACACCGAGACAATCTCGTCATTCTCCGAGTCAACTCATAATGAGTTGACATTCACACCTCGTGAGACGGTGTCCCCTGAGTTCACAGATGAGGGGGAACCGGATGCCTGATTTCACACAGTATGGCAGGCCCGAATGGCATGTGGGTTTCACTGGGTTTGCGTTTTCGTCGGGTCTCCCCAACCGTGTGGTGCCGTATATCAAGGCATTCAAGTTGCACCTTTACGGCGGGGATGTTGGTGGGAGTTGGGGGAGTGAATCTGAGTACATCCACCTCTATCCCCCAGATAGGAGCGAGGTCATATCAGAGATGCGGGGTAAGTATGGAAGTTCCCGGTTGCCTTCCGGTGACTTGTGGAGTGGCTCCAGGTATTACCCGCGAGATCATGACAATGACACTGTGTATGGGTGGACATCAAACTCGCCGTGGAACTACTCAACCAGTGGTGATGCCGTCACTTGGACGACAGCAGGTTCGTCGCTTCACTGGAACGCTTACATTCATGACGCGCATAGCTCTAGCGTAACCGGCGACCACACCGGCTCCAGTCGTGGCAGCTTCAGCTCGTCAAACTTCACATGGACGGCCGGCAGCGGGACCAGCAGCAAGTCGGCGGCCGACTGGGAAAACGAGGTGCGGTCAGTCGAGACTGACATTGCGGCGGCCGTTGCGGTCAACGGCCGCTACCCGGTGTACCCCGGCACGACCGAGACCTTTGGCACCTACACGGCCAGCACCAACACCTACGTTGCAGGTGCGGCCGACGCCCTGAACGCAGACGACTGGTACACCGAGTTCACCCAGGCTGTTGTCGCCCTCGAGGCGGCCATTGTTCGGATTGGTGACCTGCGAAATGATCTGGGTGACCGGGTCATCAACCGTCCCGAGGACGAGGAAGAGCTGGAGCCGCTTGAGGGACCAGGCCCGGTGCCCGAGCAGACGCACCGCGAGTCCGAGGTCTTTGTGGAACCACTCATTGAATTCCCCAAGATTGAGTTTTCACTTGAGGGGATCAAGGAACCCGAGCCGCCGGCCAGTGATGACGTGGAGGTTCCCGGCCTGCTTCGGGTGGCCAACTTTGCCAAGAGAACTGACTCGGTCTCGGCGTTCTCACGTCACACCTACAGCGAGTCCAGCTTTAGTCCTCGCGAGACAGTCTCGCCCGCTTTCAATAAAGACGAGGAAGAGTGATGCCAGCAGCACAACCCAGTCGCCGGTTTGGCAGTGTCGTCCAAAAAGACCGGGGCATTGGCTACAACCGCCGCGTTGGTGCGGGCTTCCAGCAGGCCCCACGGTTTGAGTACCGCAAAAACCTCACCGGCCCAGCCCAGATGGAGCCGGGCCAGGTTGATATCTCGGGTCCGGTGCAGGCCGCCATGGAAGCCAACCAGCGTCAGCAGCGAGCCGAGTCAATGAACCAGCAACGCCGGTATGGCGGCAACCTGTACGGCCGGTCCAACTCGCCCACCCGTTTCTCGAGACAGACCCGCGTGGGCAACATGATGGTTGTCCAGGGCAGCAGCCAGCGGCGTGGTGGCGGGCAGGTGATGATCAATCTCGGATCTGCTGCACCGAGCGGCTACCGCCGTGACCATGGGGTCCAGGCTCCCGGTGCCAGCAGCAATTACAGTAATGGCCGGATCACGACCAAGTGGGGTCACGTCCCCGCCTACGCATAGGACAAAAACATGCCAAGGCTATACCTCCCTCCGCAGCGGCCACAGTTTGCTGGTGCCCAGGCACGAGTTGACCAACAGCAACAACGCCAGCAGAAGTTGCAGCACTTCAGTTATATGCAGCAGTCCCGTCAGGCTGGCCAGATGCAGCGTCAGGCCCAGCGGGCGGCTCAACAGCAGCAGGCGTTTCAGGCCCAGCAGCTCCAGGCCGACCGTGACTTCCAGATGCAGCGAGACCGGTTTGGTGCGCAGCGTGACTACAACATGCAGGAGCGTCGTCTGGGTGCGGCTGCCGAGGAGGCTCGCCTGGGCCGCGAGTTCCAGATGGATCAGGCTGATGTCCGGTTCGGCCAGCAGCAGGACCTGGCCATGCAGGAGCAGGACTACCGGCTCCAGCAACTGGATATTGCTGCCGAGAATCAGTACCTGAGCACCGAGCAGCAGGCCCAGATCCAGCGTGAGCGTGACATACTGGTCAACGAGATGCAGCGTGCGGCTGCTGCCGAGGGCCGGTTCGAGCAGTTTGGCTACGGGCAGATGGCTGCTGATGCGGCGGCTCGCCGTCCGCTGTCGCTTGCCGACCAACAGAGAATGATTCTCGGTGATGCGTTCCAGGCGAGGTCACAGTACCGGGGTGAGGACATTGCGACCCGAGGGGCACACCTGCAACAGAAGT
>CEUS01280695.1_pt1 | contig 11553 bp, 9 predicted proteins | sample 427031 | NCBI WGS metagenome assembly CEUS01 (sample SAMEA2622837, study PRJEB7988) | marine metagenome | biome: marine biome (ENVO:00000447); feature: marine epipelagic mixed layer (ENVO:xxxxxxxxx); material: "saline water (ENVO:00002010), including plankton (ENVO:xxxxxxxx)" | depth 140 m | reverse complement strand
GAGTCCTTCGTCGAGCGCCACCCCGATGTTGATATCCACCTGTTCGTGGTATTGGATACCGTCATCAGTAAGTGAAGCATTGAACTTCGAGTGACTTACCAGCGCAACAGCACTGGCCTTCACCAGCATATCGTTCACACTCACACGCTGTTCTTCATGGAGAACAAGATTGATGTGGCGACGAAATGCCATCGCTTCGGTCATATCCACATCCACAGTTAGGTAGTAGTGCGGCTGGCGCTGCTTTGCATCAATCATGTTGCGGGCAATAGCTGTCCGCATGCGCGAAAGGGGCTCAACCCGCGACGGGTTTGGAGGCGGCGGAGAATCTGGTTCGACCGTGGGTACCCCTACGCCAGAATGCTGAGCACTGCCAGCGATAAAAGCCTCTACATCGCGGCGCAGAATCCGACCATCAGGACCAGAGCCAACCACCTCAGTGATTTCTATTCCAGCGTCTTGGGCAATTCGGCGAGCAACCGGAGACACCCTCACACGCCGAGCGTCTAGATCGGAACCAGTTCCATCGGCCGACGGGGCAGTAACAGCACGAGGTCGCGGCTTTTCGACAACCTGGCTGCTTTCCATTTCTTGCCGGGGCACGACTTCAGGCATCTCCTCATCCGCATTGCCAAGTAGGGCAATCACCTCACCGACAGGGACAACATCACCTTCCTGGGCGATAACCTTACGAAGAACACCTGCTTCAAAGACCTCCAACTCTACAGTGGCCTTATCGGTCTCTATCTCCGCGATAATGTCGCCTCGTTCTACCTTGTCTCCAGGAGCTTTAAGCCAACTCACAAGAGTACCTTCCGTCATATCGGCACCCATCTGTGGCATCACCACTTCGAAAGCCATCTGGACCTCCTTAGAGCATCCCCAGTACCGCCTCAACCACGTCCTCTTCGGAGGGCAGGGCAGCGTATTCAAGGTTGCGGTTATAGGGCATAGGAACATCTTTGCCAGCAACACGAGCAACGGGAGCATCGAGCCAATCGAATGCAAGCTCCATGATCTGCGCGGAAATCTCTCCCGCGAAGCCACCAAACTTCCAGTCATCCTCTACAACAACGGCTCGGTTCGTCTGCTGCACGGACTTGATAACTGTCGACATGTCTAGAGGGCGAAGAGTGCGAAGATCGATGACCTCAGCAGCAAGGCCATGCTCCGCCGCGAGTATGTCAGCTGCTCGCGTGCACTGGTGCACACTTCCGCTGTAACCCACAAGAGTGACGTCCTTTCCTGAACGCAGCACCGCAGCCTCACCAAATTCAACAAGATGTTCAGGATCTTCAGGAACCTCGCCACGGACACCATAGAGGGCAGTATGTTCGATAAAAACAACAGGATTAGGCTCTCGAAAAGCTCGCTTCAGTAGGCCTTTCGCATCGCCAGGAAAGGCAGGACAGACCACAGTGAGTCCAGGAAAATGTGCAAACATCCCCTCAAGACTGTGACTGTGAGTAGCACCGAGCTGGCTTCCTGCACCACTCGCCATCCGCAAGACAAGTGGCACATTCACCTGCCCGCTGGTCATGTAATGGAGCTTGGAAGCATTGTTCACAATCTGGTCCAGCGCGACCAGGCTAAAGTTGATGGTCATGATCTCGACCATGGGCACTAAGCCGGCCAGGGCAGCTCCGACTCCAGCACCGACAATGCCAGACTCAGAGATGGGTGTGTCACGAACCCTTTCAGGGCCGAATTCATCGAGGAGCCCCCGGGTACAGGCATAGGAACCACCGTAGGCCCCAATGTCCTCCCCCATCAGGAAGACACGGTCATCACGCAACATCTCTTCACGCATCGCATCACGTATCGCATCACGCATACGCATCTCCGTCATCAGGAAGACTCCTCTCTTTCCTTAGTGACGTGGTCATAAAGGGTGTGAAGGCCGGGCTCAGGGCTTGCATCAGCAAAGGCAACTGCTTCGTCAACCTCAGACTCCACCCGATCAACAAGTGCGTTATATCCTGACTCGTCGAGAAGACCACCAGCCATCATTGAGTTCCGTAGCCGTTGAATGGCATCCTTCTGGCGAAAAGACTCAACTTCCTCCTTAGTGCGATAGAGCTCGGGATCGGCCATGGAGTGACCCCGATAACGGTAGGTGAGCGCCTCAATAAAGTAGGGACCATTACCTTCGCGGCAGTGAGCAAGGGCAAGTTGGGTAGCAGAGTAAACTTCTAGTACATCCATACCATCAATGCGGACACTAGGAATCTGATAGGCAGCAGCAATCTTGTAGACATCATTGGCAAGGGAGTCATCAAACGGGACCCCCATCCCATAACCGTTGTTCTCACAAAACCAAACCACTGGAAGCTTCCAAATAGCAGCAAGATTTAGGGCTTCATGAAACTCACCCTCCCCAACTCCACCATCTCCGAAGATGCAGAGGGTAGCCCAGTCCTTTTGGGTGAATTGCGCAGCTAGACCGAGACCAGTAGCAATCGGCATGTGACCAGCAACGATCGCGTATCCCCCCAAGAAGTTGCTATCGACGTCAAAGATATGCATAGAACCGCCACGGCCCTTGTTAGTTCCGTCTACACGAGCAAAGAGCTCAGCCATGATGCGATTGGCATCGATCCCCCGAGCAAGAGCATGGCCATGATCTCGGTAGTGGGTGACAATCTTGTCATCGTCGCGCAGGGCATTGATGGCCCCAACAGCGCAAGCTTCCTCCCCGGTGTAAAGATGCAGAAACCCACGGATCTTGCCGAGGGAGTACATCTCGGCACACTTTTCTTCAAAACGCCGGATTAGCAACATCTCGTATAAGAATTGCTGCTGTAGATCGCCATTCAGTGATTTACCAGCAATTTCAGGAATTCCCTGGCCCACGTTCACTCTGCTCCACTCTTTGTGATCGGCATGGCCACAGTGTAGGGGACGACCAGTAACGGTGGGACCACTAAGCCCAGATGGGCCGCTGAAAGATAGACAGGCTAGACTCCACCCATGGCAAACGAGCTGAAAGAGCTAACCAGCATCGCTCGGCGCGCAGCATCTATTGCGGGCGAAGTGGTCATGCCCTTTTTTGAAGAGCCCCTCACTATTGAATTGAAGGCAGACGGGACGCCTGTGACAGTCGCAGACCTACGTGCCGAAGAAGCCATGCGCGAACTTTTTGCTCGAGAGACTCCTTCCTTTGCAGTTTTAGGCGAGGAACAAGGTGAATCCGAAAGCGATGGGCAATACCGTTGGGTGATTGATCCGATCGATGGCACAAAGAGCTTTATCCACCGCGTTCCTTTGTTTGGGACTTTGGTTGCACTAGAAAAAGACGGAAAGCCAGTAATCGGGGTAGTCGCATGCCACGCAGTTTCCGAAACAGCCTGGGCTAGTCAGGGAGGGGGAGCTTTTCTCAACGGAGAACCTACACGGGTCAGTGCAATAACCTCACTAAAGGAAGCGACAGTCCTAACGACCTCACCAACAAGCCTGCAGGCCCGTTCACCGGAGGGTTTCGCAAAGTTAGGGCACCAGGCCGCCCTTACCCGTGGGTGGGGAGACTGTTATGGCTACCTAGCAGTAGTTGCAGGACGGGCTGAGGCGATGATTGACCCAGAAGTAAACCATTGGGACATAGCTCCCTTCCCTATTCTTTTGGAGGAAGCAGGTGGCCGGCTAACAACCTGGTCCGGGATGGATGGGGCTGGGAAAGACGCAGTTGCTACAAATGGTCTCGTACACGAAGCACTGCAGGCAATTCTGGCCGAGAAGGAAATCGAGACTTCCTAGGCCTTAGGCATCAGTTACAACCTTCATAGCTCGCACACGACCAGGCTCTGCAACCTCGCCAACACCGACGAAGGAGCCATCAACGCCATAGAGTCGGGCAAGATTGGCAGGGCGGAGAAAGCCACCCTGAGCCCACGCTAACTGGCCATTGCGGAGCTGCTCAGCATGACCATCAGTAAGGATAGCTGCAGCGCTTTCGGCAACGCCTTCATCGGCAGGGCGCACAATCTCATCAAGCTTATCTGACTCAACAAAAGCACCGATGTCCTCCACGACTATGGCATCACGAACATGAAAGGGGCCACTAGCAGTGCGTCTCAGGCTGGCAAGGTGGGCACCGCAACCTATAGCGCGACCGATATCTCGTGCCAAACTGCGGACATACATACCAGGACCGCATCGCACATCAACCCGAATAATTCCAGGAGCAGTTCGTAGCAGCCTAAGTGAAGATACCTGCACAGGTCGGGGGCGAAGTTCCGGGGTCTCGCCCTTACGGGCGAGAGCGTAGGCACGGCGCCCTTCCACTTTTACAGCGCTGTAAGCGGGCGGCGTCTGCATAATCTCGCCCGTGAAACGCTCAGCAAGCTTGCTTAGGTCTATATCCCCTTGGGGAACCTCACTGGTCCTGATGGGCTCACCTTCAGCATCGTCAGTATCAGTCTCTCGACCGAGAGCAATCTCCCCTTCGTATACCTTCTCGCTAGCCATCATGTACTCAACCAAACGCGTAGCTCTTCCTAGGCAAAGAACAAGGAGCCCTGTCGCCATGGGGTCTAAAGCACCAGTGTGGCCTATGCGTCGCTGGCCAGTAAGCCGACGGGAGCGAGCAACAACATCGTGACTGGTCCACCCAGGTTCCTTATCAATGAGAAGCACACCAGTTAAGCCAGAGTCTCCCTTGCGGCGCCTGCTCATGAGTCGCCAACACTAGCATCGCGAGAACGGGCAAGATCGGCGATTGTCGAAGCCAAACGAGCACCACGCTCGATGGAGGAGTCAAACTGAAACTTAAGTGAGGGCGTACGCCGCATCCGCAAACGCCGACGAAGTTCACGTTCAAGGAAGGGAACTGCACTCTGGAGGCCAGCAAGCGCCTCCTCTCTCTCCTCATCAGTGCCAAGGTGGGACACGAAGATGGACGCCACTCTTAAATCAGCACTCACATTGACTTCTGTGATGGAAAGTAGCGCACCTTCTAGTCGAGGATCTTTAAGATCGCGCTGAATTAGAGCACTAATCTCTTCACGAAGAAGCTCGCTGACGCGGCTGGTCCGCCGGCTCATAGCGATCCCACGTGATACCGCGTTAGTTAACGCGCTTTTGGTGATAGAACTCCAAGAGGTCACCCTCCTGGAAGTTGTCGAATTGCTCGAGGACCACGCCACACTCGAAGCCCTGTTGCACTTCTCGCACATCATCCTGAAAACGGCGCAACCCGGCACAGTTAGTGTCAGCGACCTCTTGCCCATCCCTGAGTACTCGAGTGCCATCCCCACGTAGCAGAGTTCCTTCAGTGACGTAGCAGCCAGCAATTTGGCCTACTCGGCTGGAGCGGAAAAGCTGCCGAACCTCAGCTACCCCATCGACGATGCGTTCGTAAATGGGTTCGTAAAGACCCTCAAGGGCTTGATCCACGCTTTCAATCAGCTGGTAGATAACATCATAGGTCCGAATTTCGACGCCATTGGTTTCTGCCTGACTAGCAGCAGAAGGCTCTGTGCGCACATTGAAAGCAAGAATAATCGCACCAGAAGCATCGGCGAGCATGACATCAGACTCACTCACGGAACCAGTGGCAGTGTGGATGACCTTTATCTTTACCTCACCCGTTCCCAAGCCCTGAAGAGAACCTCGGATAGCTTCGGCCGTGCCTCGCACATCGGTCTTAAGGATAAGGAGAAGCTCCTTGACATTGCCGGCACCCACTTCGTTGAAAAGGGTCTCCAATGTGAGTCCACCATGGCGGACTCCGGTAGAACTTTCGGCCTCGCGACGAGCCTCTTCCACTATTCGACGAGCGGATCGCTCGCTCTCAATTACCTCGATGGCGTCACCCGCGGCAGGAACGTCCTCAAGTCCCATGATCCTCACAGGACGGGAAGGCCCAGCCTCACTCAGGCGATCTCCCCGCTCATCAAACATTGCCTTCACCTTGCCGCTGATAAGGCCACTCACAAGAGCGTCGCCCTGACGCAGCGTTCCATTGGCGATAAGAACTGTAGCTACAGGGCCCCGGCGGGAATCAAGCTCCGCCTCAACCACCGTTCCAGTTGCAAGGCTATCTGTACTTGCCTTGAGTTCCTGAATCTCAGCAACAAGATCAATTGACTCGAGCAGATCATCCAGCCCAGCCCCGGTAGTAGCGGAAACAGGAACTGCGAGAACATCTCCACCGTAATCTTCGACAACGACGCTCTGCTCGGTGAGCTGCTGCTTCACTCGATCGGGGTTTGCCGCCGGAAGGTCGCTTTTGTTAATGGCAATGATCATGGGAACTTCCGCTGCCCGGACATGGTTTATAGCCTCAATTGTCTGAGGCATAACACCATCATCAGCAGCCACAACTACGATGGCTACATCGGTAATCTGAGCTCCGCGCGCGCGCATAGCAGTAAAGGCAGCATGGCCTGGCGTATCTATAAAGGTGATCGGTTTTCCACCACGCTCAATCTGATAAGCACCAATGTGCTGGGTAATGCCACCTGCTTCTCCGGCAACTACATTCGTTTCGCGGATGGAGTCGAGAAGACTAGTCTTACCGTGATCAACGTGGCCAAGGATGGCTACTATCGGAGGACGTGGATCACCATCCTCTGACTGCTCCTCATCACTACGAATAACAGCAGCTACGGCTTGGGGTGCAGCCTCTGGAGAAGGTGCAATCCCAAGCTCTGATGAAACCAGCGCAGCCGTCTCGTAATCAATAGTGTCGTTCATCGCAGCCATTACACCGTGTGTCATAAGCCGCTTGATGACCTCAACTGGAGAGATCCCGAGGCGCTCGCTAAGACCCTTTACGGTGATCGCGTCAGGCAGAGTAACTGAGGTGAGTTCGGACGACTGTTGGGCGGTCATACTTCCTCCACGCCGATCCCTGAATTAGTTTCGATGTAACGACGCAGGCCCTCGATATCACCAGCCTTGGGGGACATCCTTAGGGCCTTTCCTATGGTAGCGCCTTGGAAGGCGCTCTCCCAACAAGAGCGGCTACGATGAAGGTACGCGCCCCTGCCAGAGAGACGTTGACCTGGGACCTCTACAGCAACACCGCCTTCCGCTACACGGACGAGACGAACGAGCGAACGCCTGCCGACGGCCTCTCGGCAGCCAATGCAGGTACGCTGCGGCTCACGACGGGCGGCTGGCATAACGAACCTCAGTGGATCCGGCCCGCGTAGTCGATATCATCCTCGAAATCTTCTTCCTCTTCGTGACGCGGGCCACGGCGACGGCGCTTCCGCTGTGGCTCTTCCTCGCGAGTAGGGAGGACATCCTCCGCAAAGCGAATAGCGGTGGGGCGCTCCTCAGGCACTACACGGGTAGGTACCTGATACTCCTCACCCTCATCGTCATCTTTGTCGAACTCCTCTTCTCCATAGCCCTCTGCTTCCCGGGTTTCCTCGTCAGGAATTTCCATTTCGGCAAGAGCTGCAGTAAAGACAAAGTCCTCTTCTTCCTCCGCTTGGGCAACACCAGCAGGAGCCTCGGCAACAACTGCTGCCGGAACTGCGACGGGTGGACGGGGTACCTCAATCTCAATGGGGGGGAGCGGCTCATCAGGCAGCTGAAGGATGTCGAGATCCGGCTCAGTACCCGGAGGGAACGCATCAAAAGCAGCAGGAGCCTCCACTATGGCGTCATCTCCTTCCTCACGCTCAGCTCCAGTCTGGCTTCGAATGCTAATTCGATACCCGGAAAGCTTGGCTGCCAAGCGAGCATTCTGGCCCTCCTTCCCTATTGCGAGAGAGAGCATGGAATCAGGCACAACAATGATGGCTTCGCGTGTGTCCTCATCGAGATGGACATCAACAACCTGGGCTGGGCTTAATGCATTGGTTACAAAGCTGACCGGATCCGGATCCCACTTGATTATGTCGACCCGCTCACCGCCGAGCTCGTTAACAACATTTTGAATACGAGAGCCTCTCATCCCAACACAGGCACCAATCGGATCGACGCTGGCTGCACGAGCATGTACGGCAACTTTGCTGCGATAACCGCCTTCACGAGCAATCGCCTTGATTTCAATACGGCCCTGGGAGACTTCTGGAACCTCGACTTCGAGCAGCCGCCGGAGGAGGAGGCGATGACCCCGGCTAACTATTACCTGAGGACCCTTCACCTCGTCGTTGACCTCTAAGAGAAGTACTTTGACTCGCTGGCCTGCTCGCAGGTGCTCATTCCGCACCATTTCGCTTCCAGGCAAAAGTGCTTCGGTACCACGTCCGATTTCGACTGTGGCCTGCCGGGCCTCCACCCGCTGGACATTGGCCAGAAGCACCTCGCCCTGCTTATCAGCGTATTCTTCATAAACAGCACCACGCTCTGCCTCACGTAGGCGCTGCAGCACAACTTGCTTAGCAGTCTGAGCAGCAATGCGCCCCGCATTCTCGGGAGGCTTGACCTCAAACTCTAGAACGTCATCGATTTGGGCATCGGGTTTGTATCGACGTGCTTCCTCGATCTCCATCTCGAGATCTGAGTCTTCAACAACACGAACAGCGGTCTTTTCAATAAAGGCGCTTATTTCGCCAGTTTCTCCAGAGATACGAACATGTACCTCGGGCCCTTCCTCGCCATCGCGCCGATAGGCTGAGGCAAGAGCTGCCTCTACCGCCTGGAAGATAACCTCTCGAGCGAGGTTCTTTTCTGCGGCCAGCTGACTGATCGCAAGCAGGAAATCGTTCTTCATGTTCGCTCAACAAAAAAGGCGGGCTATGCGCCCACCTCTCCAAAAGGATTGGTCTCTTGAACTATAGCAGACATGCTGTCAGCAATCTCCCAAACACTAAAGGCTTGCGAGCCCAGTGTTCCGCAGAAACTGCTCCTAAACCCTGAATGAGGGCTCTTGGCACTGCAGCGACCCAGTTAAGATAACAACCCCAGTGTCAGTTCGGCTCAGTGGCAGTTTCAAGGAAGGGCTTAGCGCTAATGGCAACCCCGCGGTGCGCGGGCTCCTGTAGGAAAGGGTCCCGCGCCAAGATGCGATGGGCCATTTTGCGTGCCTCGACCAAAAGATCGCGATCAGTGATACGAGCAACCCGGAGCATGCCGTTACCGCCGCTCTGTGCCATACCCCAGGCCTCCCCTTCACCGCGCATCTCGAGGTCGACCTCTGCTAGTTCAAAGCCATCAGTAGTTCGCTCCATGGCGCGAAGCCGGTTCTGTGCCTCCGGACTAGGCTCCTCGTCGCTACTGAAAAGAAGGCAGTAGCCCTGCCGATTAGAACGCCCGACCCGTCCCCGAAACTGATGGAGCTGACTGAGGCCAAAACGCTCTGCACCTTCTATGACAATAGTGGTGGCATTGGGGACATCAATGCCAACCTCCACCACACTCGTTGAGACGAGTATCTGGGTTTCACCCGCACTGAAGCGGCCCATTACATCGTCTTTCTGGCGGCCACGCATGCGCCCGTGCAAAAGGTCAAGACGGTAGGCAGCGAAGGGGCCAGTGCGAAGCCGTTCGAACTCCTCTTCGGCGGAGCGTAAATCAAGGACCTCAGACTCATCGACAAGGGGACAAATCACGAAGGCTTGCTCCCCCTCGTCTAAACGTTCCCGAAGGAAGTCATATGCCTCGGCTCGTTCCCCAGGTTCAACCCAGGTTGTTCGCACTGGCTTGCGCCCAGGTGGCAGCTCATTAATTGTCGAAACCTCGAGGTCACCGTAGACAGTGAGGGCAAGGGTGCGCGGAATCGGTGTGGCTGTCATGACGAGGAGGTGTGGATTGGAACTCTTCTGGCGGAGGCGTGCGCGCTGATCTACTCCAAACCGATGCTGTTCATCGATAACCGCGAGCGCAAGGCGAGGCAACTCGACAGCATCTTCGATTATGGCGTGGGTACCAATAACAACATCCGCACCTCCATGGGCAGCCGCCGCTCGTGCACGTGCCTTCTCCGCAACCGTGCGAGACCCAGTGAGAAGAGCCGCCCGCAGCGGTCGCTGATCGAGCCAATCCGGTGCAAACATACCTTCGAAAGCGGACTCCCCACCGCCAAGAAGAGTAGTGAACGAACGGTAATGCTGTTCGGCAAGAATCTCGGTAGGAGCCATCAGGGCAGCTTGCTTCCCTGCGGCTACGGCAGCGAGCATCGCAGCAAAAGCGACCACCGTTTTACCACTACCAACATCCCCCTGAAGTAAGCGAAGCATCGGGACGGGCTTTGCGATGTCACGCAAAATCTCGCTAAGAGCATGGCTCTGGGCGGGAGTGAGACTGAACGGCAGAGAACCAAGGTAACCCTGGAGACGATCCCTAAAGTCGAGTTCAGAGGCTTTCTGGGCCTGCTGCCAGATGGCGCGGCGTTGTAGCACAGCCACCTGGATAGAAAGGAATTCCCCTAAGGCTAGCCGCCTTCGGGCATTATCCGCAGCCTCTAAATCCTCTGGCATGTGGTAGGTGCGCACACAATCTGCGTAGGACTCCAGGCTTTTGTCTTCGACAAGCCACCCGGGAATGGGATCGGGCAACCGGTCCGCAATCTTTTCAAGGCCAAAACCAACTGCGCGACGGATCGTTCGCTGACCAAGCCCCTGCGTGCCGGGATAGATTGGGAGAAGACGACCCGGACGCATAATGGTCGAGTCGAAAGGTTCATATTCGGGCGGGTTTGCCATCTGAAGGCGGCCCCGGTAAAGGGTGACGGTACCCGAAACAGCAAGTTCCTCCCCCTCCTTCAATCCGCGATGTACCCACGGCATATTGAACCAGACAATTCGAAGGGAGCCGGAACCGTCATTGATAACAGCCTCACTACCACGCACACGCCTCCCATAGCGCATTTGGCCAGTCGAGATAATGGTTCCTACAACTGTTTGGGGGAGCCCGTCAGATTCCACCTCTGAGATGCGCCGAACATCCGTGAAGTCTCGAAAGCGGCGAGGAAACAAGAGGGCAGCATCGCGGATGGTAGTCACACCAAGCTTCTCAAAACGCTCAGCAGCACTCTTCCCAATACCAGGTAGCCGGGTCACTGGATCATCAAGGCCAATCGTCCGCTTGCCAGCTGTCTTGACGGCAACATTGCGGGGAGCAATCTCCGATTCCCCGGTTTGCCCAGTTGCAGATATAGCGCGCTCCAGCCATTTTCGTCGTCCCTGAGAAGTAAGGGCCCGATAGCCGCCACCACGCTGCAAGCCGCGAATTCGCTCATACAGGGGATGCTTACGAGCTATTACGCCCTCCTCGATCATTCGAATGAGAAGCGTATCTAGGCCAGCTTCCACCTCGCTGTTGGCAGCACCCGCCTCCAACTCACGTCTAAAGAGAGCACAAAGTCGGGAAAGCTCAGAGTCAGTGGACGTCGGAGAGGATTCCGAGGACAACCCTATTAGCTCCGCCGCACCGCACAGAAACCGAGCGCTTTAGGGCCCATATAGGCGCCAACAGTGGGTCCAGTTTGGATTACTTCAATACGAGTATGGGGCAGGCGGGGGGAAATCCGTTCTATGAGATCCCGAGCACCAGAATCGTCATCTGAATAGATTAAAAACAGGGTCTCCATGTTGAGGTCTTCTAGGATTTCCTCTTCGATCCGCTTGATTGCCTTTTCTCGAGAGCGGACGCGAGCCA
>CEUS01173228.1_pt1 | contig 11554 bp, 24 predicted proteins | sample 427031 | NCBI WGS metagenome assembly CEUS01 (sample SAMEA2622837, study PRJEB7988) | marine metagenome | biome: marine biome (ENVO:00000447); feature: marine epipelagic mixed layer (ENVO:xxxxxxxxx); material: "saline water (ENVO:00002010), including plankton (ENVO:xxxxxxxx)" | depth 140 m | reverse complement strand
CCTCGCCGCCTCTTTTTTTTGCTGAATATTTTTTTAAATTTTATCGTAACATGAGTGTAATCGAAAATATGCAGTCGTTAATTTTATCCAGTGACATGACTAGATGGCTAGAAAAAAAGCGGCACGAAAAAGGTCTATACCACATGATGTACGACCAAAAATCCATTGCAGAATTTTCCGAAATATATTCTCTTACGCCTAAACAGGCGAAGTCTGCGATAGATGATTGGTACTCGCAACGTGGAGATTAGACGATGCCGTTTGAAAGAAAGCCAGTAGTAACAGTGGGAAAAAAGGATTGGGAAGTTCGCGTTCCTAATCCTCCGAAACACGCTACCCATGCACGTTTGGTTTGCGAAAATCAATTACGCCAAAACGGTAAGCCAAAAGTCGCGGTACTTCCTCTTGCAGATTTTAAATGTTTTGAAGGCGTTATGGGATGGTTTCAATATATCAGAATGAACAAACAGCTAAAGGTTCTTGAAGAATATGATGGCTCTTGGTATTGGAACGGTAAGCAAGTTGAAGGTATAGATTCTATGTAATATAATTTAAATACAACCTACATAATATAGCAACCTACGCTAAAAGGGTCTTTTCTAATATACAAAAGCATCCTTTGTAATATATAAAAGTTAAGTTGTTATGTTATTTTTTGCAATAGTAATGTGGTGGTTTGTGCTTGGAACTATCTGGCATCTATATAAGATGAGTAAGGGATAAAAAGGGGTCAAATATATTGTTTTTTTTATAAATAATTAGTTATTTTTATTCAGAAGGTAGGGGTCGAAATGGAGGAAAGTGGAGGTATGTGGGTTGTCTTTAACATTTATTTAATCAAATATCAAGCATTTTTTTACTTATTTATATATTATATTTACCTTCTACCCCTCCTACTACAACTCAAATACTAATAATTTAAAACTAAATATAAATTAAAATATAGTTTATCTTATGTCAATTAAAAAAAATCAAATACAAATGATTTGAAAGCGAAATATAATAGTAATAAAGATAAAGCCAAATAGCCGCGAATAAATATAAATAAATATTCATAATTGTTAAATTCTTTTTGGATTTTTTCTTGCATTTTCAGAAAATACTGGTAGACTATATATGAGGGTTATGCCCTTGTTTGTTGTTCGTTCATCATAGCTAACTCTCCCGCTGTCGTGGCGGGGGGGTTTTTTTTATTAAAATAATGTGTTGACATTAATGAAATAAGTGGTATATTATAAATATGAAAGCAACACTATTCATCCTAACCGCGTTGTTCACACTTAATGTTATTGGTGCTGAACGCGCCCCACTCCCCGTTCGCGAAACACCTGAAAAGGTAGAAGCGAAAGTTGACCCACTAGACTCCCTTAATCAAGCCATTGCGAAAGCAAAAAAGGCAAATAAGCTGGTTCTTGTAGTTATCGAAACTCCAAATATTAGTCATGCAGAACTTAATCCTTTTGGAGTAGGCCCAGCTAGTTTGACATCTGTTCTTGTTAAGTCAGCTATTCTTGATAATAATAGATTTAATAAGTTTAAAGATGATAATCTTATTTCTTTAACAGTAGATTCTAATAGCCCTGTTGCAAATAAGCTCAATCTATCTCACCCTAATCTTGTACTACTTGATGGTGAAGGTAAGGTATTAAGAAATGATACTACTAAATATAAATGGATGGTAGATGGTAAGGAGTCATGGATGCAACTTACAAATATGAATGTAAGTGGATTAATTAAAAATTATTCAGAACATCTCCCCAAAGTTAAAGACAAAAGTGCCAAATAATAGGTACTGTCTTAATATAGCCCTTCGACTCTAACAGGTTGGAGGGTTTTTTAATTGTAATACTCATACCGCCGAATAAATATTAATAATTATTTGAGTATTTTTGCGTTTTTTATTGTTATAATGATGATTTTGAATGTAATTATTATATAGAAGCAATTTTAATATATTTTAGAGTTGCATTTTATGAAATAACCCTTACTATGGAGGTACTATGAGCGAACTAATGGCAAAACTATATGAAAAGGCTTGGAACGAAATCGTAAGCAACCAACCAGATTGGAAAAAGAATATTATTATTAATAATTTTCCTTATGATGATCCTTCTGATAAGCGCGTTGCTGACGACGTAGTGAAAGAAGCTATTAGGTTAGCGGAGAGGTGGGAGAGGGAGAAAGCTCCAAAGACCACCACTGAATCTCCATTTTAGACAAATGAAAACTAATAAACTGCATCCCAAATATTGGGACTTCCACAAAGAAATATACTTCAAAGAGCTTGATAGTCTCGACCATGAGATTAGAGAGATTGTAATTGACAAACCAGAATCCAATACAGCTATTAGATTCAACGATAAGGTAGATAGACTTATACAAGACCAAATTGTTAAAAGTGATTCTTAAACTATTTTAAATTATTTTTAACTATTTATTGATTAGGGGTTGACTTTCTTAAAAAACCTGTTATATTAAGAGTATGGCAAGAGGAAAGACAAAAGGTGCGGGGAGTTTCGTTCAAGTAAACCTACGCGAACTCAACCGCGTTCTAAAAGAAGATGCTACTGTTATCGTATCGCGCAGATTTGCAGAGACGCTATCTTTGGATACTGAAAATTTTGCTGCTACCACCACCAACATCGAAGCTCAAACTCCAGTTAAAGTTAAGACTGAAGAACTTGAGCCTGTTGCGGAGGTGAAGGTAACAAAAGATAACTGGTAAGAAAGCTATTAACATAAACAACCTACTATGAAACAACCTAACAGATTCCCGCATATCGTGGGCCAAGATGCTGCCAAGCGTAAGCTCGGTTTTCACTTGGATAACTATCAAGCGTCCAACGTCATTCCACACCTATTGTTTATTGCACCAAAGGGTTGCGGTAAGACTACCTTGGCTAAAGCAGCAGGGCAGAACCTTATGAATGATGAGACGGGCAAGCCAAAGACGTTCTTGGAGATTAACTGTTCTACTCTCAAGTCCGTTCCTCAATTTATCAACCAAGTTGTTGTACCCCACATTCACGACAAGGAAGTGACCGTGTTGTTCGACGAATCGAGCGAACTGCCCAAGAGCGTTACTATGATGCTCTTGACCGTGTTGAATCCGAATCCAGAGAATCGCACCACATTTTCTTTCGAGGATTATGTGATGGATTTTGATTTTAGGCGTCAGTCCTTTATGTTCGCCACCACCGAAGCACACAAGATGTTTCATGCTTTGATTGATCGTTGTGACCGTATTGATTTGGAGGAATACACATACGATGAGCTTGGTGAGATTATGCAGCGCAACCTTGAGTCTATCGAATTAGATTGTGACCGTGATCTTCTTGGTGAGATTGCTCCCGTTCTCCGTGGCAATGCTCGCGCAGCGCAGAAGATGGCGCAAAACATGAAAAGCTATTTACAACGTAAAAAGGCAAACAAGTTCGTAAGGAAACATTGGGACGATCTTAAACACGCTCTCGGTATTCTTCCTCTTGGCTTGAATCGCATTGAGATTCAGATACTCCGCGCACTAGCAGAGAAAAAGGAGTCGAGCCTTACCAACCTATCTGCAAAGACGGGGTTAACCGTACAGTGTATCCGTCAGGACTTTGAATTATATATTCAGAAGCATAACCTAATGGAGATTAACACTGGTGGTCGCTCACTCACTAGCGTTGGACACAACTACCTTAAAGCATTAGATGAAGAGGAGGAATAATAAATATCATCTAAATAAATAATAGTTTAATAGTAGGCAAATAAATACCAGACAAATAAATAATAGCTAAATAATAAATAAAGTCCCATCTGTAACAGGGTGGGATTTTTTTGTGAGTAAGTTTTTGATTTTTTCGCTTGTAACTTGGTAAAAAATGCGCAGCAGCGACCATGCCAACTTACTCAAGAAAGTTATTCACAACCATTGACAAAGTGACTTTTATGGGGTATATTATACCAATGACAACGCAAACCACATTTGAGCCTTGCAACCAATGCGGGAATGATGCCTTACTGTTAGAGGGTAATGGCGGCGCTTGCCTGTCCTGCCTGTTCCCTACTCCACCCAAGGAGCCTTTTGGGGTTATAGAGGGGTGCGAGTGTGAACATTGTAAGAAAGAAAATGCAAGAAAGTGAGGTTTACCGCTTGACTTTTCTGAAATGTGTGTTATATTGTTATTAGTAAGAGAGAGATAAACAACTAAACGAAAGACTAAAAAATGCCTATTACAGCAAACCAAAAAGTGAATGATGGATTTGACTACCGCGTGAAGCAAGTTGAAGTTCCGCATCCCGAAACCGGAAACAAGTCCGGCTATTTTATGAACATCCGCGAGGATAACGATGAGATTCTGGGCTGGACAAGTGACCGTTACGGCCTTGTGCAAAACGGTGATTTACTTGACCGCGCCGACAAGGCTTTTGAGGATCGCGGTATCGACGTTACTCGCAAGGTTATCATAACCGAAGGCGGGGCAAAAATGCGAGCGCAGTACGACCTTTCTGGTGATATGTTCCGCGCTGATGTTCCCCAAGTAGGCGACACTATGGCTTACCGTCTCACCGCCCAAAATTCGTTTGACCGCTCGCTGCGTGTGTCTTTCGCCTTGGGTCTTATGCGGTTGGTTTGCACCAACGGTATGACCACAATGGAAAAAGAAGTGGAGATGGTCAAAAAGCACTCCACACAAATCCGCATTGGCGACATCATCAGCGATGACGCTCTGGACGGTGCGCTTGCCAAGTTATCCAACAGCGTAAACGTGTATGGTCGCCTCGCTGGTGTTTCTTTGGAGCAGGAGCAGGGCTTGAACATTCTGCAAAACCTTGCTAACGCCAAGGTGATTTCTGAAAAGGTTCGCGAGTCCATCGCACTTATCTGGAACAACCCAACCCACGAAGAGGACAAGGATCGCAACCTGTACAACCTTAACAACGCCGTGACTCAACACATGACTCACGAAGTTGCTGACGAGCGTTTTGAGTACGCTAACCGCGTGACCACTAACGTGCTAAAGCGTTTTGATATGGCAGCGCGTAACAAGGGGCGTTTGGAAAAACTCTGGACTCCCGCCAAGTCCAACGCTGTTGTAGTTGTAGCTGAATAAGTTCCGTTTGTTGTTCATCGCCCCCCGCTAGTCGGGGGGATTTTTTTTGTCCACAAGTTATCCACAACGAGTAACTTGGCATGCGGCGTGCGGCAGCTTTTGTGCCAACTTACTCAAAAAAAGTTATTCACAATGGGTTGACAGATTCGCATTTGTGTGTTACATTGTTGTATGAGGCGCAGAAAGAAAGCAAAACGCATTCGCGGTAGAGTCAACAAAGATGGCTTGATGGGCAGCGCGTCTCGCGTCCACCGCGCAAAAAAAGGAAAAGGGTCTTACAAAAGAAGAAAAAAACACCGTCGCCCCCTTGACAAGTAGGCGTTTGTGTGTTATATTGTACTAACAACGAACGAAAAGCTATGAAACTTATTTATCAACCACTTGGAACATCCTCTCTCGTAGGAATTGAAACCAACGACGAAACCGAACGAACAGAGCAGTATTGGTCGTTCTGGAACCACGGCGCAACGTCAGGTAAGCTTCACGAGATGAGCGAAAACTTTCATTACATAACGACCAGTGACGAAAAGTTGGAGCGTTATTTTCTTAACTCCTCTTTTCATTTACTTTTAAACAAGTTCCCCGAAAAGTATAAGGGCATAAAAGGCGGCGTTATGGAGGACGCGAGAAAACTTGCCAAACGTAGGTTTGAAGAATTAAAGGAAAACACCGAAGTTTTTTATTCCACCTCCCTTGTCAATTATGACTATTCCGTTTCCAAGAGTGAATCTCTTGTTGTGCAACTCGATGGCATTGCTAACGATGAGGAAGCGTGGAAAAGTAAAGCTGTTGAAACCTTACAGTCTACTTCAGCGAAACGCCTTGGGTGACTTGACAAAACCAACAACCTGTGTTATATTATTATTATGAACAACAACCTACTAAAGTTTGGAGATCCGAACGCTAAACTAAAAAAAATGCTTAAGAAGTTAAAGCTTAAGCTTAAAACCTTCACACTTCCCGCAGGGCATACTTGCCCCGGTGCAAAAGATTGTCTTTCCAAGTCAGATAGAATTACGGGCAAGGTTCAAGACGGGGACGAAACTGTGTTTCGCTGCTTTATGGCAAGCGCAGAAGCTCGCTCTCCGTCTTTGCGTAAACTTGTTTGGCATAACTTGGATTTGATTCGAAGCACCATGACAAACGCGTGGCGATACAAGCGCGACAAGGTGCAAGCCTTGGCGGATCTCATATGCGAGTCACTTCCAAAAGATTTTGACATTATGCGCGTTCACGTTGGCGGCGATTATTTCAGTAAAGACTATCTGAAGGCGTGGGTAGAAGTAGCGACACGCAATCCCGACAAGATTTTTTACTCCTATTCAAAAAGCTTGCATTTCTTTGCGGATGTTGCGAGACCAGAAAACCTTGTGTTAACTGCTTCTCGTGGTGGCAAGCATGACGAATTGATTGACCAGCACGGATGGAAAGAGGCTCTCGTTGTTTACAGCGAACAAGAGGCAGAAGAACGTGACTTGGAAATTGACCACGACGACACCCACGCGGCATTTGGACACGAAAACTTTGCTCTATTGATTCACGGAACCCAACCAAAAGGTAGTGCGGCGAGTGTCGCTCTATCTGCAATCAAAAAAGCAAACAAACAAAAAACCCTCTAAGAGAAAGTAAAGATATGGAAGTCATCGCCATTATGTCCGTGGTTACAGTCGGGGCAATCTTATATAAAATGAGGAGCAAAATGTAATGAAAGCGGACACACTAAAGGAAATAACAATCATGGGAAGAAAAATTTTTCTTGACACTAACAATCATGAAATAGTCTTTCCCGAACCCTACCAAGAAGAAGAAATAGAAATGTTGGCCTATTATCTAATAGAAGAGGGATTTATTCCCCGCGAATAAAATCCCCACCCCCGTGAGTAACTTGGCACGGGGCGTGCGGCAGCTTTTATGCCAACTTACTCAGTTTCGTAAAAACGACGAATTTTGCATCGGAGAAAACACCCCTTTTCACGAAACTTAAAAGTGACTATCAACTGTTGCCGATCAAAAAGCCTCTATAATGAGCGACAAAATGATTTGCCAATCACAGATGAGCGACAAACAATTAAGGTAATTAAATGCGATTAATTAGGGTAATTAAAAAAAAGTTAAAAAACCATTTGACAGATGGGGGTTTGTGTGTTATATTGTATTAGTTCTTTGAGAGAGATTTAGTTCTCCGAAAACCTACGCTTGACGCGGCAAGGCCATGTTTGGGGCAAGACCCCTTGGTGCGACCAAGACAAGAAAACAGCGTGATGATTAGGAGGACAACAATTTATGTTGGTGAGACTGGAAGTATTCGGTTATAACCTCTGACGCACGGTTACCGCCCCATCACGGGTATCGGGCCTACAAGGCGTTAAGTACCGCAATACCGCCCGTGGCTGAAAGCCCCTAGTGGAGATGCATTGAAACTAGACGGTGACACGATAGGGACGGGGGAGGGTTCGAGCCCCTCACACCAGCAGCAATTTACCCTCGCCTCAACCGGACGCAGATAAGTAATCCTTCTGTCGGCAATGTGGAAAGCCGTGGCGAGGTAACAAGACCAGAAAGGAAAAAGGTAACTGGAGCGAGTAAGAAACCTAAACGCGGTTAAGCGGCCAACCAGAATAAACTTAAGTGGTCGTGGGTTGGGATGCACCCTCACAAGAAGCATCTCACAATTTAAAAAGTTATTAACAACCCTTGACAAACCATCGTTTATGTGGTATATTGTAACAATGAAAACGGAAAGTATCTACAAAGTAACAATGGTTGACGGCCCACAAATGTCCATAATCCCCATCAAGGCTTACGATGAGGCACACGCTACACGCATAGCTCGCACAATGAATCTTGGGTTAGTCGTTCGGGTGGAGTTTTCTTGCCACGATGACTACGAATAAAAAAGTTATTAACAACCCTTGACAAAGTGACGTTTATAGGCTATATTGTATCAAGATGAACGCAAAAGAAACAATCAAGTTATTCAAACGTGAAGTATATCGCAACCTTCGCTACCGTGACGAACACGTTTACTCCGTGCGTAAGGATGGCCTTGTTGAGGGTACTGCCCTGTGCGTTGTGATGGATGGCACTACCAAGTACCCTGTGAAATTTGCCGTGGGTGACAAGGGCTGTCAACGTGTGCGTGATGAAGAGCGTAAGAATGTCCATGCTGTGATTCGTGGTTGCATGATTAACGCTGTGTGGCGTTACGATGACATGGATGCGTTTGAATTGGGCTGGGCCAATGATGCAGCCAAGGAAATGAAGCAGCGTGAGATGGATGAGCGCGAGGGGTACGAGTGGATGGAAGTCACTTACAACCCTTACAAGTATCGCACCTTCGTGAGTATCGACACCAATCCATTTCGCCAGACATTCAACGATGTCACGGGTGTCATAGAGAATGTTATCGAACCAATCTTTACCGCTCGCAAGGTGATTATCACAGATAAGGTGTGGGCACAAGTTCAGACGCCAGAAGCGCAAGAATCTAATTGACAACAAAAAAAAGAGTGCTATAATTAAAACATAATGAAAACCTACAAAACATATCAAGCTCGCAACGCGGTCAAGGCCGCGCAAGTCACCAACCACATCATCGCCCAAAAGAAATTGGGCGTGGCGCATGAGACTGCCAAGGCAGAGGCTTATCGCCTTTTCCAAATCAAGGCAGCTTTGCCGATCTTGGTTCGTCACCTGACGGCCAAGTAAGTGGTAAACAACCTACACCCCACGCCGAGTAACTTGGCATGGGTCTTGCCGCAGTGTTTGTGCCAACTTACTCTGAAAAAAGTTATTCACAACGCTTGACAATTACATTCTTTGGTGCTATATTGTACTAATGAAACCGAGATTGATTAAACACGTAGACGGAAAAGGGCAAACCTTCGCAGTACACCAACATATCATCCTCAGTAATTTTTGGGAGTATTATCTTGGCGCACCAAACGAAAACGGAATTGCGTTTGGTTTTGTCATGGGCTTTGAAAATGAATGGGGTGATGTTGACATGAACGAGATTAAGCCCTACATCATCAGCCAAGCCAAGGGAACTGCACTTGATGAAGTAATGCCCCCCGCTGACTATGTGTGGGAGGATGAAGAAACTTATTAACAACCCTTGACAAGCACGGGTTTCCGTGCTATATTATAACAATGAAAGCGACACTTCAGATTAACATGGGTAATGCGGCTTTTGGCGAACGTCCCGCCACGGAATTGGCTCGCATCTTGAGAAACATGGCACAGGATGTAGACGAGCATTGCCTTCAGTATGCGGGTGATGCTGTTTTTGCTATCGACATCAACGGAAATTCTGTTGGTAAACTTGAGATTGTTGAGGACAACAAGAAAGTGAAACGCATGTACGGATTGGAGAATCATAACTATGACAACTAAAGAATCAAAACAAATTGACGCAATCCTAACGTGGGCAATCATTGCCAGCAACAGGGGCGCAGACAAGGGCGAACTATTAAGCGCGTTCGCGTTTGACGTTAACCTTATCCGCGAAGGCAAAGAACCAACGGCAACAAAGGAGTTAGTATAATGCAAACCATTGAATTAACTAGAGAAGAAACAAGGAATCTCATTGACGCATTGCTTGAATGGGAAAGAATTGTTGAGCCTAAAGAATTAGAACCCGATGAGGTTGGGCTAAACAATGAGCGTTATATTCTTTTGATGCAGAAGCTGATTGACGGATTAAGAGGAACCTCACCAGTTCCTTACCCTGAATTTAATTACAACGAAAAAAATGACAACTAAATTCGGCCCACTAACAAAAAAGTTTTGTAATGACCATCCACAGATGCGCTTGTTGCACCTATGCCCGACTTGTCACGAGACAGCAAGCAAAGAAGGAAGTGACGAGGATGATTGCCCCAAGTATTGCAAGTGTGATGAGGGTTGGCGACCACCCACCACCACGCCAGAAGACTTGAAACATAGAACATTCTAATGCGAATAAGAAAATAGGCTAATACTATATGAAATTCACAGATTTAAAATTTGATGACATCTCTGAAACGCATGGAGAAGGCGCGATTCAGGCGTATGTGGAATTGCCAAATGGCTATGACGTTTCTGTTGTGAAGCACAAGTTTTCATACGGCAGCGAAAAAGGTTTGTATGAGATTGGTGTATTCTTTAACAATCATATGGTTGACCCTGCTGATTGGGGTGATACCGTCAAAGGTTGGCAGAATGAAAGTGATGTACAAGATTGGATAAACGTCATTAAAAAGCTCTAACTCGACTTGACAAACAACCTATTTAGTGCTATATTGTATTATGAAACGAACCTACGACAAAACAGAAATCGCAGCATATATCACTGTCCTCTTTTGGATTAGCGCAGTAATTACTGCGTGGAGCATATCACATTAACCAACCTACTATTATGAACGAACCATTAACAGCAGAGCTAGTATCTATAAAGTTAACACCTCAAGAGTATAAGACTCTTATGAGCGAGGGCCAAGTAACCAGTGACCTTGATAGGATAGATGGATACCTCAGGGATAACGGCTTGGTGCTTGAGATACCTCAGGGGCCAGCATTCATTAACGGGCAATGGACATGACAGATAAAGAAGTACCAGACTTTTGTATTTTTCAAAATAGCAGAACACGTCAATCTGCGATATGGACTAAACAAGTTGGTTGGCGCAATTGTCAGCCTGACGAATATCTTGCTATTGCCGTGGTAGCAGACCTCTTGAGGAATTCGCCAAACGTTAAGGCGACGATGAAAGATATCTCAAAAATTTTCATACCCCCCGAAGGCTATGATTAGTAACTTGGCATAGAAGCTGCCGCAGCCATCGTGCCAACTTACTCTGAAGAAAGTTATTCACAACCCTTGACAAACAACTTAACCTGTGTTATATTGTATCTAATGAAAGACGAAAATCAACTTCCTGAAATCCCCAAGCGCATCTATGTAGGCGGAGAACCAGCCCCAGATCCTATGTCTCCTTATTGGAACGATTGGGCAGCAGTAAACCCAACGCCAGCAGCAAAAGCTCTTGGTAAGATTAACCTAACCGAGCGTCTTGCAAAAAGCATTAAAGGGATTACAACAGGGGCTCAGCCTGTGAATAACTTTTATCAAGAAAGCCATTGACAAACGGCTCCTTGTGTGTTATATTATACCCATGATTAAGAACGGTAAAGTCCAAAACGTAGTTCCCACCACCCGCAAGCAGAATCTCGCAGCCGCCAAGGCTTGCGATGACCACTACACAGCTTGCAGCTTGTTTCGGGCGTTGCAGTACGCTAACGACATGGGAACAGGTGAGGATGACTTTGACGAATTGGCAGAGCATTTCATTAACAAGCAGGGACTCACGGACTACTGTGAAAACGGATTTAAGAAAGTTAAAAAAACCGCTTGACAAAGTAACATTCTTGTGGTATATTGTATCAATGAAGATTAAGGCAGGAACTAAAGTACGT
>CEUS01232963.1_pt1 | contig 11556 bp, 12 predicted proteins | sample 427031 | NCBI WGS metagenome assembly CEUS01 (sample SAMEA2622837, study PRJEB7988) | marine metagenome | biome: marine biome (ENVO:00000447); feature: marine epipelagic mixed layer (ENVO:xxxxxxxxx); material: "saline water (ENVO:00002010), including plankton (ENVO:xxxxxxxx)" | depth 140 m | reverse complement strand
AAATAAACCTACTGGACCTGCCCCAATAATTGCTATATCAGTCTTAAATTCATTCATAATGTGCTATCTCTATTGATATCAATAATTTCATTTTTCATTGATATAAATGTAACTATATAAATAACAGAAAAGTCATGACTAGCATAAAAAATAATAATATCAACACAATAATAGGAATATGGTTATTGGTTCTAACTATAATGGTATATTTAATTATATTAATTGGAGGTTTGACTAGACTAACAGAGTCAGGCTTATCTATGGTTGACTGGAAACCCTTATTAGGAATGCTGCCTCCTCTTAGTCATCAAGATTGGTTAATTGTTTTTAAAGAATATCAAAAAACACCTGAGTATATAATTAAAAATTTTAATATGGAATTAAAAGAATTTAAATACATTTTTTGGTGGGAATATTTCCATAGATTATTTGCTAGATTAATCGGATTTGTATTCATAATTCCATTCATTTATTTTTTATTAAAAAAATACTTATCAAAATCACTAATTCTAAGATTAATTATAGTTTTATTATTTGGTTTTTTTCAAGCATTTGTTGGATGGTGGATGGTAAAGAGTGGATTAAACAATGATCCTTATGTAAGTCAATATAGATTAGCCTTTCACTTAACCAATGCAATTATTATTTTAAGCATTTTATTATGGTTGACATTAAATCAATTAATAAAAAGAAATAGTGAAGAAAACTCCTTTTTTAAAATAATATTATTTATATCAATAACTTTATGTTTAATTACTATTATTTCAGGAAGTTTTGTTTCTGGAACTGATGCAGGAAAGTCATATAATACATTTCCTTTAATGGGTGGGAAATTTATTCCAGAAGGTTATTTTATAGAAGACAGTTTTTTGAAAAATATATTTGAAAATACAATTGCAATTCAATTTAATCATAGATGGATAGCAATTTTTTCATTTTTTTGGATAGTTGCATCAGTATTCTACATCTATTATAATAAAATTACATATGTTCAAAAAATTGCTTGTTTTACTGTTTTTATATTAGCAACAATTCAAGTGATAATTGGTATACTAACTTTAATACACAATGTCCCTATTTCTCTGGCTAGTATGCACCAAATGAATGCAGTGCTATTATATTGTTCTCTATTGATTACATATTATTTATTCTCTAAAAAGAGGAATATTTAAAATGAAAAAAATTATAGTATTTATATCGCTTTTATTATTGTCATCTTCCTCTTTTGCAGATTTATTTATTCCAAAAGATAATAAATATTTTTTTGAAATTATAAGAAAAGGAAAAGTTATCGGATTCCATGAAATGCTTTTTGAAATTAATAATGAAACAGTTAAAATTAATATTAATGTGGATATTAAAGTTAAACTTGGCTTTATAACACTATATAAATACAAACATCAAAATACAGAAAAATGGAAAAATAATGAATTAATATATATTAAAACAAATTCAACCACTAATTCAAAAAAAGAATATAGTTTGATTGGAGAAAGAAAAGAAAACTTTTTCGAATATAATGGAGTTGATGGAATAAAAAGCACTGATAAAGATGTAATTCCTATAAGTTACTGGAATAAAGAAATAATATATAGACAAGAATTTCTAGATTCTCAAAAAGGTATAATTAGAAAAATTGAAGTAATAGAAAAAGAAGAAGAAAAATTATTTTTTAAAAATATAGAATTTATAACAACAAAGTATGAAATAAATGTTAAAACCAAACACCCTACTGATGAAAAAGAATTATCAGTTATTTATGTTTGGTATACTGAAGAAGGAGAATTAATTAAACTTCAATTCAAAAGTCCTGAAGATAATACAATAATTGAGTATAAAAGAACAATATAATGGAAAAAAATTTGGTTTGGATATCAGGAGGATCTACTGGTATTGGAAAAGCCACAGCAAAGAAATTTATCTATGAGGGCTGGAACGTTGCGGTTACCGCTAGAAATTTAGAGGAATTAAAAAAATTAAAATCAGAAATTGAGAATACTAATAATATAAATAAATTATATATTTTTCAATGTGATATAAAGGATATTGAACAAGTGAAAAATATTGTAAAAAAAATAGAAGAAATAGGACCAATTAATTTAACAATTTTAAATGCAGGAACTACACATCCGTATACTGAGGAATTTAATATTAACTATTATAACCACGTAGTAGAAACCAATATTTCAGGTACTTTAAATTGTATAAGTTCAATTTACCCTTTTTATAAAAAAAGAAGAGAAGGTCATCTTTCTATTGTTTCTTCTATGGTTGGTTATAGGGGATTGCCCACTGCTTCAGCATATACGATGACTAAAGCTGCTTTAATAAATTTAGCTGAATCATTATATTTTGATTTCAGGAAAATTGGTGTTAGGGTTAGCTTAATTAATCCAGGTTTTATTCAAACAAGATTAACAGATAAAAATAATTTTCCTATGCCGTTCCTTAAATCATCAGATTACGCAGCTAATATAATCTATAAAGGATTAATGAATAAAAAGAAATTTGAAATTATATTTCCACTACCATGGTTTATAATTATGAAATTGGCAAGACTTCTACCTTATAAAATATATTTTTATCTTGTTTCAAAGATTACAAAGCTCTAAATTTTTCTATATTTTATAAAGTAAATTTCTAATAATCTATCTTATAATAACAAATGGGTCTATTTTAAAAAAAATGGAAAATAAAAATAATTTAGAGGATGATTTAAGAAAATTAGAAGAAGAACATAATGATTTAGATCAAATAATTCATAAATTATACGACCATAAAACAATAAATCTAATGCAAATTCAGAGATTAAAAAAGAAAAAACTCCATTTAAAAGATAGAATACTAAAAATTAAAGATGAATTAGAACCAGATATTATTGCTTAAATAATAATTAGCTTGCTAATTTAAATTTATTATAAGATTTTTGGATTTTTTTAGATAAATCTTTTTTTATCGTTTTTATTTTTAAGGTATTTTCTAAGCTTTGAGTAAGAAACTTTTTTGTTTTGCTTAGATTCTTATCTTCATTATTTAGCCAATATATTAAGGTAAAGGAATATATTTTAGCTAGAATAATCCTTTTTGTATAATAATTAAAATCAGTAGATTTATCACCAGCAAAATACCATATTTCATCTACTATATTATATAATAAGTTTAATCCATATTTAATATTTTTTGGTCTAATTAATGCATTAAAGGTTTTTCGAATTAGTTCTTTTTCATTTTGATTATTTTTTATTGATGTCATAATCATTCTAATTATTTTTTCATGAACTCTCATGTTATTAAAATTTAATTTATTAATCGATTGAATAAACCTTTCTTCTTCTTCAGATATGTAAAATTTTAATAAATCTAAATAACCTTTTGGAAATAAAATCAATATATTTTCGGATGGAACTTTCAAATTATCTGATATTGAAAGAATTAGTTTATCGTTCCATCCATCAAACTTAATTATACTCTTTGCACAAGTAAGAATTTTTGATCTTTTTTTATATAAATTATTCTTTTTCATTTTTTATACTATTTCTAATTTCATCTGCAAACCCAAAATATTTTGGATCAACCAGTTTTGAAGTATACAAAATGCCATTTAAATGATCACATTCGTGTTGTATTACCCTTGCTTGAATCCCTGAGGCATCTTCTTTTATTAACCTTCCTTTTAGATCATAACCTTGATAGATGATATTTTTAAATCTCTTAACCTTTCCTATCATTCCAGGAATTGATAAACATCCTTCCCAATCTTCTTCATATTCCTTTCCTTTATTTTTAAATGAAGGATTAACTAACACTCTAATTTTTACCTTATTATTTATCTGAGACTCTTCATCTAATCGAAAAATGATGATTTTTTTACTAACGTACACTTGTGGTGCAGCTAGTCCAATTCCATTAGCATCTAATAGTGTTTCAGACATGTCCATAACTAGTTTTTTAATTTCAGCTTTTGATATACTGTTTACAGTATCAGCTTCTTTAAAAAGAACTGGGTGTCCAATTTTAGCAATTTTTAATATTGACATGATAAAACTAATATAGATCCATCATTATCGTTTCAATTAAAATGTAATTATTATAGTTATTTATTAAGAGATAATTGCATATTTTATAAACATATGCTAATTCAGCTCTTTTTATAAGAAACGGAGGAAAATTGGTTTTAGAAGTAACAGTCAAAGATAATAATGTTGAACAAGCTATACGAAGTCTAAAAAAGAAAATGCAACGTGAAGGCTTGTATAGAGAAATGAAAATTAGAAAACATTATGAAAAGCCATCCTTAAAAAAAGCAAGAGAAAAAACAGAGTCAATTAGAAGATATAGAAAACTTCAAAGAAGAAAAAGTGACTTTTAATAATTAATTTCGCTCTAAAGCTTTAACTATATTTTCGCACATTTTTTTAGCATCCCCAAAAAGCATAGTTGTATTATTTCTATAAAATAATTCGTTATCAATTCCTGAGTAACCTGTTGCCATTGATCTTTTAATAAATAATACATTTTCTGATTTTTCAACATCTAAAATTGGCATACCATAAATCGGACTAGTTTTATCATTTTTAGCAGCTGGATTAGTAACATCATTAGCCCCTATTACAAAGCTTACTTCTGTCATTGGAAAATCAGAATTTATTTCTTCCAATTCTAGAACTTCTTCATAATCCACATTTGCTTCTGCTAATAAAACATTCATATGCCCAGGCATTCTACCTGCGACTGGGTGTATTGCATATCTAACACTAACTCCATTTTTTTTTAACAAATCACACATCTTACGTAATGCATGTTGAGCTTGTGCAACTGCCATTCCATAACCGGGAACAATTATTAAAGATTCTGCATTTTGTAAAATATAAGCTGCGTCCTCTGCATTTCCTTGTTTTACAATTTTATCAGATTTGTTTGATTCGTTTAAATTTGATTGCTCTCCTCCAAAACCACCCAATACAACACTTAAAATTGATCTGTTCATACCCTTGCTCATGATATAGCTTAATATTGCACCAGATGAACCAACAAGAGCTCCTGTAATAATTAATAAATTATTACTAAGAGTAAAACCAATTCCACATGCTGCCCATCCAGAATAAGAATTTAACATTGATATTACAACAGGCATATCAGCTCCACCAATTGGAATAACAACTAAAAAACCTAATAATATTGAAAACAACACAATGATCCAAAAGATTACTGCAGACTGAGTATTAACAAACAATATAATTAATAATATAATCAGAACAAATATTAGTGCATTTAAAAAATGTTGGAATTTAAAAGTTAATGGATTTCCAGAAATCATTCCTTGAAGTTTTCCAAATGCTAATACTGATCCTGAAAAAGTAACAGCTCCAATAAAAGTACCTATACTCATTTCAACAAGACTGCTTTTGGCAATCATTTGAATATCTCCAATATTGAATGAAACTGGATCATAAAATGCTGCTGCTGCGACAAAGACAGCTGCAATACCAACCAAACTATGAAATGCTGCAACCAATTGTGGCAAAGAAGTCATTTTTATTTTAATTGCAATAATTGTTCCTATAAATCCACCTACTAATATTGAAATTCCAATTTCTAAATAACTTAAAACGCTTTGAAACATCAATGTAGTAAAAACAGCTAAAACCATCCCTATAATCCCAAGAATATTTCCAATACGTGAAGACTCAGGATGAGATAAACCTCTAAGAGCAAAAATAAAAAGTAATGCTGATATTAAATACAAAACTGATACTACGCTATAGGACATTAATTCTTTTTATTTGTTTTAGATTTCTTTTTAAACATTGAAAGCATTCTATATGTAACTATAAAACCTCCAAAAATATTTATAGATGCTAGTGTCACTCCAATTATTCCAAAAATTTTTGATATTCCCATTCCCTCAGGTCCTGCCGCAAGGATTGCCCCTACTATTATTACACTTGATATTGCATTAGTGACTCCCATTAAAGGGCTATGAAGAGCTGGGGTTACTGACCAAACTACATAATAACCAATTATACAAGCAAGCAAAAAAATTGTTAATCCAATAACAAATAAGTCTGACCCATGATTCGCGACGCTATCCATACTATTTAAACTGATCCAATTTCAAATTTCCATTGTGAGTTAACACTACTGCTTTAATAATTTCATCATTCCAATCAATAAAGAATTTTTTTTCTTCATTATTACATAATAAATTTAGAAAGTTTACAATATTTTTTGCATATAAATTTGAAGCATCTTTTGCTACACGACCTGGAACATTTTTATAGCCTAATATTTTGACTCCATTATGTAATACAATTTCATTTAATCTACTAAGTGGGCAATTTCCACCAGCTTCAACTGCTAAATCAACCAAAACTGATCCAGGAGCCATCGATTCTAACATTTCTTCAGTTATTAAAATTGGTGCTTTTTTTCCAGGTATAAGAGCAGTACAGATGATAATGTCTTGTTTAGATACTGTTTTTGAAATTAATTCTGATTGTTTTCTTTTATATTCATCACTCATTTCCTTAGCATATCCGCCTTGAGTTTCTGATGTTTTATTTTCTTCATCTTCAACCATAATGAACTTTGCTCCTAAACTTTCCACTTGTTCCTTAGTTGAAATTCTTACGTCAGTAGCGCAAACTACTGCGCCTAACCTTTTTGCTGTGGCTATCGCTTGTAATCCTGCAACCCCTACTCCAACTACCATAACTTTTGCGGGATTAATTCTACCTGCAGCAGTCATCATCATTGGAAATGCTTTACCAAATTGCTCAGCTGCATCAATAACAGACTTATACCCAGCAAGATTTGCCTGTGATGATAATACATCCATATTTTGAGCTCTGCTTATACGTGGTATGAGCTCCATACAAATACTTGTAATATTGAAATCTTTTAAAAGATCTATACTTTCCTTGTTATTATATGGATCTAAACATCCAATTAAAATTGTTTCTTTGCTTAATTTTGAAATATCATTGGGTGGTGGCAACTTTACTACTAAACATACATTTTTTTCTGATAAACATTCATTTCTGCTAACTAATATTGCTCCTGCATCTTTATACTCAACATTAGAATAGCCTGATAATAAACCTAAATTTTCTTCTACAAAAATTTTAAAACCCAGCTTGATTAAAATTCTTATAGAATCAGGAGTTGCAGCAACTCTGGTTTCAGAATTATCATTTTCCTTTAATACTGAAAGCTTCATGAATAATTATTCTTTATAATGATAGACCAGTCACTTTTAAAGTTTTTTGTTGACGTAAATCAACATCATCTACTGAAAAATCCTGTATCAATTCATTAAAAATTTTATACCAATTTAATTCTGCTTTTAAATGCATAAATACTGATCCTAAACCAACAGCAGCTCTATCCATAAAAACAAATTCACGTGGAGGTTGAACGCCTCCAAGCTTTCTTAATTCCCTATGAACTTCTGAAGCTACTTTTGCCCCATAAACTCCACTACTATTTTCCTGAATTTTTTGAATTTTATCTGTCATTAATGGAGAATAAACAAAATTTGCCCATTTATTTAATACCTCAAGCTTTGCTTTTGTTATATTTTTAAAACCCCATTGTTCGTAAGCATTTACAGCCTTATCCATATCATTATTCACTAACGCATTATATAAATCTATTACACCCTTAATAAATATACCTTTAAAATATCTAACACATCCATAATCAAATAAATTTATAGATAAGTCATCTCTAATTGTATAATTTCCAAGATGTGGATCTCCATGAATTATTCCATATTTATAAAAGGGCAAATACCAAGTTAAAAACATATTTTTGGCTATTGAATTTCTAACTTTTAAACTTTTATTTTTAAACTCTAATAAATGTTTCCCATCAAAAAAGCTCATTGTTAATAATCGATCAGTGCTAAATTTTTTATAAACTTCAGGAATATGAACATAATTTTTATTTGAAAAAATTAATCTAAATATATTCATTGTTTGCATCTCTCTAATATAATTTAACTCTTCTAATAATCTTTCATTAACCTCTTTGTATATTTGATCCGTTTTGATTGCCTTATTATATGACTGATAAATAGAAAAAATTAAATTTAATTGAGTTAAATCTGCTTTTATTGCTGATGTCATATCTGGGTATTGAAGCTTACATGCTACTAAACTATTATTATTTAATTTTGCCTTGTGAACTTGGCCAAGGGAAGCAGCTTTATATGCTTCTTTTGAAAAATGTTTAAAGTTTGAGTGCCAATTATTACCTAATTCTCTTGTCATACGTCTTTTAACAAATAACCATCCCATAGGCGGAGCATTACTCTGTAATTCCGCTAATTCCTTTACGTATTCGGAAGGTAATATGTCAGGAATTGTAGCTGTTAATTGTGCAACTTTCATAAGAGGGCCCTTAATATTTCCAAGTGCTTTTGTTAATTTCATTGCATGTTTGTTTTTATCGTAAGATAATCCTAAATATTTCTTCCCAGCCATCTTTGTAGCTAATCCACCGACTACTCCACTGATTTTTGCGTAACGTTTTATTTGTTTTGATATTTTTATTTTTTCTTCTGTTCTCGACATTTAATTATCTTCCAAATTTTCTAATTCATCTATTAGATTACTTATTACGTTTAATCCTTTTTGCCAAAATCTTTTATCATAAGGGTTAAGATCAAAGTTTTTTAGTAACTCTTTATAATTCCTCGATCCACCCGATTTAAGTAAATATATATATTTCTCTTCAAATCCTATTCTAGATTTTTCATATACAGAATATAATGAGTTAACTAAACAATCTCCAAAAGCATATGCGTAAACATAAAATGGTGAATGAATAAAATGAGGTATATAAGACCAAAAATATTTATAATTCCCACTCAACACAATAGAAGGTCCTAAACTTTTGCTTTGTACTTTCATCCAAATATCACAAATTTGATCTGTAGTTAATTCACCTTTTTTTCTATTATCATGTATTTTTTTTTCAAATTCAAAAAAAGCTATTTGTCTAACAACCGTATTCAACATATCTTCTACTTTATTTGCTAATAAGACTTTCTTATTATTAGTATTTTTTTCTTTTGATAACATATACTTAAATGTTAACATTTCACCAAATACACTTGCGGTTTCAGCAAGTGTTAAAGGAGTTGATGAATTAAAAAATCCTTGCTTTGATGCAAGATATTGATGAATTCCATGTCCTAATTCGTGAGCCAAAGTACTGACATCTCTCATCTTTCCTTGATAATTTAATAAAATATAAGGGTGTATATCAGGAACTGTTGATGCCGAAAATGCTCCAAATTGTTTACCATCTCTTACAGGTGCGTCAATCCAAGATTTGTCAAAAAACATTTTTGCAATACTATGCATTTCATTACTAAATAAACCATAGGCTGATAAGACAATTTGTTTTGCCTCATCCCAAGAAAAAATATTTTGATACTCAAAAGGAAGAGGAGCATTCCTATCCCAATACATTAATGATTCTTTATTAAACCATTTTGATTTTAATGCATAATATCTGTGAGATAAATTGGGGTAACTATCTTGAACACTTTTACTTAATGCTTCCACAACCTCATCTTCAACAACATTAATAAGATTTCTATTACTTACTGAATTAGAAAAATTTCTCCAGTTATCATTTATACTTTTGTCTTTAGCCAAATTATTAGTGATAATTGTAAAAATATTAATATGTTCTTTAAGAGTGTTTCCTATTGACTTAGAAGATCCTTCTCTTTTTTTTTGATCAGTATCAGAAGTATAATTAAAAATTTCTGTACTTGAATAGTCTTTACCTTCAAAATTAAATTTTAAGGTTGCAATTGTTTCATCAAATAATCTTGACCATGCAGACGCTGATGTAATATTTTTATCATTCATAAGTTTTTCTAATTCTTTATTAAGTTGGTGTGGTTTAAACTGGCGAGCAATCTTAATCCAATTACTATATTGTGAAAAATTTGAATCATTAATTAATTTTTTAATGCTTTGTTCATCTATTGAGTTAATTTCTAACTCAAAAAAAATAATTAAAGAGTTAAGTTCAGTTATTTTTTCTTTAATTTTTTGAAAAAAAACTTTGTTTTTTATGTTTTTTATATTTTCAACAAATAGTAAATGAGCATAAGAAACAATTTTATGCATTTTGCTGGATAAAGATTCAAATTCTTGAATTGCATAGAATAATTCTTTTGGATTTAATTTAGAAATTTTAGCTTCATATTTTACTTGAAAATCTTTTGCTAGTTCCTCTATAGCCTTTAGATCTTTATTAATCTGAGATGAATCAGAATTTTCATACAAATCAGCCAAATTCCATTCTGGCAAATCTCCTAATTTATTTACGTTGTTGATATTTGATTTTTCAGGCATTATTGTTTTATTATATTATTTTATATGGAAATAAATAAATTTTAGTCAATATGAACTCTTTTACTATTCTACAAAAAATGGGCAAGCAATAACTAGATGGAATTTCAAAAAATTAATAGTCTAACTGTATTATATTTTAATCAAGCAAAAAAATTAGGTAATAAACCTCATCTTTGGAGAAAAATAGACAATGAGTATAAATCTTTAACATGGGACGAAACAAATCAACAAATTAGGAATCTTGCTTCAAGTTTAGTAAACCATGGTATTTTAAAGGGTGATAGGGTTTTTCTTTGCAGTGAAAATAGACCAGAATTTTTTATCTCTGATGTTGCAATAATGTCAGCAGGCGCAATTACTGTTCCAGCGTATACTACAAATACAACTTCTGATCATGAATATATTTTGAAGCACAGTGAGGCTAGAGCAGCTATAATATCAAATACTGAAATTGCAAAAAAAGTATTGCCAGCAGTTGCCTCATCATCAAAATGTGAATTTATTATAATAATTGATAACAAAGAAGAATTTTCTGATCCTGTAACAATTTTTTCCTGGGATAAATTTATTGAAGATGGGAAAAATAACTTTAAAAATATAGATGAAATTTGTGAAAAACAAAAAAGAGAAGATACTGCATGCATAATATATACCTCAGGTACTGGTGGATATCCTAAAGGTGTAATGTTGAGTCATGGAGCAATGCTTCATAACTGTTTTGGAGCTGATAAATTACTTAAAACAATTGTAAAAGATCTTGAAAAAATAAATTTTTTATCTTGGTTGCCATTATCACATTCATATGAGCACACTTTACAATTTTTAATAACTGGATGGGGAGCTCATACCTACTATGCTGAAGGTGCTGATAAACTTTTGGCCAATATGGCAGATGCAAAACCTCATATAATGTGTGCTGTACCTAGATTTTATGACACCCTTTACTTAAAAATTTCTTCAGGTTTGAAAAGCCAAAGTTTTATAAAAAGAGCACTTTTTGCTAAAACAATAGAACTTGGTAAAAAAAAGTATTTTAATAGTAATTTTTCAAAAATCGATAAGTTTATTAATTCCATTTTAGATAAATTAGTAAGAAAAAAAGTTAAAGAGAGATTTGGAGGAAATATTAGATGTTTAGTTTCTGGTGGAGCTGCATTAAATTTTGAAGTTGGAATAT
>CEUS01015578.1_pt1 | contig 11568 bp, 10 predicted proteins | sample 427031 | NCBI WGS metagenome assembly CEUS01 (sample SAMEA2622837, study PRJEB7988) | marine metagenome | biome: marine biome (ENVO:00000447); feature: marine epipelagic mixed layer (ENVO:xxxxxxxxx); material: "saline water (ENVO:00002010), including plankton (ENVO:xxxxxxxx)" | depth 140 m | reverse complement strand
GAATTATAAATAGAAAAGATGTCGATAAAGAAGTTGACGAACTTAATTCTGAATCGAGAAGAAAATTAAAAAGATATGGAATAAAAATAGGTAAATATTCTGTTTATATTTCTCATGTTTTAAAGCCTCAATACACTTATTATCTTCCTACTCTTTGGTTAAATTTTCATAAAAATAACTTGAAGAATTATGACATTAAAAGTCAATTAGATATGCTTCCTAAGCCTGGAATAACTTCATGTAAGATCGATAATAAAATATTACCTAAACTATATAAATATTCAGGCTATAAGATTATTAATGATTACGCAGTAAGAATTGATATATTGGAAAGATTAGACAAAGTAATATATGAAAATATCAAAATTAATAAGAATAAGAACCAATTTTCTATTACAGATCAAATGGTATCTCTTCTTGGAACCTCATTATTACAATTAAAGGATATGCTTTTAGGTCTTGGCTATATAATTAAAAAAGACGATTCAGATTGTAAAAAAATTATATGGCTCGCCAATATAAAAAAGACAAGGAGACTCTATAAAAAAGACAGATCAAAAAATGTAAAATCAAAAAATAATTTTTTTAACGATACAGATTTAAAAAAAATAAGAGAAAAATTTTCACCTAAATGATTATTGCATCACAATTAGAAAAAAAAGAATTAAATGATAATCAAAGAATTGATAATTGGCTTTATAGGCTAAGATTTGCAAAAACTAGAGGTGTTGCACAAAAAATTATAAAAGAGGGTAAAGTACGAATTAATAAAATAAAAATTAAAAAACCTTCAAATAAGATTAAATATGGGGATATCATTACTTTAAATAAAAACGATGAAATATTAGTTATAGAAGTAATTGGTTTTACAAAAAGAAGATTAGATTATAAAAATGCAAAAACTTATTATCGAATCTTATAATTAGAGAATGATTATGATTAAATTTTTAAACAAAATTTTTGGAAAAAAAGAAGAAGCTCAATCAGAACCCATTTCTTCAGATATGGATCTCGCAGTAATTGTAATTCTTTTAAGAGCGGCAGCTATTGATGGTGATAAAGACAAAATAGAATTAGATGCTATCGAAAAGATAGCCATAAATGATTTAAATTTAGAGCCTCAAGATTTCAAGGCTTTGTATCAAAAAGCTTTAGAGGAAGAAGATTTTTCAGCAGATTTATATAAATGGACTAAAATCATAAATGATAACTCTGATGAAGAATCAAAATTAGATATTTATAGACTGGCTTGTAAAATAATAAACATTGATGGAAAAATAGATCCATTTGAATCAAATTTTACAAGAAGATTATCTGGATTACTTTATCTTACAGATAAACAAGCAGGGGAAATTCGGAAAGAATTCAATCCATAAAATGACTTATATTGTCGATGAAAATTGTATTAAGTGCAAACATATGGATTGTGTAGAGGTTTGTCCTGTCGATTGTTTTTATGAAGGAGAAAATATGCTGGTAATACATCCTGAAGAATGTATTGATTGTGGGGTTTGTGAACCAGAATGTCCTGAGGAGGCCATTCACCCAGATACCAAAGATGGTGTAGAAAAGTGGTTAGAGATTAATACTAAATTTTCAGAAATCTGGCCAAACATAACTGAAATTAAAGAAAAACCATCGGATTCGGAAGAATATTCGGGCATAGAAGGAAAGTTTGAGAAATTTTTTAGCGAAAACCCGGGTGAAGGTGATTAATAATTACTAAATCCTTGCAAATAATAGGTTTTCTTGCTAAACCGCCGTCTACATTATTTAATAAAAACGTTATTCCAAATGGTCAAAAATAAAAAAAAACAGCAAAAAAAAACAAAAATAACTAAATCTAAAGTTGCTAAAGCAAAAAGTAGGATTAAAAAACCTGTTGCTAAAAAACCTGTTGCTAAAAAACCTGTTGCTAAAAAACCTGTTGCTAAAAAGTCTACTGTTAAAAAACTTACAAATAAATCCAAGGCCAAAACTGGGATCACAAAAAAAATACCTAAAAAAACAAAAGGCAATTTAAAAAAAACAACTAAAGCAAAAAAAATACCTCTGCAATACTCTATTGGTGACTTTATTGTTTATCCTTCACATGGCGTAGGAGAAATTACATCAATCCAGACATTTGAAATCGCCGAAGAAAAGTTAGAAATGTATAATGTTATTTTTGAAAAAGAAAAAATGACCTTAAAAATACCAACTATAAAAGCAAAAGAGATTGGAATAAGAAAGGTTTCTTCGAAAGCAAATTTAAAGAAAACCTTAGAAATCCTCAATGGAAAGGCAAAAATTAGAAGAACTATGTGGAGCAGAAGGGCTCAAGAATATGAATCAAAAATTAATTCAGGAAGTTTAAATGAATTAACTGAAGTAGTGAGAGATTTATTCAGAAACAGCAATCAACCAGAACAATCTTATTCAGAAAGACAACTTTACGAATCTGCAAGAGATAGACTAGCCAGAGAAGTTGCGGTAGTTGAAAAAACTGATGATGATAAGGCTGTTGAGAAAATCGAAATTATTCTTAATGATGCGACAAGAAAATCATCCTCTGAAGATTCAATTATTTAGTATATAATTAACTATGGCCCATGATAGAAATAAATTGGTAGGTCTTGCAAAAAGATTGTTAGCTCATAACTTGAATGGAACTACTGATCAGGCTGATGGAATTATGGTTAAACCAGTTGCTGATTATATTGATAATGAAGTTATTGGTTCAGAAGTTAATAAAATCTTTTATGATTACCCTGTACCAATAGCCTTAAGCGCAGAATTAAAAGATAATAACTCTTATAAAGCTACAAAAGTAATTGATACTCCTTTGCTTATTACAAAGGGCGAAGATGGAGTTGTTAGAACATTTATCAATATTTGTAAGCATAGGGGTGCACCTGTTTGTCCTGAGGGTATTGGAAAAAAATCAAAATTTAACTGCACTTATCATGGTTGGATGTATGACAACACAGGTAACCTAGTGAACATATTTAAGTCAGATACATTTGGTGATATCGACAAATCAAAAATAAAACTAACTGAATTATTTTGTGAAGAAAGATCTGGTTTTATTTGGGCTTGTTTAAACCCAGATATAAAATACGATCTTAATGAATGGATGAATGGGTTTGATGTAGAGTTGGATGACATTGACTTAAAAAACTGGCACCTTTTTAAAAGTATAAAAATAAACGGACCAATGTGGAAATTATGTTGGGATGGTTATACAGATGGTTATCATCATCACATGGTTCATCCAGAAACTGTAGGTAAAAATACTATAGTTAACTTAATTGCGCATGATACTTATGGTCCTCATCAAAGATTTGCTTTTGGTTTAAAAAATATTAATGAACTCTCTGATATTGAAGAAAAGGATTGGGAGCCTGAAAATCATTTAAGACTAATTCATTCAGTTTTTCCTAATTCTTCAATTTCAGCAATTCAAAATCAGCATTGTTTAGTAAGTATAATTTTTCCGTCTCCTGATTTACAAGAAACCATAACAACTCAATATATTTTATGTTTAAAGGAGCCAAAAACAAAAGAAGAAATAAAAGAAGCTGAAGAATTTGCAGAATTAAGTAGAACCGCAATAATAGATGAAGATTATCCAATAAATTTTAAAATACAAGAATCTATTCACTCTAAAGCTAATACAGAATTTTTATTTGGAAAAAACGAACCTATCCAACAGCATTATCATAATTGGATTGATAAACTTTGTAATCGATAATATTTTAAATCAAAATTGGTCCCGTAGCTCAGCAGGATAGAGCGTCAGATTCCTAATCTGAAGGTCATAGGTTCGAATCCTATCGGGATCACCATACAGATTTTATTGATTTTCAATCAAAAGTATTCTTGTCTTTTTTTTCTATTTATAGCATCTTCATTTCTTAATTATTTATGGGGGTTCAATTGAAAAAAAGAATTTTAGGAACTACAGATATTGAGGTTAGTGAAATCTGTCTCGGAACAATGACCTGGGGTCAACAAAACTCACAAGAAGAAGGATTCGAACAGATGGACTACGCTTTAGATATGGGCATCAATTTTTTTGATACAGCTGAAATGTATGCAGTGCCTCCAAAAAAAGAAACACAAGGATCTACAGAAACAATCATTGGCAATTGGTTTAAGGAAAGAAAAAATAGAGATAAAATTATTTTAGCAACTAAAGTTTGCGGCAGGGCCCCATTTACTTGGCTAAGAGATAATGAAAAACCAACAGAACAAACAAAAGAACAAATATTTGAAGCTGTTGATAAAAGTTTGAAAAGATTGAATACAGACTATATTGATTTATACCAATTGCACTGGCCTGATCGTCCAATGAATTTATTTGGCGGCAGTATTACTTACCAACATGTTGATAGCTCATCTAATTCTATTGATTCAATTTTAGAATCTTTATCTGAATTAATTAAATTAGGAAAAATTAGGCATGTGGGTCTTTCTAACGAAACTCCATGGGGAACAATGGAATTTATTTTTCATTCAAAAAATAAAAATTTACCAAAAGTAGAATCTATTCAAAACGCTTATAACTTACTAAATAGGATCTTTGAATTTGGTGGTTCTGAAATTGCATTTAGAGAAAAAGTTGGTTTATTAGCGTATTCACCATTAGCTCAAGGTTACTTAACCGGAAAATATCAAAATGGAGATCTACCCAAGGGATCAAGGAAAGAATTATTTAATAGATTACAAAGATATGAAGGTGTCGGAAGTGAAGAGGCAATTAATACATATTTAAATATAGCCAAAAAATATAATATTGATCCTTCTCAGCTTGCAAACCAATTTGTAACTACCCGACCATTTGTCACTTCCAATATCATTGGCGCAACTAACATGGATCAACTTAAATTAGCGGTTACATCAAATCAAATTCCTTTAACGGAAGAAATAGAAAATGAGATAGAAGAAGCTTTTAAACTTCACGGTAATGTTGCTGCTTAAATTTAGTTCAAAGAAAAGAGCAATAAAACATTTCCTGGCATGTGGTTGTAGATACCATAACCTGAATTAATAGCCATATAACCATTTCTAATTGATGGACCTGATCCACTAAAACTACCACCATAAGCAGGTGATCCAGATATGCTTTCAAAGTCTCTTAAAGTATTATAGGACCATAATATATTTCCATTTTCTTTATCATAAACCTTTATATTGCCATCTAAGTGACCTGCAATTACAGCTCCTGGAACAGCTGTTACAGCAGCTGAAATTCCTGGATCACAATTATAGTCTATATCCTTGCACTCTTTATCGCTAATATTGGACCATATAATATTTCCAGTTTCTGCGTCTAAAGAATGCATACCAGGTTTACGATTTAACCAAACTTTTCCATCATGGGTATTTTGCATGTCATTTATTGGTGCGTATACAGTTTTTCCTTCGGCCGCCATACCAAAATGAATGCCTCCTTGGGTACCTCCTCCTGAAACAGGATTAGACCATAAAATCTTACCTGTGTCTGGATCAATTCCATAAACATATCCAGATTTCTGACCCGCTATAAGAATATCTCTATCTCCCAGATCAATCGTTATTGAACTAGCAGAATAATCCATATCAGGCCCGAATTCTTTAGGACAATTTGGTTTGCCTTTACCCATACATGCAAGGTTCCATGCATCACCCGCAAGGGTTTGTCGTCGCCAGACCTCTTCACCAGTATCAATATTATAAGCTATAATAGCATCTGAGGAATCATCGGCTGGAGTTGAATAATTTTCACCTGTCCCAATATATACATATCTTCTTTTCTTATCCACATTAGGAGAAGTCCATATTGGAGCTCCAGATGGTCCAAACATTCTAGTTCCTATAGATGTATTCCCAGAATACTTAGCCGGAACTGGAATTGAATATTGCCTCCATAATGTTTTTCCTGTTCTTGAATCAACAGCTAAAAGACCGCCCCTAAAAGTACAACACTCATATTTATCATCAAAAGCTGGAATAACTTCTAATCCAGAAATAGGTATAAAGAGAATATCTTCAAATTTCGCAGAGGTAGCAGTACGAGTGGCGTTAGGATGATCGTCAGATTTTATTTTCCAAATTAATTCACCGGTTTGTGCATCTAAAGCATATTCATTTGCGAGAATATCACCAAAGTATATATAAGGACGCTTGTTAGGCTTTTTTCCATTTTCCCATTGATCCATTATAATGCCAGTACGCACTTCACCAGACGCAGTAAAATTCCACTTAACACAGCCAGTTTTAACATCAAGTGCATAAATATCACCTGATTGGCTTCCAACAAAAATTGAACCCATCGCAAAGAGTGGTTGTGATCTAGCTCTTTGAGAATAAGGGAAGCCAAATGCCCATTTTAATGTTAAGTTTTTGATATTTTTAGAATCAATACCACCAGATTTTTTTGGAATAAATCTTGAAGTATTATACCCCCACCCATAAGGTTCTGGGGCTTCTCTTAAATCAAAATTCATATCACTAGATTTACAATAATTTAACTCGGCTTCTTTAGGAAAGTTTTTTCTATCTTGCCTTACAATATATTCAACAATTTGAATCTTTTCTTCTTCTGACAAATGTGAGGCCTGCTCAGACATAATACCTTCATTTATTGTTCTTAATAGAGCTTGAGGTACAAGCATTTCTAACCAATTTGCTGCTGGAGCTTTTTCTATAGAACCATCATGGCATGTTGCACAATTTTCTTGATAAAGCGCATTACCTGGATGTGTATCCGGATCAATTGTTATATCTCTTATAATTAATTCATCAGTTGATTCTCTAAATCGAACTGAATTCTCATCTATTATATAATCTTGTTTAACTTCATTATCATTGGCTATCAATAAGGTCGAAAAAAATAAAAAAGAAATAAAGATTGAAAATCTCATAAAGCCCCCAACTAAACAAAATATTATGTTAATATAGAACAACAAAGCATAATAAAGAAACTATAATGGTTAGTATAGGTCTTATGAATGAAAAACAATCTTCCAATAAGTTGCTTCATAATTGCCAAGAATGAAGCAGATAGAATAAGCAATGCCATAAAATCAGTAAAAAATATTGTAGATGAAATAATTATTATTGACTCCGGCTCTACTGATAATACTAAAAAAATATGTGAAGAAATGGGTTGCAAGGTTTTTTATAATAAATGGGAAGGTTTTGGGCCCCAAAAAAGAAAAGGAGAAGATTATTGTAAAAATGATTGGATTTTAAATTTAGATGCAGATGAATATCTTTCAGAAAAACTAAAAATAGAAATTAATGATAAATTTTTGAAAAATATAAATTTCAATTTCTTTTCTATGAAGGTAGTACCAATTTATCCTTCATGGAAAAATCCTAGGCTTTTTTCTGCCCATCATCAATGTGTTAGGCTTTATAATAAAAAGAATGGAAGGTTTTCAAATTCTCCTGTGCATGATTCGGTTATCACGGGTGATTCAGATGTTTTTTATTTAAAGAATCCAATTTTGCATAATTCTGTTAGATCTTATAGCCACCTTATCGAAAAAGAGAATAGCTATATTCAGCTACAATCAAAAACTCTTAAAAAGAAAAATAAAATTATTTTATTATTAAGGTTATTAGTCGAATTTCCAATGGCATTCCTTAAATACTATTTAATTCGTCGTCACTTCACTGGAGCTTTAACAGGTTTAATAACCGCTTTAATATTAGCTTACTTTAGATGGAAAAGAATATTGGTTTTGTTAAAGAATTAACTTAAATCCTCTATAGAATAAATATGATTTGAAATTTTTGTTGAGAACCAATCATGTACCCCTGATGGTAAATCATGGCCCCACCCTTCAAGAATTTCCATTTTTGCGTTTGGTATTAATTTTTTTGTGTCAATACCGCCCTCAATAGGCACTAAATTATCTGAATCTCCATGCAATATAAGTGAGGGAACATTTATTTTTTTAAGCCTTTCAACTCGGCTGCCATCATCACCTATTGCAGCATATTGCCTACTAAGACCCTCAGGATAATACATTCTATCATATCGAAGAGAAAAATTCTTAATCAAGGTTTTTTCTGGAATGCTATATTTTGGCGATGCCCATAACTTCCTAGTTAATAGGGAATTTTTTATTACAGATTCTTTATCGTTAGATTCAGGTTTTCGATTCAATCCCTCTATAACTTCTTTAGATGCTCTTGGTAAATCAGGATTTCCTGAAGTCGACATTACTGAAATGAGACTTTTACTTTTTTCTGGAAAATTAAAAGCCATAAGTTGGGCTATCATTCCTCCCATTGAAGTGCCAAGAATATGGGCTTTATCAATATCTAATGCATTTAAAATATTTGCACAATCTTCTGCCATATTAGTAAGTGTATATGGAATTCTTGGCTTGTTCATTTCTTTAGGTAATTTTTCCCTAGAATATGAATATCTCCAAATTAATTTAGGATCCTTAATAATTTCATCTGAAAACTTATAACTTAAACCTACATCACGGTTGTCGAAAATTATCACTCTTAATTCTTTTTCTATTAACTTCTCGATAAGGTCCTTTGGCCAATCAATAAGTTGTGACCCAAAACCAGAAATCATAATTAATGGAGTATCGGTTTTGGATCCAAGATCTTTTACTTCTAAATTAATATTACCTGATAAAATTCTCATATCTAGAATTAAGAGACATTTCTATCTCTACCTTCCCAGTATGGCGCTCGTAACTCTCTTCTTAAAATCTTTCCCCCAGGGTTTCTTGGTAATTCTTCTATAAAATCTATCGATTTTGGGCATTTATATCCAGCAATTTTTGTCCTAGCAAATTCAATTATTTCATCTTCGCTTAAATCTTTATTAACCACAACTACACCTTTGACTGCTTCACCCCATTTATCATCAGGAATGCCTATAACTGCGGCATCAGAAATATTTTCATGAGCCATAAGAGCATTTTCTACTTCAGCTGGATAAACATTTTCACCACCAGACACAATCATATCCTTCACTCTATCATGAATATATAGAAACCCTTCATCATCAAAATAACCTGCATCTCCAGTATAAAACCAGCCATCAACAATAGATTCTTTATTTGCTTCAGGTTTATTCCAATACCCTTTCATTATGATATCACCTTTTAATAGAATTTCTCCAACACCCCCAACAGGTAATTCATTATTCTTTTCATCGACAATCTTAACATCTATTCCCGGATAAGCCTTACCGCAGGATCGTAATTTTCCTTTTTTTGGATCATGGTCCTCCGGACTCATAGTTGCCCCCAATCCTGTAGTTTCAGTTAATCCATAAACTTGCCAAAAATCACAACCCATAATATCTATAGCTTTTAGTAAAGTATCTTCTGCAATTGGTGAAGCGCCATATATAACTTGTCGTAAAGAACTAAAATCAGTTGATTTAGCGTTAGGGTGCTGAATTAAAAATAATATTACAGCCGGAACAAGCAAAGCTAACTCGATTTTCTCTTTTTCAACTAAACTTAAAATTAATTCTGGATCTACTTCAGGAATGATTATATTAGTGCAACCAAAAACAATCCCTATAATCACCATATTTGCTCCTGCAGCATGAAAAATAGGTGAACAAATAAGATTTACTGATCCCTCATGCCAATCCTTTCCCCAAACTTCAAGAACTGTTTTTTGAGCTTCTACAAAATTTTTATTCGTAAGTTGGACCCCTTTAGGGTACCCAGTAGTACCAGATGTGTACATTTGAATTATATCATCATTAGGCTCAGATTTAAGATTAGGATCTTCATTATCATTTCTATCTCTCCAAGTGATATAGTCTTCCCAATCTAGTGAAGATTCTTCCATAGTTATAATTTTTTTTACTGTCGGTATTTCATCTTGAATTTCTTTTATAAGGTCATAAAATTCAGGACCTACGAATAATATTTCACTTTTTGAATCATTTAAAACATAAGATACCTCTGGAGGAGCCAATCTCCAATTGATGCCTACACAAACTGTCCTGGATTTCATTGTTCCATACAGAAACTCACAAAAATGGTCAGAATTCTTTGCTAAAAAGGCTACCCTTGAATCAGGATTGCATCCTTCATTAATAATTCCTTGAGATACTTTATTAGCATTATTATCCAAGTCGGTGTAAGTCAATTCACGTTCTTGAAATTTACTAAATAAAGCATCTGGAGTCTTTTCGACTCGCCATCTAAAAACATCCACTAAAGTATCTTTTTCTGGAAAATTATCCATGTTAAGCCCCTTTTTTGAATGATTATTAAACAGCAAAAAAGATAGGTCAATAAAGATTATAGTCTAATTTTTTGATTCATAAGTTTTTGATACAAATTTTTATCAAGTTTTATAAAAGTAGAATTATCGTTATCTGCTAAATAAAGAGGGTCACTAACTTCATCAGGGTTAAATCCTTCTTTTACGAGATCAACTTTTTTATGTTTAAATGTGCCTGTAATTTCAATTTCTTTCTTTACTCTTAAAAGTAGTGGCATCGCGTAACTTGGGAGAGATCCTTTTAAGTTATTAAATAAATTCTCAAAATTAATATCATTTTTAGTAACTAAAGCCGCCATACCTGCTTTACCGTCATTTCCAGGTATCTCTACGCCATAAACATTAACCTCTTCAATTCCATCTATTCCTTTAAAGGCATGCGCAACTTCTGAAGTCGCAACATTTTCACCTTTCCACCGAAAAGTATCTCCAATTCTATCTATAAAGTAATAGTACCCATCTTTATCACAACTTAATAAATCTCCAGATCTAAACCATTGATCTCCATTTTCAAAAACATTAGTTAGGATTTTCTTTTGAGTTGCTTGTTTATCCACATAGCCATCAAAACCACCTGCATCGACTTGTATTTCTCCTAAAGCTTCACCGACTTCACCAATTTCACAAGGTATACAGAATCCTTCTTCATTTCTAATAGGCTCTTCTTTTTCGACATCAAATTTAACAATCTCAATATTCAGCATTGATTTTAAATACCCTGGTATTCTTCCAATAGCACCACTTTTGCCATCATAATTAATAAGAGAAATATTACCCTCAGTGGCGCCATAAAATTCAATGATTTTTTTTATATTAAATCTCTCTTTAAAAGTATCCCATATATCTGGTCTAAGCCCATTACCAGTAGCTATTCTTAATTTATGTTTGTTTTCATGTTCATGTTGAGGTGCATTTAGTAGATATCTACATAATTCTCCAATATACTGAAAAATTGTCACCTGATATTTATTTACATCTGTCCAAAATTCATTAACCGAAAACTTCCTTTTTAGTACTAAAGATGCCCCAGTAGTTAGCGCTATACCAACTGCCACTATCCCACCTGCAGAATGATATAATGGCAAAACATTATATATACGATCACTTTTCTTCGGGACTATTGCTGATACAAATCCTAATAACATCATCCTTAATCTTTTATGAGTTATCGTCGCAGCCTTTGGATCGCCTGTTGTTCCAGATGTATAAATATATAAAGCAACATCGTGATTCACTACATCATAGTCAATATTTGGAAAAGCAGTTGGCAAATCCTCTAAGACATCATTTATTTTTTTATGTTTTGAATCATTAGATTCG
>CEUS01043896.1_pt1 | contig 11584 bp, 10 predicted proteins | sample 427031 | NCBI WGS metagenome assembly CEUS01 (sample SAMEA2622837, study PRJEB7988) | marine metagenome | biome: marine biome (ENVO:00000447); feature: marine epipelagic mixed layer (ENVO:xxxxxxxxx); material: "saline water (ENVO:00002010), including plankton (ENVO:xxxxxxxx)" | depth 140 m | reverse complement strand
GCTATGGCAAAACTGGCTGAAATGGCCGGTTTTCCTGACGGCGTGATTAACGTGGTTGCCGCTTCACGAGAACAAACCGCTATTGCGGTGGATGCCTGGCTCAAGGATGTACATGTTAAAAAGCTAAGCTTTACCGGCTCCACTCAGGTAGGCCGTTACCTGGCTGAACGCGCTGCGAGCTCGCTGAAAAAACTGTCGCTGGAGCTCGGCGGTAATGCACCTTTCATCGTCTTTGAAGACAGCGATATCGACGCAGCCATTACCGGCCTGATGGCGGCAAAATTACGTAACGGCGGTCAAACCTGTGTTTGTCCTAATCGTATTTACGTGGCTAATGCTATCTATGACGAATTTGCCAGTCGCCTGGTGGATAAGGTGGCGGCGCTGAAAGTGGCAGACCCATTCGATGATGACACCCAGATTGGCCCAATGATCAATCAGAAAGCCATCGATAAGATCAGTGGCCATGTGAAAGATGCCGAAGCCCAGGGCGGGATTATTCTTTGCGGCAGCACTGAGCCTCGGGAAGGATTATTCTTTGAGCCCGTCGTGATTGCTGAAGCACACAATAAAATGGCGCTGTTCAGTGAAGAAACCTTCGGGCCGGTGTTACCGCTGTTTCGTTTTAACAGCGAAGAAGAAGCCATTGACGAAGCCAACAATACCGAATATGGCCTGGCGGCGTATTTCTATACCCAGGACCATCGCCGCATCCATCGCGTTAAGGCTCAGCTTCAGGCTGGCGTCATTGGTGTGAATGAAGGTGCGGTGGCCAGTGAGGTCGCGCCATTTGGGGGCGTTAAGGCCTCAGGCTATGGTCGTGAAGGCTCACATTACGGACTGGATGATTTTCTGCAAATCACTTACGTATGTGAAGGCAATCTGTACTAGCTAAGCAGATGGATACCAAACAAGACGCCGCGCAATTAATATTTCCCGGCGTTTTTTTGCTTAAAAATTACCAGCGTCTAGTGGGCAATCCCAAAACTACTGGTTAGCGTAGCGGTTGTCGCCAGTACTAAGAGGCCCACAACGGCTTCACTGATAATCGATTTCTTCGCTCTCAGGCAATCCTGAACGGTCTCTAGTGCTTTAACCAGGCGCCATTTATGATAGGCGGCAAACCCTAACATCACACAGACCAGCACTAACTTACCTGCCATTACCATCAGGTAAGTACTATTTAGCTCGCCATCAACATTAAGAATCAACAGTATCAACAGAGCAGTGCCGCTTAACAATAAAGCGCTCACCCACACCATGGCTTGTTTGCCATACTGCTGTAATGTGTGCCTGAGCGGCGCGGGCTCCGCCAGATGACACAAACGGAGAAGGGGATAAAAACTGCCCACCCACCAGCCAGCCATCACCACGTGCAGTGCAATTAAACACTGGGCAAGCACTGAGGTCGTCGCGGTATGACCACTTTGGGTAAAAGACCAGCTAATAACGCCCGTGGTTAGCAGCAGAAAGGCCTTAAAACTTCTGGGCCAGTTCAGGCTGTTAGTCTGAACGAACGCTCCTATCACGCCAATTACCATCATCACCAACGCTGTAAAACGCGCTCTGGCTTGTTCGCCAATAGTGGATTCCCAGGTAATCTGCAGCATAAACCGATCTGTTATGCCAATCACACCATCATCCATCAACAGACCAGCATTTAACGGCACCACTATTAGCGCCCCCACTATGCTTACTACTATACTCACGCCCAACACTCGCAGTTGCGAGCCGGCGAATGAGTCAGGAATGCAGGAAGTATAATGACGGTGAAAAAACCACAGCATTGACGTTATACCGATAAACCCGATAACGCCTAGGTAAAAGCCAAATTTGGCCAGGGAGAGAAGTGCGAGCCAGCCCATCAGGCTGGCTCATTGACAAAGTTAATGGCCAGCATGATGACTATGGCCAGACAAAATGGTGAAAGAATACGAGTCTTCCATTTTATGACCGTCATTACCCATGACTGTCCATTCAACGTCGTAGTCATCGGCGGGCAGTGCAGGCACGGGAAAACTCACGGTTTTAGCGGCCTTAACGACGGGTTTAAAACCAAAGTCAATCGCAGTGCCCTGGCTATTTGTCAGCACTAACTTAATCAAACGTACCTCTGCTGAAAAGGTTAGTGACAGCATTTCAGGCGCCATCGAAACTTCGCTTTCTCTTGGCGGGACAGTCTGCGCTAAATGCACATGCGCAATGGCAGTACTGCTGATCAGTCCCAAAGCAAGAACCAGGGGTTTAATCCAGTTTGAACCATTTACCATATGGTGCTCCTTAAAAGTATTTGACCAGCGGGTTACTGCTGTTGTGTTTGAATTTAGCGAAGGCTTTAGTCGGCCAGTAGAGGGCAACCGCCAGAACTATGGCAACCAACCAGATTTGCCAGACGTAATCAAAAGCAAACAAGTCGCCGTAGTTTGGCCCTACTAACGCCAGCACAATTCGGTAGCTGACCAGTAGCACGAATAAATGCACGATGTAATAGAACATGGGTGCGGAGCCAAAGGTTTCCACTGCTTTAGTAAGGCGATTATTGACATTTTCCAGACCTGCCAGCACCAGGAACGCGGCGCCCAGGGTAAATAGCACATAGTCCAGTGATGGCGGATACTTGGTGTAGTTAATGAAGGACATTACCGTATGAATGGCATCCTGCTGCGCTTCCCATGGCAGCACTTCACCATAGATATTAAAGCCGCGTAATACCAGCAACAGAGCCCACAGCCCCAATCCCAGTTTAAGCAGGGTAGACTGGCGCTTTGCCCCTTCAACAGCGCGAGAATACAGCGGCCCCATGCAGTAACCAAGTAAGATCACGCCAATCCACGGTAATACCGGATAGGAGGCTTTAATGCGAAAACTCTCTGAGGTAAATATAATCCCACGATCATGCAATATTGCCCAGATGGTATAGCCGGCTTCATCAGGATTAAAACTAATAGGACTTAATAAGTTATGGGCACAAACAATCAGTAAACCTAATGCCAATATTGCTTTATAAGGCAATTTACACAGTACAGATAACGCAACCATGCTCACACCAATCGCCCACATAACCTGTAACCACAGGGTGTCGTAATTGCCCATCCACAACCAGTTAATTATGGCGATCTCAACAAAAATGATAAACAGACCACGTTTAAATAAGAAGGGTGTTGCTGAACGAGGCGCTTTGTTGAAGGGATGTGAGTAGAGCCAGGCGGAAAGACCGGTTAGAAACACAAACACAGGCGCACAGAAATGTGCGGTGGTTCGGGTAAAAAATAGTTCCGGGCTGGTAGTCTCCAGATCCATGGGATCGCTCACATTCTGATGGAAAAAGAATCGTTCCCGAACATGATCAACCAACATAAACAGCATCACTAATCCACGCAGGATATCGATGGATGCCACCCTTTTTTTAATCACCGCTGTGGGTGTTTGTGCTACTTCACTCATTGTTCTCACCTTCACTCAAAGAACAGGGCTAACCCGATTGGTTTGCCCTCTATTTTTATTGTTTGGTCTTATTCTGGCGCGTGTGGTAATACGAACGACAAGGTCGCCAGCAATTCGTATTTATCGATAATTTTAGGACGGTCAGTCGGCGCATCATACGTTGCAACCACGACATTTAAACCCTGGTTACGAATGTCGAATGTGACTTTACCGTCTTTATCAGACACTAGAGGTTCGGCGTCCGGATCGTTAACAAAATCACGTTTAACCAGTGCGCCCTGAACCGGCTTTCCTTTATATAACACCTGGTAGGTCTGTTGTTCACCCATCATCAGAGGAAATTCGTTACCAGCCGGCACAATCTGCAGTACCTGGGTTTTAATATACGGGATCTCTCGCAGAGGACCGCGTAAGTGAACAGCGTACTTGATGGTTTCTTCGCTTAAAATAGCGTCAGGTACTTCATCACGGCCTTTACCTATCCAGTGACCTTCCCCGGTATTTGACCAGATACCATTATTCAGCACCGCTGACACTGCAACAGGGTAATCATCACTGGTTACCAGTAATAAAGGGCCGCTTGGAGTTAACTCTACGTCTACAGTATCCCAGTCTTCATCAAAGCCACTGACTGAACCCACTTTGGGTAACCGTAAAACCGCATCCAGGTCGTCGGCGCCGACGCCATAAATCATTGCCAGTTGCTTGGAGCGTTCTGCAAACCAGATACCGTGTGCACTGGCTTGCGCCGTCATTAAAGCAGTCAGTGCAATAACACAAATTTTCTTCAACATTGTTGTTTCCTCTGATTAATTCTTTGTTTTAAGTGATTGGTAAAAACCGGCCACGGTCACCGTAACGGTAACCGGAGAGTCTGACATGTTCTGCCAGTACCAGCCGTGTGTGCCCTCAAATGGTGCTTTGAAAATGCCGTTATCAGCGGCTATTGCTGTTGCTTTTTTATAACTTTCAAATTCGTTAGGGTTTTCGAGCTTTTCACCGTGCATATCCATGTACACGGGTAACCCGTCTGTTTGCCAGCTGAAGCTAACACCGTTGTCTTTCTGCATTAACGCCTTCACTTCCACCCCTTCATATTCAGGGATTTCAATGGTGATCGTTTTGCTGGCAAATTCTCCCTCACTGCCAGCCAGAATAAACGCAGCATCTGACTTGATTTCCATGTCTTCACCTGCCGGAGCACTGTTCAGACTGGTTAACCCCAGCAAACCACCAATGCCGGTGAAGTCTTTATTGTATTCGGCGGGCAACACAACGGTGACAGATAGCACCACGGCCAGCGCCGTTGCGATAACCAGGCCCTTAATAATTTGTTGATTTGATACGTCGACATGCTGTTGTTGAGTTGTCATACCGTGCCCCACATATATCCTGAAAGTTGAAAGATTGTCAGTGTGACACCGGCGGTAACCAGTGCCATATTGGCCGCAAAGGCATAGCGCATAAAATGCTGGCTTTTACGCAGCAGGATAATGAGCATTAACATGCCAAAAAGCGCAATCATCTGGCCCATTTCCACGCCAATGTTAAATGAGATTATGTTGCCTACCAGGCCATCAGCCGACAGAGTGAAGTCCTGCAATTTGGTCGCCAGACCAAAGCCATGGAACAGTCCGAACACCAGGACCGCGGCCTTGGTATTAATGGAAAATCCACAGAAACGCGGGAAGAAACCAATGTTATCAAGGGCCTTGTAAGCCACCGACAAACCAATAATGGCATCGATGATATACGCGTTGATATGAATGCCTGATAGCACGCCGAACAACAATGTCACGCTGTGGCCCAAAGCGAACAAAGTGACGTAAATTCCCACATCTTTGAGTCTGTAGAGGAAGAAGATGACACCGAATAAGAACAATAAATGATCATAGCCGGTCACCATGTGTTTCGCGCCAAGATAGATATAAGGGATAATATGGAGTCCTGAGCTGGACTCTAAAAATGCCCTGTCTCCCTCAGCTACACCATGAGCACTCGCCAGCGGCATCACTAAAAGTAATGTCATCGCCAGCAAGAGTTGAGTAATCAATCGCATCGTCATGGCCTACAGCTTGTATTTGCCAACTATTTTTGAAACGCCATCCTGCAGGGTTAACATGGCAAGTACCTGACTCGCCCCCGCTAAAGTTACCGGCGCGCTAAAACGATTGCCTTCTGCAGCGGCTGCTTCAATCATTTCTTTGCGGCCCTCGCCTTTGACTTTCAAACGCAAGCCCAATTCTGCTGCATTGAGTGGTTCACCGTCATAAAATACCCACACTGATACTTGATCACCGTCCTGCTTCATCTCAAATGAATACTCACCAACGATCTTTACAACGCCGCCATACTGAGGCTCCGTATTGCCGTGAGCCAGGGCCTGGGTTGATACCAACGGGGAAGCTAAGAGTGCTGCTATCAGCAACAAGTAATGTTTACGCATAGGAATCTCCTGTTATAAAAATAATACTGAAAGGTAGTGAGCAGAAACGACTCTTTGCCGTTTTATTACTGACACAAAGCACCGAATTTTTTCACTTAAAAAACATTTAACGCTGTGACAATTTCTATGAATTTATTGCTACAGCCTAAAACCTATTGCCAGTCGGTTTTTAAAGCGCTCCAATCGGCGTTGCGCTTCTTGCATCGCTAAAAAGGTAAAATCAGTTCGATATAATGGTGAATACTGTCTATAGACAGTAAATTGGTAAACAGCACTGCGGCGGCCAGCAGGCTAATGATTACCGGGATCTGAAAATGAAATTTTGCCGGCTCCAGCAACGCATGAACACGTTGACTAACAAAGTCTTCGCCAAATGAAAAAGCGAAGGGAACCGGGCAATGTTGCGCGGATCTCCTATAAGCAACCAACGCAGACGCCACATTCAGAGCGCCCACTTGCTCTGCGGCCTGACTATCCGCCCGCAGTTCTGTCGCGAGCTCAAAAGCTTGTCGTAATGGACGCCGTATGGCCCGCGGATAATAAGCGCTGACAATGCTAAATAACCACTTCTGTAACGGATCAAAATAGCGTTTATGCCCGGCTTCATGTGCAACAATGCAAGCAAGCTCATCGCGGGTAACACGTTCTGTCAGACCAGTAGACAGGTAAACCATTGGTCGCAACATGCCCGCAGTAAATGCCAGCGGAATGGACGTCTCAAGCAAAATATAATTATAACCATTAAGTTGCGCAGCATTGGCGTCAGCCATCAGGCTAACACTTTGCAAACTCTGCTTATGATGATTCAATAAGCGAATGTGGCGAAGCAAAATCCAGATTGTCGCAACAGCCCAAATCACCAGTAAACTGCCATGCCAGGACAACCACTCAAATTCAAACAGGTGATGCCAGTGAATAAACATCTCCAGCGGTGGCCACATTACGTCAGTAAAGGCATAAAGCATAAATGCCCCACTGCAAAGCGCCCCTACTAACACAGGTAATAACACCCAGGAGGTTAACAATGTTTTTTGCCAACCGGCAGGAAGTAGCGCTACCTTGCGCACTAAAAAACCACTGACTAACAGTTGCAGTAAGAGTGCAAACCAGGCACTCACCACCGCCAGGCTCAATACATTGAGGAAAATGGCTGTATCAAACATTTCAGCGCTCCTTATTCAGTCGCAGCCGTTCACGCTGCGCCTGAATCATTGACTCCAGAGCATCAAGCTCCTGTGCTTCAAACTGTCCTGAATAGGATTGGAATGCGTTAATAAACACATTCTCATCATTGGCGGTAAAATCTCGCGTAACATTATCAATAAGCGTCGCGATTAATCCTTCCCGCTCTACCCGTGGCGAGTAAAAATAGGCATGTCCCTGCTTGGTTCGATCGAGTAATTGTTTTTTATAGAGACGATCCAACGTGGTCTGGATGGTATTGAGGTTGCCACCTTCATTACGGGTGAGGGCAGCAAATACTGTTTTGACATCGGCTGGCGACCGTTGCCATAAGTAATTCAGTACTTTTTTCTCTAATTCCCCTAGCACCATCAGACGTTTCCTTTAAGTTCACAAACTAGTCTTGCATAACCACGGCAAAGTGAATGGCTTTTATGCACCTGGTTTGAAGCATAAAATGCTGTTAGCCATTTAGCCCTGCCATTTCCTACTGTGAAGTGGACAGGTTGACTACCTTCATCAATTACTTAATCACATGCTCAGTGCCAGTGCTTACAGGCTTATCACGATGTAACATGCGATATAAGCCCGGGATCACAAACAGCGTAAGCAAGGTTGAAGAAATGATGCCGCCAATCACTACTGTTGCCAGCGGACGCTGCACCTCAGAGCCAATACCAGTATTTAATGCCATGGGAATAAACCCCAGAGAAGCTACCAACGCGGTGGTCAGTACCGGTCGTAAACGCGTGAGTGCACCTTCGAATATGGCTTGTTCAAGCGTATGCCCATCACGGCGCAATTCACGAATAAACGACACCATGACCAAACCATTTAAAATGGCGATCCCCGACAGCGCAATAAAACCCACAGCAGCAGAAATTGAAAACGGTATATCCCTCAGCATTAGCGCAGCGACGCCACCGGTTAAGGCCAGCGGGACACCCGTGAAAATGATCATGGCATCTTTTACCGAGCTCAAGGCCAGAATAAGTAACCCGATAATCAGTATCAAAGTTACCGGCACCACGATGCTTAAGCGGGCAGAGGCCGATTGTAATTTCTGGTAGGTACCACCGTATTCCACCCAGTATCCGGCAGGAATTGCAACCTTGTCAGCCACAGCCTGTTGGACATCCGCCACAAAGCTGCCCAGATCACGGCCGCGCACATTTGCGGTTACCACCACTCGCCGTTTACCATTTTCGCGATTGATCTGGTTAGCCCCGGAGACCAGTTCCAGATCGGCTAATTCTTGTAACGGCATGACATGCCCGTCGGGTAAATGTATGGGTAAATAGGCCAGTGCTTCTACGTCTGAACGACGTGTTTCAGCAAGCCTGACCACAATCTCGGAGCGAATGTCCCCCTGGTAAAATTTGCCAGCAACCGTGCCGCCCATCGCCGTGGCTAACTGGCTTTGCAGCTGTGCCTTGCTGATACCAAATTGTACCAGCCTGGCGGTCTTAGGCACGATATTCAACATGGGCAGGCCGGTGGTTTGCTCAACCTGAACATCCGCAATCCCCTCCACATTACTAATAGCCCCTTCGATTTCGGCCCCTAATCCGGTTAGGGTATCAAAATCATCACCAAACACTTTAATGGCCAGTTCGGCACGCACACCGGCGAGTAATTCGTTAAAGCGCATCTGTATCGGTTGCAGAAACTCATACCGGTTACCGGGGATCGGCGCCACAATGGCTGCCAGTTCATTTACTACCTGCTCTTTTGACTTGTTTGGATCAGGCCACTGCGCCCGTGGTTTCAAAATAATAAAGTTATCTGCCACGCTCGGAGGCACCGCATCGGTGGCCACATCAGCGGTGCCGATTTTAGCAAACACCCGCTCGACTTCCGGCATCTCACTGATTTTCTGTTCGAGGATTTTCTGCAGCGCAACGGCCTGACTTAATGACGTGCCGGGAATGCGCAGGGCATGCATGGCTATATCACCCTCATCAAGATTTGGGGCAAACTCACTGCCTAACCGGGTGGCCTGGTATGCAAACACCACCACCAGCACCGTGGCCAAAGCAACCACTACAATCCGACCTTTCAACACCCACTTAAGTGCCGGTCGGTAAATAAGCTCAGCGCCTTTAATAATCGGACTGTGCTTCTCTTTAACCGGTTTGGTAAACAGTAACGCAATGGTGGCAGGCACAAAAGTTATCGATAGCAGCATTGCGCACAGCAGAGCAATAACAACCGTAATCGCCATCGGATGGAACATTTTCCCTTCCACCCCTTCCAGGGCAAATATGGGCAGATAAACCGCGGTAATAATAAATACCCCGAACAAGGCAGGCCGAATCACTTCGCGAGTTGCTTCGAACACCACGCTCAGTCGCTCAGTTAACGGGATAGGCTTTTCCCCCTGCTGGCTCAGACGGCGCAGACAGTTTTCCACAATGATAATCGCACCATCCACCAACAAGCCAAAATCCAGTGCCCCAAGACTCATTAGGTTTGCGCTGACCCGCGTTTGTACCATTCCGGTGATTGTCATTAACATGGCAAAAGGAATAACCAGGGCGGTGAGAAACGCTGCACGAAAATTCCCCAACAATAAGAAAAGCACCACGATGACTAACAGCGCACCTTCCGCCAGGTTGGTTTCAACTGTCTGCAGGGTTTTATCAACCAGCCGGGTTCTGTCGTAAACAGCTGTTGCGTCAATGCCCTCGGGCAATGATTGGTTAATCTCTTTAATCTTGTTGGCAACGGCATTGGCGACAGTCCGGCTGTTTTCGCCAATCAACATAAACACTGTGCTCATTACCACTTCCCGGCCATTTTGAGTCGCGGCCCCCGTACGCAGTCCCTGTCCATTCTGAATGTCAGCCACGTCTTTCACGTATACTGCTGAGCCGTTAGTTTCAGTCAGTGGGATCATGCCAATGTCTGCCATACTCTCTGCCTGACCTGGTACTCTTAGCAGCCACTGTGCACCATTTTGTTCAATAAAACCCGCCCCCTGATTCTGATTGTTGGCGGCAATAGCCTCAACCACATCCGCTTGGGTCAGGTTATAGGCCAGTAATTTTTCAGGGTTAAACGCGACCAGTATTTCACGCTCATATCCGCCGATAGGATTCACCTCGACCACGCCCGGCACTCGCATCAGCTGCGGGCGGATGGTCCAGTCGTGCACGGTTCGTAAATCCATGGGCGTTACCGGCGAACCATCTTTATTGGTAGCCCCGGGTGCGGCATCCACAGTGAACATAAAGATTTCACCGAGACCAGTCGCGATGGGGCCTAGCTCAGGTTCCAAATCGCCGGGTAATTCAGAGCGAGCCGCTGATAACCGTTCATTAACCAGCTGGCGGGCAAAGTAAACGTCGGTATCATCATCAAAAATCGCCACCACCTGAGATAAACCGTAGCGAGAAACCGAGCGGGTGTAGGTCAGCCCGGGAAGCCCGGCAAGTGCTGTTTCGAGCGGAAAGGTAACCCTTTGCTCCACTTCCAGCGGTGTATACCCCGCCGCTTCGGTATTGATCATGACCTGTACATTGGTGATATCCGGCACCGCATCAATGGGCAGTTTGGTAAAATTCCATACGCCCAGACCGGCAACCATTAACACCAGCGCAAGCACCAGAAACTTACGCTTTATGGAAAAGCTTAGTATCGACTCCAGCATGCATCGGCTCCTAATGATCGTGTGATGCGCCGGACTTTTCGATGTCGGCTTTGAGAATAAAACTATTTTCGGTAACGTATTCCGTACCCGGCTCCAATCCGCCCAGCACTTCAATCCATTCCCCCCCTTCGCGGCCAAGTTCCAGCATGCGCACTTCGTACTGCTCACCCACTTTGGCATACACCACCGTAAAATCCCTGAAGCCCTGCAGGCCAACTTTCTTAACCGCCAGCGGTACATCAACATTAGCCACGTTAATATGTGCTTTAACAAAACTGCCTGCGGTAAGAGAATTACCGGTGTTCGGCACTTTCACCCACATAATGCGAGCCTGATCATCCCGCACCTCGGGTTCGATAAAGCTGACTGTCCCTGTTATGGCGGTATCCCCCCCTTCAATATCAAGCGTCACCTGACTGCCGGTTGTCACTTTGTGGTAATCGGCGGGATAGACAGCCAGGCGAGCGATATATTGTCTGGTGTCCGTCAGAGTTAACAGTGTGCGCCCTTGAGTTTGCTCACCTGCATTGGCTGACCTGGCCGTCACTGTTCCAGCAACAGGCGCTTTAATGGTGTATGGCTTGAGGCTTTCATTACTTTCGACCGTGAACAATGTTTGGCCTTTGGTTACCGTATCGCCAAATGCCACATGTACGCGCTGAATTTCACCCTCAAAACGGGCACTGATATGCGTCTGCGAACCCGGTGGTAATGCAATAGCGCCATAAGCCGGTATAGACTGATGCAACGTAGCAGGACCGGCGATTTCTGTTTTGATTTCCATCGCATCCGCTACGGCTTGCTCGATGGTTGTCCGGCCTTCATAGTTTTCATATTCCCATCGATAGGATTTACCATTA
>CEUS01271047.1_pt1 | contig 11586 bp, 9 predicted proteins | sample 427031 | NCBI WGS metagenome assembly CEUS01 (sample SAMEA2622837, study PRJEB7988) | marine metagenome | biome: marine biome (ENVO:00000447); feature: marine epipelagic mixed layer (ENVO:xxxxxxxxx); material: "saline water (ENVO:00002010), including plankton (ENVO:xxxxxxxx)" | depth 140 m | reverse complement strand
GCTCATCCATTGACATTTGACCAATCGTGTCACCTGAGTACTCGTAGGCAAAACCCACACCGCCCCGAACACCAAGTCGACGAATAATCGTAAGAATCACATCTTTCGCATAAACACCACTTGGCAAATCTCCGTTAACCTTAATACGACGTACGCGTAGTGGCTCCATCGCAAGACACTGAGTTGCAAGAACATCTCTTACCTGTGTCGTGCCAATACCTAATGCAATAGAACCAAAAGCGCCGTGTGTTGAGGTATGGCTATCTCCACAAGCAATTGTTAGCCCTGGTTGAGTCAAACCTAATTCTGGCCCTATTACATGAACAATCCCTTGATTGGAATCTCTAAGATTCCAAAGAGGAACCTCATGCTCATGGCAATTTTTTTCAAGAGCACTCATCATGTTCTCTGCCATAAGATCTAGAAAGGGTCGTTTCCGATTCTCTGTCGGAACAATATGATCAACTGTAGCAAAAGTTCTTTTTGGAAAAGCGACTTTCCACCCTCGAACACGAAGTGCTTCAAAGGCCTGCGGGCTAGTTACTTCATGAACTAGATGAAGACCTACAAATAACTGCGTCTGGCCAGTTGGCAGTTCGCGCACTGTATGCAAGTCCCAAACTTTTTGAAACAGAGTTTTTCCCATGACACCAAGACCCCTAGCTATATGATGGTAGCATGCTGAAATTTATATTTAAAAAAAGCCTCAGCTAATAATTTTGTTGTAGATTACGTCATCGACAAGTGACACTAATAAAAATAGATTCACTTAACGCGACACACAGGGGTGTCCATCAATCCAACAACGCCAAGGCCTGTCTGTTGCTACACGAATACCAACCCTTGGACCATGAGCAACGGTGCCAAGTACAATGCCTCTATTCTCAATACGCAACTGTCTACCTGTTAGGTCAAAGCCATTCTCAGCAAGCGTAATTCCAAGAGCACGGGTCAAATTTCCAGGCCCCCGGCACAGATCGTTTAACGCAATATCACGGCTCTTAATAATTCGTCGACGACGCATTAAGTTCATACCAGACAACGGCTCAAGGGCACGAATTAACACAGCTGCTGGAAAACCTTCTTTTTCTGTAACAGCATTTAATAAAAAATGAACACCATAATTAAGATAGATATATGCCTTCCCTGGAGGTCCATACATCGGGGCATTTCTCTTTGTCAGACCTGTCGAAGCATGACAAGCTGGGTCATCTTGACCAATATAAGCCTCCGTTTCAACAATAGTCCCAGCCACAGTACCCTCAGACGAAGAATGTACTAACACCTTCCCAAGAAGTGCTTCTGCCACAGTCAATGTTGGTGCAGCATAAAAATCTCTAGGGAGGGAACTTGAATTCGTCACTTACAATCTCGACTACTGACTGGCGTACGCATTTTGACGTCCAGAGGCTAGCACTTCTTTTAGAACAGAACCTGTTTTAGACTCTACGATTTTTACTAAATTTTCAGGAGTACCTGTAGCTACGACCTGCCCGCCCTCTTGCCCACCTCTTGGCCCAAGATCAATCACGTGATCTGCTGTTTTAATGACGTCGAGATTGTGTTCAATCACAAGTAATGTGTGACCTGATTCTACAAGCTTACCTAATGCAGCTAATAGTTTAGCAATGTCATCAAAATGCAAACCTGTTGTAGGCTCGTCGAGAATATAAAGGATCCGCCCACTGCTAAGGGAAGACAGGTGAGCAGCTATTTTTATTCTCTGTGCCTCACCACCAGACAATGTCGTCGCGGGTTGTCCCAAGCGAAGATATCCTAGCCCAATCTCATCGAGCACCTGTAATTTCCGTATTACTTTTGGAACCGTTGCAAAGAACGTCAAGGCTTCGCGCACCGTCATCTGTAGTATTTGATGTATTGATTTCCCTCGATATAAAACGCCAAGAATCTCTGACCTGAATCGTGTCCCGTTACAATGCTCGCAGGGAACAAAAACATCTGCAAGAAACTGCATCTCGACACGAACCACTCCTCCACCCTGGCAAGCTTCACATCGTCCGCCTGGCACATTGAAAGAAAAGTGACTAGGAGTAAGGCGTTTCGAACGCGCCAGCTTTGTGGACGAAAAAAGCTCCCTGATTTGGTCAAAAGCTTTAAGGTAAGTTACAGGAATAGATCTTGGCGTCCGTCCAATTGGTGTTTGATCTACTAAAATTGCATCGTTAACGTACTCAAGTCCTTCAAGTTTTTTAAACTGTCCAACACGCTGATTCCAATTACCTTTAGCCCTCTTAATCCCTGCGTAGAGCACATCATGAACAAGTGTTGATTTTCCAGATCCACTAACACCGGTGACACACGTGAGCACATTAACAGGGATAGAGATGTCAATATTTTTAAGATTATGTTCTTTGGCACCCTTCAAGCGGATTATCTGCTTACGGTTCTTTCGACGCTTTAATGGAACAGGGATCGCTAATTCGTCCCGCAAATACTTAGCCGTCAACGATCGTTTCTCTTTAAGTAATCCAGCTAGTTTTCCAGAATATACAACCTGTCCGCCTTGCTCGCCGGCACCAAGACCAAGATCGATAACGTGATCAGCTATACGAATCATCTCCTCATCGTGTTCAACTACCAAAACAGTATTTCCCTGGTCTCGCAATTGACACAATATGCTTATTAATCTTTGACTGTCACATGGATGCAAACCAATAGACGGTTCATCTAAAACATATAAGGCACCAACCAACGCAGACCCAAGGGAAGTTGCTAAATTAATTCGCTGCGACTCACCTCCAGAAAGAGTCGAAGACAATCGATCTAAAGTCAGATAATTAAGCCCAACATCGTGAAGAAAAGTAAGTCTACGCTGAATCTCACTAAGTACTTTTTGAGTAACTTCAACATCTTTTTTAGACAGCTTAAGTTTGGAAAAAAAAATCTTCGCTTGTTGAACAGTTAACGCTGACACCTCGCTAATTGTTTGTCTACCCAAACGGACGTCTCTTGCTTCACGACGCAACCGAGCGCCAAAACACTCTGGGCAAACCAAATACCCTCTGTATCGACTAAGAAATACTCTGACGTGGACTCTGTACTTCTTTCGTTCTAACCGTCTAAAAAATCCACGAACCCCCTGATAGTTCTCTTCACCCTCAACCACAAAATCCTGTTCCTCACTTGTCAGATCCTCCCACGGAACATCTAAGCGAATTCCAGCCTTTTGACCAACACGTTTGAGTGCAAGGAACTGCGATCGGTAATGAGGTTTGGTCCATGGTTCAATGGCACCCTCTTCGATTGATTTCGATCGATCAGGGACCACTAAATTCATATCAAGCTCAGTTATGTTTCCGAAGCCATGACACGTAGGGCAAGCACCAAATGGACTGTTAAATGAAAAGAGTCTTGGTTGCGGCGTCTCATAAGTAAGGGCACATTTGTTACATTCAAAGCGTTCTGAAAAAACGAAGCGCTCTGGGGAATCATCTTCATGCAGCACTACGATAAACATAGTGCCACCACTTTCTCGGTAACATGTCTCAACTGAATCAGTTAGTCGAGTGTGGAGTTTCTCTTTAACACGCACTCGATCCACGACAACATCAAGCGTGCTCATTCCCTGAAGCGATTCAACACTGACTTCGTCCAAAGCCACTGCTTGACTATCAATCAGTAATCGACCGTACCCTCTACGTCGAAGATCGTCGACTGTAGCTTTAACAGCAGGATCAGATACTAGCGTCGATCCATCGACATCATTATTTGAAGATTTAAACAGCGCGTCAGAGCTAGAAATAACGGGCATTTGGAAACCGACCAGAACACGAGTGCCCGTAGACATGCTCGCTATCCGATGAACTACTGCTTCCGCAGTATCGTTCTTTACTTCTTTCTTACATTGGCGACAGAAAGTTTTTCCAACCCTTGCGTACAAAAGACGCATGTAGTCATATATCTCCGTCGTAGTACCAACAGTGGAACGAGGGTTTCTTGCACTATTCTTCTGTCGGATTGCTACCGCTGGACAAATACCTTCAATTCGATCGACATCTGGCTTCTCCATACGTTCAAGAAATTGGCGGGCATACGCTGACAATGACTCAACGTAACGGCGTTGGCCTTCCGCATAAACCGTGTCAAAAGCCAGCGAGGATTTCCCAGAACCACTAACACCTGTTACAACAATAAGTTTGCCCTTGGGCAAAGTGATGTCGACGTTCTTAAGGTTATGTGTACGTGCCCCTTTAATGATAATTGGGTCACGAACGTGAAGTAAGGTTTCAGCCATAGGAAGCAACCACAGACGCGAATATCCATTGGCGCTAAAACTAAGCAGATTACTACTGGAGCAGAGCTGGTTCAAGGTAGAACAAAATTAGGCGCGTTATCGCTAGTTTTCTATTCAACTATGGACTCGCCTAACCTTCACGACGTAAACTTATCCACCTAAATCCCTCAAGGAGAAATTACATGCGCGTATTAATGGCGTTGGTTGTGGCAGCACTGATGAGCCCAACTGTAACAGCAGACACTGAATTAAAAGTGGGTGACGTGGCCCCAGATTTTACGCTCCAGGCCTCCGACGGGCAAAGCTATACACTTTCTGAATTTAAAGGAAAACAAGCGGTCGCGTTGGCTTGGTTCCCAAAGGCTTTTACGCAAGGGTGCACTATTGAGTGTAAATCTCTTGCAGAAAATGGACACCTTATTAAGAAGTACGACGTTGCTTATTTCATGATCAGTGTAGACGACATTGAGGGAGACAAAGGCAACAAAGCTTTTGCAGAGTCTCAAGATGCTGATTTTCCGTTACTTGGAGACCCAAGCAAACAGACTGCCACTGCATACGGTGTTCTCCGTGACTTCGGTGGTGAGTATGGAGAAATGGCTCAGCGCTGGACCTTCTATATTGGTACAAACGGTAAAATCCTTGCAATTGATAAAGCTGTAAAACCAGCAACTTCAGCTGAGGATATGGCCACCCAATTAGGCTCTCTTGAAGTTGCCATGCGCTAACTATTTTCTTTAAAATTCTTAGGCCCGCTTTAACGCGGGCCTTTTTACGTACGATTCACTGGTAATTTAAGACCGATCCTAACTAATGTACAGGCAGTCTAACAGTATTGTTGAAATGGAAAACGTTTCCCACCCATATAAAAAAGGAACATGAATCCACCAATCACAATTTGGATCATCGTTAACATCTTTGTCCTTGCGATGTTAATACTCGATCTGCTGGTGTTTCATCGTCACGCACACGAAGTATCCATGAAAGAAGCTGCGGGATGGAGTGTGTTTTGGATTGCACTCTCAGGGGTTTTTAATCTCGGAATCTACTTCTTTATGGGACCTCAGGCTGGGCTAGAATTTCTGACAGGCTATCTCATTGAAAAAGCACTGTCCGTCGACAACCTTTTTGTTTTTGTTCTAATTTTTTCTTATTTCAATGTTCCAAGAAAATATCAACACCGCGTACTCTTTTGGGGCATTCTTGGTGCCATGATCATGCGCGGAGTCATGATTGCTCTTGGCACTGCCCTGATCACTCAGTTCCACTGGATCATCTATCTCTTTGGTGCCTTTCTCGTATTTACTGGCATTCGGATGCTCTGGCAGGATGACGAACAAATTGAACCAGAGCGAAACCCTGTGCTTCGTCTTTTTCGACGAATAGTCCCTGTCACTAATACCTACCACGCCCAGAAATTTCTTGTAAAAAAAGATGATGCGGCTGGCCGAACACACCTCATGGCAACGCCACTTCTTGTAGTACTCGTGCTCATTGAAACAACCGATCTCATCTTTGCCGTTGACTCAATTCCAGCTGTTTTTGCAATTACGCTTAATCCCTTTATTGTCTACACCTCAAATATATTTGCCATCCTTGGATTGCGGGCTCTCTATTTTCTACTAGCTGGTGTCGTTCATAAATTTCATTACCTTAAGATGGGCTTGTCAGCAGTGCTAGTTTTTGTTGGAGGAAAAATGTTGCTGATGGATATTTATCACATCTCGACACCGCTGTCTCTCGTTGTCGTGGCAGTACTTATCGGAGGCTCAGTGGGTGCGTCCTTAGCATTTCCTAAACCAGACACACTTGAAAAAACTCAAACATAAGACCCCGATCTGAACCAACGCAGACGCACCTGCAAGAAAATTTTAGTATGTTACAATTCGCATTCTTTCAGATTCGGCCGACGTAGCTCAGCTGGTAGAGCAGCTGATTCGTAATCAGCAGGTCAGCGGTTCGAATCCGCTCGTCGGCTCCAGAATTTCCTAAAGAAAAGAAAAATTACGAGACAATATAGGCTGATGGCTAAAAGCGATTTAATGCAACGCCAACACAAGCCTCCAGGTATTCGCATTCTGAAGGGTGAACCTTGCTTTTTGAAAGAACTCGAAAAGATCGTTGCGTCTTGTTTCCGTCCTTCGGAAGAAGGACACATTCAAGAACAGATGATGTCTTACTTGCCGGTTGCCTACGTGCAAGCTGTGAATAAGGCAATGCAGATGACCTTCTACGGCACAACACGGATGGAAATCAACGAAAAACGCAACCACTACGAACAGCGACAATCCGATGCTGTGCACGCGATTCTGCAACAGGAACGAGAAGGCAAACCGTTATCAAAGAAGAAACTAGAGAAGCTGAATAACGAAGTTTGGTTCGCGACTGACCATCTTGAACGAGCCAACATTGCACACGGCGCATTTACAAAAAGTGGTGGAAAACCTATCGACTGGTTCCGGCGGTGTCTGTTAATGGAATGCTTCCACGTCTATGCTGTTGTCACAGGTAAACTTCCCACTCAAGTGCATGGTGAAACGTGGCACGTTATCGCATGGGTGCTACAGAACTATCACAAGGCCCATGTAGTACGCGATCCTTTTACAGACAACACACCAGAAAAAACCGTTCGACAAGAAGACGTGTTCTACATGCAACACGCCTGGCACAGAGGGAACCGTGAGCACTTCCCGAAAGACACACTCAAAGATTGGCCGCAGGCCAAATTGTACAAGAAGCGCTACTAACTAACGGATACTGTTTACTATGGATGGTCTGATTGACGTGTTAATTATGACGACTCAGTCTCGCCAAGATGCACACGTCGTTCGAGTTCAGAAAATTTCTCTGCGGCGACTGCTTCTGGCCAGAGCTTCGCGACAACCAGCGCTACAAGAAAAGCCAGCGGAATCGAAACAATGCCAGGGTTTCGCAACGGAAAAATTGCCTCGGCATTGCCAAGGATATCTATCTGAATCGCCGGGGATAGATAAATCAGCAGGAGGCTCGTCACCGTACCTGTGAGCATGCTGGCCTGCGCTGCACGTGTTGTGAAATTTTTCCAAAACACTGAAAGCAACAACGCTGGGAAATTCGCACTCGCCGCAATCGCAAAGGCAAGCCCAACCATATAGGCTACATTTTGTCCTTCAAACGCAATTCCCAAAAGGATAGCCACGATGCCAAGCAGTGCCGAAGATACACGGGCAACGCGTAACTGCTCTTTCTCAGAGGCCACTCCATTGCGAATCACGTGCACCCACAAGTCGTGCGAGAGCGCTGCAGCTCCGGCTAAAGTTAAGCCTGCGACTACTGCGAGAATCGTGGCAAAGGCAACGGCTGAAATAAAACCTAGGAATGCCGGCCCGCCAACAGCCTCAGCTAACAGCAAGGCCGCCATGTTTCCACCGGCGTCAATGTCACGGATTGCATCCTGCCCAACAATCACCATCGCACCAAACCCGAGAATGAAGGTAAGCAAGTAGAAAAGACCAATAAACACCGTTGCGTAGGATACCGATCCCCGAGCTGTCGGTGCATCCGGCACAGTATAGAAACGCATCAGAATATGTGGAAGGCCCGCTGTGCCAAGCATTAACGCCAACCCCAGTGAAAAGGTGTCTATTGGATCAGAGTACCGCACACCAGGTCCTAAGACGCCCGCCCCATACTGATCGGCCGCTGCCTGAAAGAGTTCCAGTGGATTAAACCCAAACCGTGCAAGCGCAAGTGTTGCTAGTAAAAAAGCTCCGAAGAGCAATAGAACTGCTTTGACAATTTGTACCCACGTGGTAGCAATCATGCCTCCAAAAAGCACGTAGGCTAACATCACAAGGCCAACGACAATGACGGCTACCTCGTACTGCAATCCAAACAGCAGTTGGATAAGCTTCCCAGCGCCTACCATCTGGGCAATTAAATAGAATGCCACCACCGCCAAGGAACCCGCAGCGGCAGCGACACGTACCGGCACTTGACGCAATCGAAACGCAACAACATCAGAAAAAGTGTACCGCCCGAGATTTCTGAGGGGTTCAGCAATCAGAAACATGACGATTGGCCAACCAACTAAGAACCCAATGGAATAGATCAGGCCATCAAAGCCAGACAACGCTACTAGTCCAGCTATCCCTAGAAAGCTAGCCGCACTCATGTAATCGCCTGCCAAAGCTAGACCATTTTGAAGAGCCGTAACACTACGGCCAGCGGCATAAAAATGTTCAGCGCTTCGTGTGCGCCTTGCAGCAAAATAAGTAATGCCGAGTGAGAGTGCGATAAATAGAAAAAACCCCGTTATTGCAACAAGGTTGGGTTCACCTAGACCGCTTGTCACAACCGTCCTCGCAACTCAGAGATAGCCGAATCATAGTGCCGGTTTGCCCATCTCACATAAACCCAGACAAAAATCCATGCTGCGACGATCACGAGTACACCAATCAAGATGCCAAGACTGAGTCCAGGTCGAAGAAGCACCGCCAATAAAGACTTCTGAAATGCAACTAACCCAATGAACCCAAAATACACCACCATCATGGCAATGGTTAGGCCACCAGCTACACGCCAACGAGCAATGTTTAAACGTTTAAGTTCGTTAGAAAAAGACATGGTCGCGCTCAGGGAAGACCAAGCGGCATTGCTGGCTCATAGGACCCGCTTGGCTTGAACATGCGTTTCTTAAATTTCCATCCGCTTGTTGTTTTAACGAGTGTGTCTTCATAGACACCTGAATGGTCAACAAATGGAGGCGTCGCTGTGACATTAAAAATCAGGGCGTACACAGATCCCTTCGCGCCCTCGGCCGTGGGAATAATGTGCAAACCACTATATGTGTGACGACTGGACCAACCATTTTTTTTCAACGTAGAATGAAAACCTGTAATCATTTTTTTCAATCCATCGTGACCTTTTACCTGAGTGCGTATGAATTCACCGCTTGCATCAACCCGCCCAGGCTGCTCAAATTCAGCATCTTCAGTAAAATTTGCCACATAGTCACTACCGTCACCCCCACCACCCATGTCAGTGGCACGAACATAATTGGCATATAGCTGCCTAATCTCCATGTAGTCCTGAGGTGTTAGTGTCGGCTGCGAGACTTGTGCAACAGGCACCTGCCAATAGGCCAGCCCGCCCATTAAAACCATGAGAATAACTACAACAATCATTCCCCGCTTAACCATAGTGACTCACTCCTGTCTTCGCAATACGATTCACTGCTGTCATACTTAAAACTTAATTGCTAAATAATAAGACCTTTGAGCGTCAATTCTTCCGACCAAGATGACTCACAATATCAAACTCTATCCGAGTAACTGGCTGAACCGATAATCGACTTCCTTTTTTAGTAACCATCATTTGCTTAAGACCCTTATGAGCTTTCAGTGTCGCGAGAGGAACAATCTCTGGGAATCGCTCGACAAATTCAATCTCAACCATGTACCACACTGGGGAAGCCTTCGTACTTTTCGGATCAAAATACTTATGACCTTTTCTCCAGGAAAAATAATCAGGATGTCCTGCTCTGGAAATCTTTGCAAGACCCGTCACACCAGACGGGTCAGCATTTGAAGCATAGAACAGTACGCCGTCTCCCACCTGCATTTCATCACGCATAAAGTTTCGAGCCTGATAATTACGAACGCCTTCCCAGCTCGTTCGCTGATCACGTGCAAGATTGTCAATCGTGTAAGCAACGGGCTCACATTTCATTAACCAATAACGTTTGGGCAATGTCTACTCTCTGATTTTTAGAATGATATTTCGTCTGTAGCTGAAGTGGCTCATTACTCAACCACAACAGTAGTGCCATACACCAGCAACTCAGCTGTGTTGGCCACTACCATTGCAGTTTGAAACCGAATAGAAATCATAGCATTCGCTCCGAGGACTTTTGATGTTCCTCGAGTACGTGCCTGAACAAAACTAGGGTTCCTATATCAATCAAGAGGTTCAAGCCTAATGAGTCTCGCCTCTCGTGTATTTGCCATCCAAACCGTATCAGGGTCGGTGGGATCGTAGAGAATCTTCTTTGAGTCAAAGTTTGTTGGCATCTGATACTCAATCATCTCACCCGTCTCAGAATCTAAACGAAGAACGCGCTCGGACATATTACTGCTTGCGTAAACGCGGCCTTGGCTATCAGGACTAGAGGTAGCGTACGGTGTGGTGAATTTATGCAGGACGGGCCATTGCGTAAATTCCTCTGTTTGGGTATCAAAACGGGTGATTTTATCTCCCCCATACTCAGCAAACCAATAACGATCCTCCGAATCCATCTGACCGCGGCGTGGGAGCACACCAGGGTCAGGTGTTGGCCAGTGCTTCACCTCACCTGTCTCACCGTTAACACCAATAACACCTGAACCTAAAAAATCAGAAATATAAGCATCGCCTTTTGAGTTAACCACAAGTTGGTAACCAATACTTCCAGGCGGGGCGCCCTCTGGTGTATTTACAAAGGGGAAAATACCATCCACTTCCTCTGTCGCGGGATCAATTCTGACCATTGTCTGCACGTTGTTCATCCAGACCTTTCCATCAGGACCCACCCCAACAAACTGTAAACATTCCTTGCTTGGATCGTCGATTACGGTGAACTCTTCTGTTACAGGATCAAATCGAGTTGGTGCTCCGAAATGGCATTCGTTCGCCTGGAAAATACTAGCTGCCCACTCTCTCTCGAAACCTTGGGTTGCTGGAAACCACACATTGCCATCATGGTCTACGTCAATATCACTCATGCCACCAACAAATCCTTCTGGCAACGGGTCCATGCTGTACTCAGTAAAGGTGTCCGTGTCCTTATCGAACTTGCCAATATACATTCGGCTTTGATCCGCATACCAAGGAGTTCCATCTGGGGCCATGGCAAAGTCGTGGGGAACCGTGTCTGCCCTGGGCATATCCCACTGGGTAATAATGACTCGGGTGGCTTGGCCTGTCGGACGAGGCAATGTCTTTAATTCGTAAGGCCATGTAGACTTTCCGTCACTCAAATTTACCGTAGCAAGATACTCAGCTAGCGCAGAAGGCGCCTCCATGATCGCAGGAGTGCGATGAGGAAAAGGCTCGGCGCGTCCTCGACTATCGTCATCATTTAATGCCGTTCCATCATTAAAGTACGTAAACATCCGCGGTATGGTTTTGGCAAACTCCTCGGCCGTGTGTCGCGACCTTACGATTCGTTCGTAGCTATGACAATATGCACAACTCAAGCCCGAATACGCGAGCAACTCTTTCTGCTCAGTTGTGCCAGGCATACTCATAATCCATTCAAGAGATGAAAGCTGAGAAGCTAGGTCTTCCGTGACTTGCAGTTGAACGTCGTGACT
>CEUS01045666.1_pt1 | contig 11587 bp, 10 predicted proteins | sample 427031 | NCBI WGS metagenome assembly CEUS01 (sample SAMEA2622837, study PRJEB7988) | marine metagenome | biome: marine biome (ENVO:00000447); feature: marine epipelagic mixed layer (ENVO:xxxxxxxxx); material: "saline water (ENVO:00002010), including plankton (ENVO:xxxxxxxx)" | depth 140 m | reverse complement strand
ATCAGCATGTCGCCATCTGGAAGAAAAGCCAGTGCCCAGGGATGCGACAGGCCTTTCGTCACCACAGTCACACGAATCTTGTGCTGCTCTGCGGTATCGAACACCCAAGGCCCGTCACCTAGCGGTGGGACGTGCACACCGATCGGTCCCTCTTGTTCCGCGCGTCCAAGCGTCGTCAAGCACAACAATAGGGATAGAGCCCAATAGACGGAGTACCCAGCTTTCACATCCACCTCCCGTGCCTAATAGACTGATTCAGTTACCTCATTCGATTCATAGCTTACTCTGTTCGTATCCTAACCGTGCACCATCCCTGAAGAGCCGTGCAAATCTGAAACAAACTTCAATTAGTACTGAGGTTAGGCTTGATGGTGTTGAGGTGGACTCACTGACATGTGGCACTCGTCATCTGATAGTGCAGTACATCCAGCGACTGTCACTTTTTAGGTTTAAAGCAAAGAAGCAACCGACTACGAGTAGCAGCAAACAGTTCCGACACACATGCAACTCATGCCCCTACACAAAGTCGAACCAATAGACCCTCTTTCATAAGACGGTCTACCAAGGTCACCTTACCTGGCCCATCTAGACAATCCGGCAGCTCACGGACTTCGAATCGGTCTGTCGACATGACAAACTGTATCGCCGGCAGAACGTGGCTCGGCAGGCTGATCTCTTTGTCCCAGCACCGTATCACGCAGTTTTCCGTTCCACCTTCAATGTCTATGTTCAGGGCTTGTCGACGACCCACCACAGTATTGAGAGTGACCACCTCTTCATCGAGTCGTAAACTAAGCAGTCCAGGAAACAGCGTCGCGTTTTCCGCCATCAATTTATTCCGGAAATACTGCCAAACAGGCGCTGGATCAAATGGGGTGTGTAAGAGAGCCAACTTTTCCAGATATAGACGATTTTTCTCGTCAGGCGAAATCCTCCCACTAGTAAAACCGATAGGCAGATTTTGCCGAAGTGACGGATTCTCCAAAGCTGCAGCCGACACAGCTTCAACAAGCAAATCAGCCCAAGTAAAGGCTGTTAGCCCTAAAGTGATGTGCAGGGACGCCGAATCTGTCGACCTAGCCGAGTGAAAGATTCCACGGGGGATATATAGCAGGCTCCCTGGACCCATTTCGAACTCATCAGTTACGGGGCCTGGTTCATGGTGTCCACTTTGAAAACTTTGCCCCTTCAACGGCAGGGGTATCCGAGTGTCGTAGATTGACCAGATCTTACGACCTGACACCTGCAATACAAAAACATCATGAGTGTCCCAGTGTGGCTTAAACCCTTGGGCGTGGGGTGGGGTCAAGTAGATGTTTGTCTGAACTCTGGAACCAAAGAAAGCACCAAGGTTTACGCACAACCTCGACAAACTTGGCACCCGACTTTGCAGCTGGTTGAAGACAATTGTAGAACCTTCATCAAAACGCTTGGTCACTTCAATCGGTTCGATGCTGCCAGACGAAAGGGTATATGACTCCCGAGGGACGTCCTCATCGCCCCGCACGACCCTAAGCACAGGGTACCTAAGGTTATGGGTTGTTAGAACCGTATCAAGGTCTTCAGCCTTTAATAACTTCGAATAAAATTCCGGAGCGTCTCGCAGCACTAGGCATAGCCGCTGCTCGTAGAATTTCAGCTCAAACTCTTCCGTCGTTGTGGGCCCAATAAGCCAATCCAAGGAGTCTTGACTGGCCTGATTCAGCATATCTGCAACATTACTAGTCATGGACGTGAGCTCTGCCGTCTACGGCCAACCATAAATGCCCTAGGGTCGCTTCGCCTGCATGTTACCGCTAAAACGGAAGCCCGAAGTCAACCGAATTGCTTGACATCGATTATTCGCCAGGAAGATGATGAAATCCAAATTTCATGCCGTGCTACTCTTTATGATCCTAAGGACAGTTTGGAATGAGAGCCTCTGAATTCCTGACGTTCTCATCAGTTTTATTGAAAGCTAGGGAAGAGAAACACCACGCCAAATTACGAATAGTTCTCTTTTCTCTCATACCAAACACCCTATCAAATACAGCTTCCCCACTGTCATGAACTGGCGCAAACTATCCAAGAACTTTAGGAAGGAGATTGTTCGCCGCGGACGAATGTCCCAATTGGGACGAACTGTTATTCAGACTACCGCCGCCATCAGAGAACCAGTCGACTACTATCACCGGCGACATGTGGCCAAACTTTACAACCGGCAGCACCCATCTAACTGCATGCCCATTCAAGAAGGCTACACACTCTTGCCAACTGGGAGCCTACCAGGAACAGCTGAAGTAGTTGGTATCTGCCGCAAACTGTTCAGTCAGAAAGAATCTGTGATCCAAAGCATGCTCAGCAACCCGGCTAAACCACATCATCGCAGCCATGAGAGAAAGGGCTCATTCTTACGAGACCTGCTGACTGATGAAGACCTTCTGGAATTTCCGAAACTTCTCGATTTTGCGCTGGCCCATCCGCTACTGAGTATTATCACCAACTATCTCGGGACAATCCCGAACCTTAATCGCATCGATCTGGTTTACTCTATTGCACGCCCTACTGAAAAAGAGCACATCTCCAGCCAATTGTTTCATCAAGATCCAGAGGGTCTGACACAGGCCAAAGTTTTCATGAACATCTTTGATGTCGACAAAGAGAACGGGCCTTTTATGTTCATACCTGCTAGCGACAGTGAGCGAATCGTTGCCGCCATTCGCCAACAACGCCGGAAACAGAGACTTCCTAATAAATCTCGCTACCAAGATGAAGAAGTCAACGAACATGGAGGACACAAGGCCTTAGTGCAACTAGCTGGCCCAGCCGGTACCACAGTAGTCACTGACACATCTCGCTGTCTCCACGCAGGAAGCCGCATCAAACCTGGGCATTTCCGCCTGCTCCTATTCCTTCAGTACTGCACTTCTCACGAGAAAGCCCAAAGCTTCCCTTCGGAACGCTTCCGAAGCGACTCAGTCCGCTGGCTAACCTTAAGACGGCACTCAGCTACACGCTAGAATTAAGTGGGTTGGACCAACAGCACCACAGGTGGTTGCATGAAAGGAACCAAGGCGATTCTTAAGCTGCTGGTCTGGATCGACACACCGGCTTGAACAGCAAGAAATACGCCAGCACTCCAAATGCTATCGCTGGTCCAGCCTCATACACTATGGAGCCCCAGCCGAGAGCTCTCCAGACCAGAGTAATTAAGATGCTGCTACCCATTATCAGCAAAGCTTCACTTTCACGAAGCTTTCTGCAAAGGCTGTAAACGATGATCAAGGGAGCAAAGGCGGCCGCCAACACTGACCAAGCATACAGAACAAGGGCAAAGACACTCTCGAGACCCAGTAATGAGATAGCAAGAGCAATTCCAGTCACAGCTCCAGTGGCTAGCCTCGCTCGCCACACAGAATTACTGGTTTGTTTCAATATGTCCTCTGTTAAGGCTGCGCTGCACCCTAGAATTTGAGAATCAGCAGTCGACATACAGGCGGCAAAGACACCAGCTAGCACTAGGCCAACCAACACCTCAGGCACGAGCCTTATCGTCATCATCGGAAGAGCTAGTTCTGAGTCAAATACAGATGTGTCCGGGAATATCAACCGTGCGCTCAAGGCCACCAGAAACGTCACAACGCAAAATGCAAAATAGGAACTATAGTAATAAATCCTGGCTTTTCTCATGTGCGCTGCATCATTCAAAGCCATGAACCGAATCATGACATGGGGTTGAGCAATGACCCCGAATCCTCCAGCCACATAACCTACTACAAACAAAGCAATAGCCAAGCTGGAGTTCCCCAAGCTAGCCGGGAACAGGTTCAAGTAGGTAGGAGACACGTCACCGAGCCTCGCAATAAACATTTCGAACCCACCGACTTCACGAACTCCAACAATGAGCATCATGGTCATAGCTAGAAACATCACTACCGTTTGAGCAGCATCTGTCCAAATCGAAGCCCGAATTCCTCCGGAACAACAATAGATCAACACCATCAAACTTCCGATGATTGCTCCCACACTATAGTCCCAGCCGAACACCGCATACAGGGCCTTACTTCCAGCCGTAAACTGAGCGGCCGCATAGGCTCCCAAAAACAGTACTGTTACGACTCCTCCCAAAGTACGAACCCTCTTAAAATTGCCACCATCCCAAGTCGCAACCAGAGCCCCAAAACTCAAACTCTTCCGTTCTTGAGAAATTCGCCGCATTCTCTTGTGTATGAAACAACTCGCCAAGAAATCTCCTGCCATCCACGCGAACATCACCCATAATGATTCGAGGCCACTGGCATAGGTGTAACCAATAGCCCCAATGAACATGTAGCCGCTATTGTTTGTAGCCATGGCGGAAATACCTACAAGCCATGGGCTAACACTCCGGCCAGCAATTAAATAGTCGTCATTAGTCCCGCAGCTTTTGACGGTCGAGGCAGCTCCGATCACCACGAACACTAGCAAGAAGAACACAAAACTGGTGATAATCATGATCAACCGGTGGACTAAGCTAACCTGGCGACTGAAGCATAGAATCCTTAGGGATCCAAACTAGGAATGCCGTATCATGCGAATTCTGTTCATAGTCGTCGCTGCAGTCACTATCGCTTGGGCTACACCGCAACAGCCTACAGCACAGCAGACACCCTCGTTCATCTTCTACCGAATCTGTAATATCAAACCTGGTTACGAAAATGCTGCACTGGCGACCGCTCAAAAAATGGTCGATCTCACAAGAAAGAAATATCCGAGCGCTCAGATGACCGCAGAGCAAGGCCGGTGGATGACTGGCTTTCAAGCAATCGCACAGCCCGCTGACCAAATCCTTTTTGCAGAGCAACACCGCACTTTATCCGACTACCACGATTTCACAGCCACACTCCAAACAGACGAGGATTTCCGGCTTCTGCAACGGGGTATCATCGAGACCGTCGACATCGATACTTGTGTGAATACCCAATTTCGAGCTGCCCCCTAGATGCCCGGATAGCAGAGCATCACGAGCATTAGGCAACCAAGTGATCAGCTTGGACAAACGCACAACACATCTCTCAGTATTCCAAGCAACCACTTGCCTCTGTATTCGGGTGGTCCGTTCAGGCAAGCGGTTCACTTAAAAGATCAGCCCGAGACATGCCCTACTCTCGCCCTAAGGAACGACCATCCGCCGCCACAGTTTCAACCAGCCTACCGTCGGTTACAAACCTTCGGTGATCTGAAAGTTCGTGACTGCGAACGTAGCGCGGAACGAAGCCTCCACCTCGAAGCCGCCAACTGTGTTCAATTGCGGAGGGCAGCATCAATGTTTCATCAGGATCTTCAAAATCGACTGCTTCGTACCGAATACTCACATCAACCCCTTCGAGAGTGATCCATCCAGATCGACGGCCCACTCGGTCTAGTGGCTCTCGAAAATCAAACGGCTGCATCAGGCGCTCGTCGAGTCTTAACACTTCACCTGACTGAACATCGACCCACGCCTCGCCGCGTGACCGACCCGGCAGTGATATCGAAACGCAATCCTCATCCCAAATCACTTCAGCAGGCCCCTGTTCAGCCGGCAGGTAATGCAGACGCACTACCTGTCGCCCCTCTACCTGTTCCAATTTTCCCAGTGAAAAATCGAATTCCACCTGCCTCCACGGCAGCAAACTCGAAAGAGGGTCTGCCGTCGTTGCTCGGGGAGCTAGGCATCCTTCCAGATCACCTTGCCGAGGTTCACGCCCATTGACGGCATTCAGCTCACGAAGCACCGTCACCGAAGGCACCTCGTGTTCCACTGATGCACTCCACTCCTCGCGCCGCTCGAACTCGAGCTGTCGTGTGGACCCGTGAGGTCGCATGTTGTTATCAAATGATCGAACCCACACTACTTCCTTTGAAACAATGCTCTGAGAATTTTGGTATCGGCGATGAACTTGCTGCCCGACCTGACTCAGAATGCCCTGTAATTCGAACGGCACCTCCTGGCTTTTCGGATCACTAGCAAAGACTGACAGTAGCGTTGCCGTGAACATAACCACGACAGACCGACATCTTAGGTTCACCATGGCAACCAACAAGTAAGAGAGGCTCTGCCCTAGACGAAAGTAGCGGACACCAGGAAACGATAGAGTAGCATTGAAACCTACCCACCAATTGACATCATGATGAATCAATTCAAAGGCAACCGCGAGGTCGGTGTCCCAACACCACCAAGCTCACTCCTAAGCCCTGACTCTAACCGTCGGGCTCTCAAAGCCACAACGAGCCAAAGCAACAACGTTACAACAGCTACTAAGACACCCCAAACTAAGCTGAAAGGCACATACCTAAGTTCTACAGTATGCAATCCAGCCCTAACCTTGACTGCAGACAGGCCAATATTAGCCTTCTGAATCCGAGTCGGCACCCCGTCTACCCACGCTCGACGTTCTGGATAGAAGGGTTCAGCAAGCACGAGCGTCCGGGCCTCAGGCAGCTCAACCTGAACACGTAGCCGCCCGTCTGAACGGTCTGCTGCTAACACTTCGATCACAGTCTCCGGATCGCTACAGGTCGGCCTCCAATCCAGCAATCGATCACCATCCTGTTCGCATCGAACAGCTGCTCGGCCAACCGCTCCTGTGTTCTTGTACAAATAGAAACCATCCCCCTCACCTGCCAGAATCACACCCGGTAAAGCTAGAGGTTCACAAGAAAGGATATCAGTAACATTTAACGCACTCACTAGCTCGATATCCCTCGGCGGACGGACCGCCATTCTGGGAAAAGCAAGGCTTTGATCTGAATTGTCATCCCCGCGGACGCTTTGTGCCAGTTTGGCATAATCCCCAAGAAAGTAGGAGTTGTATCCGTCTACACTCGGGATCCCAAGTGCGCTAATCTCACTTGTCTGCAACCGGTTTTCACAAAGTGACAAAACCCGCCCATGAGGCGTAGGTTTAAATGGAACCGATGTCGCAAAGCGGCCAGCAATTGGCTCGGCTCTGACAAAATGCTTTCCGTAACTTATCCCGTCCACCACCACGATTAAACCTGCCACAAGCAGCACAATAAAGCTACGACAAGTCGCATGTGGTCGCTTATTCGCTGAAAGTTTCTCCCTCACTAACCAGTCAATAGCAACAGCCCCACACACCGCTACCCCAATTGACCAGAAGCAAAACAGTCGCCCTGGAATCCGAAACATCGGGAAAACAAGATAATGAAACCAGTACAGGGGATTTCCTATGCCTAGGAGCAACGCTAACGCACCAATCAAACTTACAAAGATTAACCGACGTCTTCTTCGACCCACGAAACACCCAACCGGCGCGAGAAAGGCCAGCAGCCAACCGACATAGGCTGTATTCTCCCAGCTCTCTGTCTCAACCTCTCCAGTCCGATGTGGGGCGATCATATGTGTCGCCACTTCTCCTAAAGAAAGAGGTTGATCGATCGACGCACCATAAGGCATCCCGCTAGTTCGCCCAGCAGTCACAATAAGCTGAGCAGAGGGTAGTAACTGAAATGCAGTAATACCCAACACTAGCGCCACCAAGACACCGTACTGCATCGCAAGAGCGCGCGTGTAGGTCCACCTTGGATAACCAGCAGGTGGCCAACCGGCGCTAAAAGCAGCGTAGAGTCCAACGGCTACAAAGGTATAGACAGCGATTTGCAAGAAGCCCGCTAGCACCTCGAGGGACAGTGTGACCACCAAAGCAACAGTCGGTAACACCCGGTTCCTGTCAAAAGACTTCATGGCTGCTGCTAGAACTAGGGGTAGCCACGAAACTGTCCGCAGCACATCGAGGTGTCCGGCATAGACCCTCGGCATCATGATACCCCCAAGTAGAAGCCCGACCGCACCAAGCGAAGCTGCCGGTCGCCCAACTCCGATTGTGCGGCACAGCACGTACCCACCAACCCCAAACAACCAAACATGGAAAGCAGCCGACCAAGTCAAGAATGTCGGCATGCTGAACAACCTTAGGAACATACTCGGCGGATAGAACACCCCTGCCTGGGGGTCGGCCTGCACCGGAAACCCGCTGAAGACGTAAGGATTCCAGAGTGGAACCCAAGTCTCTTGCAAGGCACGGCGGTTGAAAGCCTCTCGACTATAGTGCTGCACAAGATCGACACCAGATGGTATAAACCCTGACTGCCCAACCACCTCAGCAAAAAGTGCAATTGTCAGACTTAACAACACTAATAGCACAAGCAAGTCGATCGGTGACCGTTTTAGAAACATCTTCAGTCCCTAGGGGGAGCACCAGACGATGACAGAGCTCCACATAATAAACCTAAGCATTTTCACCAACTCGCTCTTTAGTGGTTTCTGGTGGCATTCTAGAATCTCTCTGTCAATCATTGAGGATCATTTTTCAGTCTTTTCAGACAAAATCTTCTACCGCTAAAACACGACCTTTGGCCACATTGAACGTGGCCCTCTGGAAACGAAAATTTGTGTGGGACCGCCCTACAGGCGTTAGTAAGGATATCGAGCAACCGCGTAATTGGCCATCTTCCGTTGGAGCACATTCCAACAGACACAGAAAAAATCGAGGCACCTTACTGTTCTTCAGAGCAGTATTTAGTTCACATTCTTGTTGAGATTTAGAGACTAGGGCTCGGCAGCGAGCAAGACCTGCGGTATAACTGACATATGTCTTACCGTGCAGTGTTCCGATGTATCGCCGGGTGTCCAGGCGAGCATACCTTGTGGAATCCAATCTATCGCTGCCCCACCTGCGGCGACCTCTTAGAGGTCTCGCACGACATGAGCGCACTCACCAAACAATCGGCAGAAGAATGGACCCAGCTATTCGACGAACGATACAAGCGCACCGCATGGCCCTACGGTTCAGCTGTCTGGGGCAAGAAGGAATGGGTCTGCCCAGACCTCAGAAACGAATCTGTTGTCTCCATGGATGAGGGTGGTAGTAACCTCTTTTGGGCCGAGCGCTTTGGTCGAGAGCTCGGCATGAACGACCTGTGGGTAAAACTGTGCGGAAACTCGCACACTGGATCTTTCAAAGACCTTGGAATGACAGTCCTGGTGTCGGTGGTCCGCCAAATCATCGCCGATGGCGGCACGATCAGAGCAGTAGCCTGCGCCTCAACCGGTGACACCTCAGCCTCCCTCGCTGCATATGCTGCGGCCGGTGGCATACCGGCGATTGTATTGTTACCCCGAGGCAAAGTATCAACAGCCCAACTACTACAACCAATCGCCAATGGCGCCCTCGTGCTTGCCCTCGACACCGACTTCGACGGCTGCATGGCTGTCGTGCAACGACTGTCACTAGACGAAGGTATATACCTCGCCAACTCGATGAACAGCCTCCGCCTTGAAGGCCAGAAGACCGTAGCGATTGAGATTGTGCAGCAACTAGACTGGAACGTTCCAGATGTCGTAATTATCCCCGGCGGAAACTTAGGCAATGTCAGCGCTCTGGGCGCAGGATTCGAGATGATGGCCTCGCTTGGCCTAATTAAGAAACAACCTCAAATCGTGGTAGCTCAAGCCGAAGCAGCAAACCCACTTTTCCGAGCATACCAACGAGATTGGCATTTTGAACCAATAGAGGCAAACCCCACCCAAGCATCAGCAATCCAAATTGGCAACCCGGTCTCTGTCCGAAAAGCTATCCGGACGCTGGAACGCCATCAGGGAATCGTTGAACAAGCATCAGAATCCGAACTTGCCGACGCAGCCGCCCGTGCAGATCGGACTGGTATGTATAACTGCCCACACACCGGGGTAGCTCTGGCTGCTCTGATCAAACTGCGCAAGCGAGGACTGATCGACGCAAGATCCCGGGTTGTAGTAGTTTCAACCGCCAGCGGCCTCAAATTCACCGACTTCAAACTCGGATACCACGAACAAAGGCTCCCAGAGGTAAATGCGCTTCATACCAATGCACCTGTCGAACTACCGAACGACTACGACTCTGTCAGACGAGCGATCGATACCCACTCCGGATGGAACCCATAATAGACATTCATATCAGGAAACACATACCTGACTTCTCTTCAGCGAACCGCTCCTGATGTAAAACCTGTGTCTTGGGATCATGTTATGATTTTCGGTGGAGTAGGCAATGCCAATATACGAGTTTCAGTGTGACAATTGTCAACATGACTTCGAAATTCTCGTTTACTCAAGCACCACGCCGACATGCCCCGCATGCGCAAGTCTTTCTGTCCAAAAGCGCTTATCGGCCTTTGCTGTAGGCCACGCCAACACCAGGACCATACAGTCGGCTCCTCAAGGGGCCTGTGGCAGCTGCGGCGATCCCCGTGGTGCTGGTGCATGTTCACTGAACTAGCCAAGTTCCGTTCACACGAGGAGACCCAGGTCGTATGGCTGTTCCACGAATCACTAAAGAAGCACTTAAAGCCAGACTCGATGGGGGGCCAGACGGTGCTCCCGTCGTACTTGATGCACGCCTCAAGTACCCTTACGAGCACAGTACGGTTACCCTGCCTGGCGCTATACGGATAGATCCAGAGGCTCCAGATACTACCCAATTGTCAACCGACCGAGATATCGTTACCTACGATTCAGACCCTGAAGAATTGGTCAGTGCCAAAGTTGCGGCACTCCTCATTCGAAAAGGCTACAACGCTAGCGCTCTTCAAGGAGGACTGCCCGAGTGGATGACAGCCAAGCTTCCGACCGACGACAAAGAAGCACCGAAACAAGCACCACCCAAGGCTGGGGGTTTGAAGGGTTGACGCAAAAATCGCAAGGTAGTTAGCCGTAAAACTTCGTTGCTCAAAATGTCAGCTATCGTGGGGGATCAAAATATGCGACCCTGTCGGCGGCGAATCACGCTATTCACCACAGGCGTTTTGGCAACATGGATCGCAGTCGGCATCGGCCATGCGCAACCTTCAAAACGCTCTCCGCAGGAGGTACAGGAGGCCCTACAAAGCCGCTACGAGCTGGTCCGAGACTTCTCAGCTGACTTCACACACACCTATCAAGGGGGTATGTTACGAACAACCCTAGTCGAACATGGCAGTCTTTTAGTGAAAAAACCTGGCCGTATGCGTTGGGACTACCGATCACCTGAGCAAAAACTCTATCTATCTGATGGGGAACACCTTTATTCATATTTGCCGGAAGACCGGCAAGTCATCATAGGACGTATACCGGCCAGCAGCGAAGCCACAACCCCAGACATGTTCCTAGCGGGCACAGGCAACTTCGCGACCGACTTCACCGCAGCCTTTGACACAGTCACAGACCCTCCTCCAAGCAGCTTGGCGCTACGTCTCACTCCGATTCGTACTGAAAGAGATTTCGAATATTTAGTTGTAGTTCTCGACGAACGGTCTTTAGCGATCCTGCGTCTAATCGCTCACGACCTCCAGGGTGGGATATCCACATTCTTCTTTTCAGGCCTACAGGAAAACCTCGGTCTGTCCGATAGGCCGTTTACATTCGAAATCCCACGCGATACTGATGTCATTGACACCACAACCCCTCAAGCGTTTCCCTAGCCAACTGGCTCGAGGGCCGTACACTATCGCCCTCATTCTTGGGCTAGCCGTCCTAATTGCAGCTGGTTGTGCCACTAGTTCCAGGGACAGAGCACGTATCGCTGAACAGGCTGAAAACTTCGACGAG
>CEUS01135829.1_pt1 | contig 11595 bp, 11 predicted proteins | sample 427031 | NCBI WGS metagenome assembly CEUS01 (sample SAMEA2622837, study PRJEB7988) | marine metagenome | biome: marine biome (ENVO:00000447); feature: marine epipelagic mixed layer (ENVO:xxxxxxxxx); material: "saline water (ENVO:00002010), including plankton (ENVO:xxxxxxxx)" | depth 140 m | reverse complement strand
TTTGGAGGCGCTGACAGAGAAATTGGGTGACCCTGACATGGTTGTGGTCTTGGACAGCGGGGGCCCGGATTACGAACATACTTGGATGACCGAGGCCCTGAGGGGCTTGGTATCGGGGACTCTCTCTGTGAAGGTCTCTCACGAGGGGATACACTCGGGAAACTCTGGAGGATCGATCCCATCTTCATTCAGGGTCCAGCGAATCCTACTCGACAGGGTAGAGGACTCCGCCACTGGCAGGGTACTCGTTCCAGAGATGCACACAGACATCTCAGATGATGTCAGGAACAAGGCTGAAGCCCTGGCTGAGGTTGTGGGCGATAGCATATGGGAGCAGTTCCCTACCGTCGCCTCCCTCAAGCAAGTATCCGACTCTACTGAAGACATGATAATTGCAATGAATTGGGAGCCAACCCTATCGATAATTGGTGCTGATGGCATCCCCCCTGTTCAAGTAGCAGGAAACGTGCTCAGGACCAATACCGACCTAAAGCTAAGCTTCCGGATCCCACCTGGCGTTGACTCCGAGGCGGCAATAGCCAAGGCCAAGGAGATCCTAGAGAAGGACCCCCCATACGGAGCTGATGTGACCTTCACTCCAGACTCCTGCGCTGATGGCTTCCATGCACCTCCCCTGGAGGGCAGCGTTTCGGAAGCGATACACCTTGCATCAATGGAGCTCACTGGACTGCCTCCTCTCGCAACTTGGACCGGGGGGACAATCCCATTCATGGCTATGATGCAAGGAAAGTACCCTGCAGCAATGTTCCTTTGCACTGGTTCTTCTGGACCCGGAAACAACGCCCACGGGCCCGACGAGAAGCTGCATATACCATGCTCGAAGAGACTCACAGTGGTCCTCTCGGCGACGATTACCGCAGTTTCCGGAAACCCCTGATTTGCCTTTTGTAGACGACTCAGGTGCCGCCGGGGTTATATCGGGGGCACCTTTCACTGTGAGGCATGATGGGCCAAGACGACTCGACGGGCACCGATCCCCAGGAGACTATTCAGCAGTTGGAGCAACAGGCCGAGAAGGACAAGGAGGCCCTAGACAAGCTCCTTGTTGCCTATCAGGCTCAGGAGGCCGACATCACTGAGATGAAGGCTCAACTAGAGACCCTAAACAGGGAACTGATAGACAAGGAGACCGAGAAGGAAGGCATCGACAACCTGCTATCCAACCTCAGGAGGCAGAAGGACGAGATGGAGGTCGATCTGGCCAAGGCCAACACCAAGATCCCGTTCTTGGAGAGCAAGCTCGAGAAGACCGAGGAGATGCTGGAGAGGGAGAAGGCACGTCTGGGGACGGCAATCACATTAGCCGAGGAGATCGACGAGTCAAACCAGGCCGCACAGGCCGAGCTCGGAGCAAGAGACGACTGGTACATTCAGCACATGCAGATATTCGAGGAGCTTAACGAGGCCATCAAGACCCGCCACGACATGATTGACAGAGCGGTTGCAACCGCAAAAGACATTCAGTCCAAGCAAGAGTCATTCCAGGCCCAGAAGCAGGCTGTGATTGAGGAGATCAAGCAGATGGATTCCGATAGCGAGGATTCCGAGGGTAACGATGCAGATGAATCAGAGAACGAGTAGTGGCTCTACTCCCCGACTCTCTTGATAAATTTGGCCGGTATACCTGCCCAAACCTCACCTGCAGGGACATCCGTCCATTTAGGGACCACAGCCCTGGACCCTATCACAGCCCCTTCACCGATAGTGCATCCCGGTTGTACGATGCTCCCACCGCCGATCAATGCACCTTTTCCAATCCTGACTGGAGCTAGAACAATCTCTCCGCTCTCGACCAAATGCCCGTTTATGATGGCACTACCTCCGACAACAACCCCGTCCCCGAAGGTCAACATCGACGCGTCATTGATGTTCTCTGAGTTCAGCTGGACCCCTTTGCCTATCTTCGCCCCCATCATCCAGTAGTACAGATTGGCCAGGAAAGAGGGCACAATCTGCTTCAGGAACATCTGGGCAACCCTATGGAAAACTAGAGAGAAGGCCCACTGAATGGTGACAAACGACCTCAGTGGATACCTTCCCTCCGTTTTCCTAATTCTGAAAAGCCCCCCGAGGGCCCCGCAAATAATAATCAGGCAAATCCCCCACACAATATACCCCAATCCCAATGCGATACAAGTCCCAATCGCTTCAATCACCGAGTTTTGCTCCTTAGTGAACGATGTCAGCCAGTCGAAGAGAAAGTAGGATGGGACAATAGCCAGACCAATAATTACGCCGAAGAAAAACATTACCAATACGGAAAGCAAGTGTTGTACCGAGCCAAACGAGTTCAACCTCACTCCTCCTCGAACACGAATCCAGCATCTATGTCTTCTTTTCTCGCGACTCTAATCCCCTCTTCTACGTCGATGAAGTAGAATAGTGACCATCCCAGAAGGATGACAACGAGGACGCTGACCACGGCCATCCTACTACCCATCGTTGCTGCGCTAATGGCATATACGATTGGTCCGAAAACTGCAGCAGCCTTGCCAATGAAACCGTAGAATCCGAAGAATTCACTGACCCTCGATTTGGGTGTTAGGAACATCATTAGGCTCCTGGCCTGAGCCCCGGCGGTTCCCATTACGACACCAACCATCATCCCCAGCAGAATCCACTGAAGGCTTACTCCGAAGTTCATCGGGCCCCAAAGGTTGTCTCTGAGGAAGTTCGGCCACCAGTCAGCTAGATTACCCTCGATTATTGTGGGGTGATCATCTCCTATCGATCTACTCCCATCCTGATTTCCTCCTTTGAACGAGAACGAGAACCTGTGATTGCCCATAACCCCCATTTCTTCTACTATTGCCGAAGCCTGGCCTTCGGAAATCGACTCCATTACCACATCGTCGTCACTCCATCTTTCGCTCTGACTCGTTTCAGGCACACTCTCAAACATGTACTCGAAGAAAGAGTCCCTGAATGCCTGATCCCCCCCTCCTGCCTTGCTGACCCAGCCCTTCACTCCCCTGTCGTACAAAGTCGTCAGCTCGTATTCCCCACTCTCGTCATTGAAGTCGTATTGGAAGTCGTATCTTTCGTGTTCTTCCTCAAGCTCCAGAGGGGCGAATCCAACTGCCAGAATGGCTACCAATGAGTAAACGGCTAGGGCCCAGCTAAGCACTCTCTTAGTTCCGTACCTGTCAGCCAACTTTCCTCCGACTATCGACATAGGAATTGCAGTGATATTCACCATTAGGAGAAGTACGAAGTTCATTGACGGGTTAATCCTGAGAACCGAGTCACCGAACGCAGATGCCATACCCCCGATTGTGTTGATTCCATCGAAGAAAAGGAGATACGACAGAAGGTAGATTGCGAGAACCTTGAATTTTCTTACCTCTCCGAATGTACTCCTGACCTCTCGCAAGCCATCCCTTACAGCATCCATCGCGGAACCGTACTCCTTAGGATTAGGAATCTCTGGCTCGGGAGTATTCCTGAAAAGAGGCATTCCGAAACCAATCCACCACAATGCAGTGGTTGCAAATACGAAGCTAAGAACCCAGGGGCTCCATTTTGTGGACAGCCCGAAGAAGCCCGTCTCTCCAACCACGAGATGAACAATCAGAATCGTCGACCCGCCGGCGAATCCGTATGCGTATCCCCAACTCGAGACGTGATCCATCTGGTCTTTGAAGGCAAGATACGGCATGAAGGCGTAATAGATTACGTTTCCTCCAGCGAATCCGATGTTCCCAATAACTAGGCAGAAAGCCAGAAATTTGTAGTCAGATCCAGATCCAAGATGGGGAGCCACGGCCATCATGGCGGTAAATGCAACACCTACTATCGTGTACACCCAGAGTATGCTCTTCTTGATTGGCATTCTGTCCGCTATTGCTCCGAGTACGGGACTGGTAATTGCCACGAACAGACTGGCGGATGCCAGAACCATCGCATAGAAAGTATCTCCAGTGATTTTCAGGCTACCAACTTCTGACCCACCTCCAGTTGACAACTCGAACATACTAGAGAGAAGTTGTGGGACAAGAACGGTAAGTACAGTAAGTGCGAAAGCCTGATTGGCCCAGTCGTACCAGTACCAACTCTTCAGAGACTTGTTTCTATCTTCGCTCATCCCATCTATGGTACCAAATGCCATTCAACCACCCATCATCCGAGAAACTAGAGACGTTTTAGTGTATTCTACGACATCTAGTGTGAATGAATAGTGAACAGCACGTCAACATCAAGTGTAAGGCTACAAACGCGTACCATGGCAAACTCGTGCGGAATTCTCGGAGATGGATCAAAGGCAGTGAAAATCCACCATCTAATCAAGGCCCCTGAGAACACGCCTGAGTCCGTCTCGTTTAGGGAATCATGGGATGCAAGCAGGCCAGTCACAGTCTACAAGACCCCAGAGAACCTTCCTGATGGAACCCCATGCACGGCGGCTACTGTAATACTTAGGACCAAGGGATGTGCATGGTGGTGGAAGTCTGGATGCACTTTTTGTGGCTACTTCAATGACGTAAGGGACGATGTCTCTGCTGAGGACATGTTCTCCCAATGGCAGTACGCGAAGGACTCTACCAACCAGTTCGAGGATTGCGGGATGGTCAAGGTATATACCTCAGGTACATTCTTTGAGGACAGAGAGAATCCCCCCGAGTGGCAGGAGTTTGTTCTGAAAGAGACAGCCCAGATGGGCCTGCATCTTGTAGTTGAAGCACAAGCGCAGATGTGCACCCCCGAGAAGATAGAGTGGGTTGCAAAGATGCACCCAGGTTGTACCGTTGCGATTGGCCTCGAAGCCTACGACGACAAAGTACTGAGGTTCCATGTCAACAAGGGATTCTCGACTAGTCAGTGGCATAGAGCAATAGACATGCTGAAGGATAACGGATTGAGAGTGAAGACTTACCTAATTTTCAAACCGCCTTTCATGTCTGAGGGTGATGCCCTCAAACATACTACTTCCTGGTTGGTGGATGTCGCCCCATTCTCTGATGAGGTTTCGGTGAACCCAATGAATATTCAAAAGAGCACAGTAGTAGATAGACTGTACAGGAACAAGGAGTATAGACCACCTTGGCTTTGGTCTCTCGTGGAGATGATTAAGCGTGCACACATGGAAACCAAAGAGACGGACTGCAGAATAATTGTACACCCCACTGCTGGAGGTAAGATTAGAGGGGCCCACAACTGTGGCTCCTGCGATGTAGATGTGGTTGCTGCTATAGAAAGGTACTCCGTTTCAGGTGACACTGTGGAGTTTGAGGGCATAGAGTGCTCTTGTCAGGATCATTGGAAAGCTGAGTTGGATAATGACCAATCACTACCAGTTCCTCTCGGATCAGGGGTGTTTAGGAGGGGAGACCCGATTGATATTGTCCGTGCTCCTTGAGACTCAACCCATACTTCATCCGCCCAATGCTTAAGGGCGAATCTCTGGTGGTGGTGGCGTAATCGAAGGATTACAGGGTGACGGTATGTCTGATGATGGTAAACCCCTCGTTCTTGAATTTCTCCAAGGTGAGAGTGAGCCATCATCTTCGTGGGTTATGCTAGTCTTGGGCATCGTGTCCACCATTATCTTCCTGATTCTTTACGGGATTCTGTTTCCCAACAGCGACCTTCCAGTAATTTCAAGCGTTCTTCCAGTTTTTGAGGGAGTATTCGACTCCGGCATCTGGTTCTTTATTCTTGGAGTCATGATTGGGGTCTTCGCTATCTTGGGCACAATGCTAACCGAGGCGACAAGCGAGTGAGGTGGTATCAATGGGCCTGTTGACAACAATGCTGGCATTCTGGATTGCCATGTTCGTAGTAATTGTCATGCTAAACCGCGGAATTTGGGTATTCACTGATGTCACAAAGAGTATGAGCATGTTCATGCTGGAGAAGGCACTGGGTCCCCCTATTGACTTTGTAGAGGGCCGGAATGGCTCCGCTGCAACCACATGGATCATGCATGGCGCTTTGTGGCTAATTCCTTCTTCCGCACTTACTTTCTGCGGCCTCTGGCTCGGACACGATTCAAACGCGCTACATAGTCTGTCTTCTTGGGGGCTGAACCCCACTTCGTCCTCCCTGATTCTTGCAGGGATCTTGACTGCAATCTATGGTACTGGGGGGATGCTTCTGAATGGTGCAGCAATGCACATAGTGCCGGAACTCGGAGGAACCAGACTAGCAAGCGAGAAGAACGCCACACTCATGTCTTTCGTCTGGACACTCGGAGTATTCGTCTTGTTCATCGGAGCGAACAAGCCAGAAATACTGGGAATCAAGATTTTGCTAATCTCTTCTGGAATACTGCTTCTGTCTGGAGTAGCAGTCATAGTCAACATGTTACTTACGGCAGCATCCCGAACTAGGAAGATGGCACTTCCAGCATGGATGATGATCATGGGGATGATTGCAGCCCCCCTCTCGGCCGTTGCTGTAGCAGTTTCTGGGGGACTAGGCACGGGGACTGGTCAGTGGTTGGCAACACGGATGACTGCTTCTTCATTCTCCTTATTGATGGCCGGGGCAGTCCTCTATGCTGCTTCTAGGGGAAGCGGAAATCCCCTCTGGTCCAGATCACTTGCAGCAGTAACTATGTTCGGGACAATCCTAACAATCAACACGGCAGGATTCTTCCAAGGAGGAATAACTGCAGACTTCCTAGGAATCGAACATGCCACATTCGAACCTACTAGGAACGAAGTCATAGCTGGCTCCTTCCTCCTGGCCCTCTCCCTAATTCCAGTTATTGCTCTGTCAGCCAACGTGTTGGCCACCATGAGAGGTGACGACGTATTTATGGAAAATCCCGACTCACCTGGGATGCCTGAAATTAACCTTGCAGCAATCATGCTAATCCCTCTATCCATCGGGGCTCTTTTTGTCCAAACAGACCACCTAACAGGAACAAGCGAGCTTACAGGCGTCCAATCGACCCTCGTCCTAATGGGAATTTGGCTGGTTTTCGTTCCCGGTGCTCTAGGATCGGCGTTATGCATTTTCCCAGAGGTTTCAGGAAGAAATGTGCTCTCCATGAATCGCTCAAGGTGGGCTTTCTGGCTAATGACTGGCGGGGCCTTCGGGCTAGTTTTCTCCATGATGTCGGACTTCTCTCACATGTCTTTGGCCGAAGCAGCGGTCGAAGATGAGGCCTCAATTGTAAATCGACTAAAAGTTCTGGGCTCGGTCCTGTTTTATGGCACTGTTATCGGGTCCATATACCACTGCCTCAATTTGATTAGCGGGTCCTTCAGAGGTAAATTGGTTGCCGACGACTCTTCTGTGTCATCTACTTCGATCCCAAGTCCTTACAGGTTGACAAAGGAGACCACTGTAAGGAAGATCCTCTCTCAGAGAGAGGGCAAGCTCGACACAGTGGTCGTACCAGAGTCAAGTACGGATTCTCCAGGAACCCCAACAGAGCTCTGATTAGACCACATAGTCCATGGGTCAACCGGTTGTGCCACGGACGGGAAAGCATGCGAATCGGTCTAGTAGGGAAGCCCAATGTAGGCAAGTCTACAGTATTCTCAGCACTAACAGAAATGCCCGTGGACATCGCAAATTACCCATTCACAACAATAGATCCCAATGTGGGGGTAACTTGGCTCCCACTACCGGGGAATTGTGCCTGTTCTAATCTAAGAGACCGCCGAGAATTATCGGGGCGGCTAGAGCCAATAAACCCGAGCGATCCCAGATTGGGAAGCATCTGTGACCCAAACTCCGGATCTTGCAAGGGATTCAGAAGACTGGTTCCGGTAACTCTGGTCGACGTAGCAGGCTTGGTCCCTGGTGCCCACGAGGGTAGGGGGAGAGGTAACCAGTTCCTCTCCGACCTTTCTAGTTGCGATGCACTGATTCAGGTCGTGGATGTCTCCGGATCCACAGACTTGGAGGGGAATCCTGTCGGCTCGGGTGGCTCAGAGCCCATTGAAGAGTACAAGTTCCTACTAAGAGAGTTGGATTCCTGGATCAGGGGGATTATTTCGACAGGATGGGACAGAGTATCTAGGAGGGCTCAGGCTGAAGGAGAACGCGCAATTAGGGAACACCTCCAGAGCAGGCTTACAGGAATTGGGGCCACGGAGTGGCAAGTCTCAGCGGGGCTATCCGCCGTTTATCGGGATCACCCGTCACATCCAGATCCAGGCTCTTGGGGTCATGAGGAGCTATCAACCATGTCCTCGGAAATCAGGAAATCGATATTTCCAATTTCCGTCGCCGCAAACAAGGCTGACAACCGGATTCCTGGGGGTTCCTTGCTTCAATCGGAAATCGAATCAGAAGGAGGCAAGATGGTCTACACCAGCTCTGAAGCCGAGCTCGCCCTACGCCGGGCTTCTGCTTCGGGATTGATTTCTTACCAGCCAGGGGACTCCAAATTCGAACTTTCTGAGTCCGGTGAGGGGAAACTTTCCGATAAACAGAGGGAGGCATTAGAGTCGATAGCCCAATCCATTTATTCTTGGGAAGGAGGAGGACTTGTGGGGCTGTTGGGAGGTGTTGTTTTTGAACAGCTTTCCAGAATTGTTGCCTATCCTGTTCAAGATGAGACTCACTGGATAGATGGAGAGGGGAAGACTCTTCCAGACGCAGTCCTAGTTCCAAAAGGAACCACTGCCAAGGGATTGGCATACAAGGTCCACTCTGACTTAGGAGACGGATTCGTTAGAGCAATCGATGCTAGGTCGGGAAGGGTAATTGGTGCCGATCACGAGCTTAGAGACGGCGATGTCGTGAGTATACAGGCCAAGACTTAGGGCTATGCTGCTTGTATTGTCAGATTGTAGCGCATGGCTGTCCAGGTTATTTCAAAGTCCTCGTCGTTGTCAATAAATCCTCCAGCAACAGGAGCCGCCTCAATGTTTGCTGTTATCGTAGCAACCCATGAACCTCTTCCCTTACCTCCGTCGTTCCATAACTGCCTGATTTCTACCTCGCTCATGTTCTCTTCTGAATAGTCAGATCCGGTATAGTTCTCAGTTACATCCCACCTCATCGTGAATCCGCCATTACCCCCTCCAGAGCAGGCACCATCTGCAGTCTGGTCTTCAATTCCTTCCAAATCGCTTAGATCACTTTCTCCGTCTACACTATCGGTGAATCCTGGACCCGGGTCATCGTTGTCGAAGCACGAAACCTGTAACTCTACGTATCCAATACTGATTTCCTGTTCCACAACTAAATCAAAGAACGTGTCATAGCTATCTCCATCACCAAGTGTTACTGACTCGCTTAGAGAAACCTCACTCTCTTCGAAGCTTACTAGTAGGGAACCAGTCAGACCAGACGAGCCTCCTCCAGAAATATCACTATCAATCAGTGATGGCATTGCTGCGAAGTAGATTGGGAAAGCCACTAGGAAAGCTACTGTTCCTGCTAGAGTCTTAACCTTCTGCGGAGAATCTACTAAGTCTTGGAAGTCCATGGGCGCCTCGACCACCGGTCTCCCGCCCCCCTATCAAATCCTCTCTCATTACGGTACAAGCTAGTCGCAAATCACTCATCTTTGAGGCATCGCCAGCTACTAATGTCAATCCCCTCCCTGTAGAAGAGCTTCCTAGAACTTCTAAATTCTGGTAGAAGGTATCCTATGATGGACCTCTCCATGAAGGTCCACATCCATGGGCACCGAGGAAGATTTCTCGACCACTCTTCTAAGAAATCACTCCACTCCGAACCTTCTATCCGCTCTGGAATTCTGAATGAAACGAAAGATAGCCGACCTGCTGAACCAGGAACGTAGCTCCACGAGCGAATTGACAACCCTTCAGCTTCGCCCTCTTCTACCTCTAGACCTAATACTCTCGCTCTCTTTGCAATAGGTACGATAATTGCCCAGCGATGGACCATGGTAGATTCCTCGAATCGCCTCATTCCCCAGCCACGACTTTCGCCTATGACCCTCATTGATCTGATTGCTTCCGTGGGAACGACGCTAACAGGAATCTCGAGCATCCGCTCCATTTGTATCAGGCCACCCTCGAGGCCCTCGCCCATAGCGGCTTCGCGTAATTCATTCTAATCGTTGCTTCAGCCGAACAGGGAGCCCAGACCCTCGAAGCCGCCCGCCTCTTCCTCAGGCTCCTCAGCAGCTTCTTCCTCAGCGGGAGCGGCCTCAGCCGCAGACCCACCGGAAGAAGCAGACGGAGCAGCCGAGGCCACTGGGGCGGCGACCGCGGTCGCCATGGCCTCATCGATGTCTACTGAGCCCAGAGAGGCAACCAGGGCCTTTACTCTAGCCCCGTCCGCCTCGACCCCAGCGGCCTTCAACACTGAGTTGACAGCCTTGTCATCGATGCCCTTTCCTGCAGAATGCAACAACATTGCAGCATACACATATTCCATTTCTTTCACCTTTTTTCATCCGAAGAGATCGCCGAGTCCATCGAACCCAGCCTCCTCTTCCTCCTCTTCCTTTACGGGAGATGCCGCTGGGGCATCTTCCGACTCCGTCACCTCGGAGGGGGCGACTTCGGCGCTCTGATTAGCTGCTCCTAGAGCAGCAATAAGCTCTTCATCGAGAGCCGAGGAATCCATTTGTCCAGCTAGTGACAACGCACTAGAGCGTGCCTTTGAGAGTATAGCAGAGGCAGTTGCATCGTTCACGATTCCCGCTTCCAATGCCACCGACAGAGCCTCTCCCGATGCCTTTGATATGAGGGTCGGGGTTGTTGTCGTCGAGAACCATCGTACTTTGCATGCCAAATTGAATGCACATGATGTCGCTGAAACGATGTTGCTCCTAATCCCATCAGTATCCAAGTCCAGATCTGAAGAGGAGAAAATTTGTCCATCCTCAATTGCTCCTGTTAGGATCAACCCTATCTCAATCGGATTTATGCCAAGCTTAGCAAGCATGATACCTAGATCAGCGGAGATCTCTTGACCTTGTTCGAAAGTTGTGTCTCTTTGTATAGCCACCTTCCCCTTGTCAATCTTTGCTGGGATGCCCACAGCATTGAATTCTCCAACAATCGGCCCAGGTCCGAATTCGGTAGGTCCGGATTGGATGGTTATGTCCTCAGGGAATTTCTCTCCTGCCTTAGCCGCCCTCCCCTGACGCGTCTTCTCCAACTCGCCAAATATCTCGAAAGCATTCATTGAAACGCTATGAACAACGCAAGGCTGTTCAGCCCCCTCAAGCAGTCTCTCGATTTCATCAGCTGGCCTTCCTGAGTCCGACCACGCAATTCTCACTAGGGACTTTTTCGCCATAGTGATGCTCATTCTGTCTCTCAGAGAATTGCGCATGTCGATCATGTTTCTAGCTGGTACTCCCGATACGTCGATTACTGCAATCACTCCATCGCCGTCAAACATCTCCCTGAGTTCAGAAACCCGATCCTTCTTCCATCCTGCAACCTTTGGAATCAAAGAACCACCTCCACCTTTATCGAGGGCCCCATCGATGTCTTGACGTAGCAAGAACGAATATTTCCTGCACCTCGTTCAAGCTTACCCGTTACTCTTTCCCAGACAGCTATTGCGTTAGATGCAAGATCATCAATACCCTGCTCCCTTGATCCCACTGCCGTGTGAAAAGTCACCCTGTCACGGGATCTCACTATCGCAGTGTCCTTCAGTCCAGATGCAAGAGCAGATGGATCA
>CEUS01017679.1_pt1 | contig 11596 bp, 11 predicted proteins | sample 427031 | NCBI WGS metagenome assembly CEUS01 (sample SAMEA2622837, study PRJEB7988) | marine metagenome | biome: marine biome (ENVO:00000447); feature: marine epipelagic mixed layer (ENVO:xxxxxxxxx); material: "saline water (ENVO:00002010), including plankton (ENVO:xxxxxxxx)" | depth 140 m | reverse complement strand
GGAGGTCTAAAATTTACTACATTTGAAATATATACATTTTTTCTGTTGAGCTTGATGGCTTCAAGCATTTTATCAAGAAGTTTTCCGGCCCTACCAACGAAAGGTTTCCCTTCTTTGTCCTCATTTGCACCAGGACCTTCACCTACTATCATTATTTTTGCAAAAGGATTTCCATCAGAAAATACCAAATTTGTAGCATTTTTTTTTAAATCGCAATTTCGAATAGAGTTAATTTTTTCTTTAAGCGCACTCAGTTCTTTTATTTTTTCTCCAGATTCAGAACTTTTGTTCAAGGCACTGTTTTTTTTGTATCTGTTTATAGGTTTACTATTATATACTACTTCATTATTTATAAGTTTATGATAGAACTTAACTTTACTGTTTTTGGTAAGAATTTTATTTTTCATAATTTAACATGAAAGTTTATTTTTTCATTTTAAGAATAACATTATATACTTTTATTTTTTTGGGTATATTTAATTCGTCCTACGCAAAAATCTTGGAATTCAATCATGACGCTAAAAATATTTCTAACTATTTCTCAGGCTTAATTTCATTTGATAATTTTGATTATCATGGATCACAAACATTTTTTAAAAAACTAGATAATTTTGAAAATAAAAATACGAGGTATTCTTCAAAATTTTTACAATCATTGGTAAATTTGGAGAAATATAGTGAAGCTTACAGATACGCAAAAAAATTGGAAAGAAAGAATATATCAAATTTTGAGAGCAATCTTTTTTTGGGTCTATATGCATTTAAAAAACAAAATTATATCGAAGCTCAAATTTACTTTGATAAATTTAAACCAAGTCTTCAGCATCAGTTAACTTTTGAGATTGTGGAGATATCATTAAATACCTGGATCAAGATGATTGAATCAAATAACATAAAAGATATCGAGTTTCTTAACAAGGCCAACCCTGCTTATGATAATTTGATAACGATTCAAAAAGCTTTTGCCAATTGCTATCTAGAAAATATTGGCACAGAAAAAGAGTTTAAAAAAATTGTAGAAAATCAAAAATATAATTTTTCCAGATATAATTTCTTTTTTGGGAACTACTTATACAATAACGGTAAAAAAACTAAAGCAATTGAATTTATAGATTATTCCTCAAAGAAATACCCAAGAAATTTATTAATTAACCAGTTTAGAAAAAATTTAAATGGTTTAGAAAAAAACAAAAACGAATTTAATTGCCGAAGTAGCACCGATATTATAGCCGAAGTATTCTATGTTTTGGCAAATGCCCTATCATCACAAGGTGATTATAAGCTTTCAAATTTTTATATTAATTTATCTAAGTTTTTAAATCCCAATTTTAAATCGTACGATGCATTACTTGCTGAGAACTTTACTATTTTAAACAAAAAAAACCATGCAAAAAAAATTTATAAAAAATTTTTAACAAACGGATCAGTTTATAAATGGTATGCAGCAAAACAAATTGCAAATATAATGAATGATGAAAAAGATGAAAATTCTGTAAAATTTTTATCTGAGATTTATGACAACATGGAGCCTGAAATTTATGATACTTTGGATTTAGCAAATTTTTTAAGAAATAAAGAAGATTATGAAAAATCAATTGTATTATATTCAGAAATTTTAGAAAAAATTAATAGCAACCATAAGCTTTACCCAGCTATTCTAGAAAGAAGGGGTATGGCATACGAAAGAATTGATAATTGGGAACTTGCGGAAAAAGATCTTCTTGCCTCTTTAGAGATGGTCCCAGACGAACCTTACGTCATGAACTATTTGGCCTATTCTTGGGTAGAGAAAAATAAAAATATTGAAAAGGCTTTAGCAATGTTGAGAAAGGCCAACGATCTAAAAAAAAACAATGGCTACATAACAGACTCTCTTGGTTGGGCGCTATATAAATTAGAAAATTTTTCAGAGGCAAAAAAGTATCTCGAGATAGCAATTATTTTAATGCCGAGAGATCCCATTATAAATGATCATTTTGCAGACTGTTTATGGATGAATAATTATAAAATTCAAGCTCGATATTATTGGAACAATGTTCTCAAATCAGATGATGCGGAAGAAGAGTTAAAAATAAAAGTAGAAAAAAAACTTTTGTTTGGTTTAGAAAACACTTAAAGTTTTTTTATCAATGAAAAATGTAGTTTTAAAATCATATGGTAAAGTCAATTTATTCTTAAAAGTAGGCAAAAATCTAAAAAACAAAAAACTTCACAATGTTCAATCTTTAATTTTTTTGATAGACTTAAATGACAAAATTATTATTCAAGAAAGCGGCCAATTAAATGATAAAGTAAAATTCGTTGGCAGATTCAAAGGGAATGTTAATAAATCTAATTCTGTAAGCAAATGTTTGTATCTATTAAGGAAAAAGGGATTTATTAAAAAAAAGGTCAGTTATAAAATTACCATTAAAAAAAATATTCCTGTTTTTTCAGGTTTTGGTGGGGGCTCAAGCAATGCTGCTACAATTATTAAATATTTTTTAAAAGGAAAAAAAATTTCAAAAAAAACTATTAATTATTTTTCAAAATTTTTAGGTTCAGATCTGAGAGTTTTTTTGAAGTCTAAAAAAATATTCCAAAAAAATTTATTAACTATAAGAGAGTTTAAAAAAAATTACAAATTTTACTTTGTTTTAATTTATCCATTTTTAAGGTCATCTACCAGCGATGTGTATTCTAGGTTAAATAAATTTGAGCATATCCAAAATAAGAATAATTATAGCTCAAATTCAAGAATGGAGTTTGTTAGTAAATTAAAATTAGAAAACAATTCTTTAGAGCAAGTTGTAATCTCTAAATTTCCATTGGTTAAAAAGATTTTAAAGGAATTAGAATTAATTAAAAATTGTGAATTTTCCAGATTAACAGGATCTGGATCTGCTTGTTTTGGCTTATTTTTGAACAAAAAGGACGGAGCACTGGCTCTAAAACAAATTAAAAAGAGATTTCCTAAGTTTTGGTGCATTCTCTCTAAAACTATTTAAATTTGTTTTTTTGTGGTATATCAAAAAATACTTTGGGGCGTAGCCAAGCGGTAAGGCAGTGGTTTTTGGTACCACCATCCTAGGTTCGAATCCTAGCGCCCCAGCCAACAATATGCTTTTGATAAATAATATTAAAAAATTTTTGTTTCCATTTTATAGAGAGCAGCAACTTAAGGAAATTTTTAAGATACTAAACAGCGATAACAAAAATAATGCTATGTTAGTAGGAGGATGCGTTAGAAATTTTTTAAATAATGAAAAAATAGGGGACATTGATATAGCAACCATTTTTACCCCAGGTGAGGTAATAAAAAAATTTTCAGGAACCACTTTTAAAATTATTGAAAGCGGTATTGATCATGGAACAATCACTTTATCGAAAAAGGGTAAAAATTTTGAAATAACTACTTTGAGAGAAGATGTAGTTACAGACGGGAGGCACGCAAAGGTTTCTTTCACCAAAGATTGGAAAGCGGACTCCGAAAGAAGGGATTTTACAATAAACGCCATCTATCTAGATCAATATGGGAAAATATTTGATCCTCAAAATGGTGCCCAAGATCTAAAGGAGAAAAAAATTAAGTTTATAGGAGATCCCCAAAATAGGATTGAGGAGGATTATTTAAGAATTCTAAGATTTTTAAGGTTTTCAATAAAATATAAATCTTTCACCAAAGATGATCAAACTATTAAGGTTATTAAAAAAAATCTTAATGGCATAATAAAACTTTCAAAAGAAAGAATTTTTAGTGAACTAAGTAAGATCATAAATTTAGATAATGTAGGAGATATTTTTTCAACCGAGGAACTCTGTGAGATTTTTAAAGTAATTTTTCCTGAATTTAGATATTTGGATAGGTTAAAAGGAGTAAGTCATGAAACACATAAAAAATTTATTAAATATGAAAAAAATTTGCTACTGGCGCTATTACTGGTAGATGATACAGATAATCATGTTTATTTTTCACATAAATATAAAGTTTCTAATTATATAAAAGAGAATCTTATTTTTCTTCATAGATATTTTCATGAGGTGAATAAAAACAAAAATTTTTTTGGGAAAGATTTAAAAAAAAATATTTTTTATCATGGAAAAGAAAGGATGAAATCTTTGGTCAAATTTTATTTTATTTCTCGTCCTAAAAAAAATTACACAAATTTAATAAATATTTTACAAAAAATTAACTCAACTAATATTCCCAAATTTCCAATAACCGGAAAATATCTTTTAGAAAAAGGATTTAAAAGTGGAAGAAAAATTGGGGAAGTGCTAAAAAAAATTGAGCAACAGTGGATTGAAAATGATTTTGATTTAAAAGATGAAGAGTTAAAAAATCTTATAAAAAAATATAATTAAACTAAATATACTTAACTTCTAGGATTTCAAAATTTTTCTCTCCCGAAGGGGTACTTACTGTTACCATGTCTTTAATTGTTTTGCCGATTAGGGATTTTCCCATTGGGGATCTGAAGTAGATTAAATTTTTTTCAACATCAGCTTCATCTTTGCCTACAATTTTAAACGATTTTTTCTTTTCATTTTCCAAATCTTTTACAGTGACAGTTGATCCAAAAATAATTTTTCCGTCATTTTCTATTTTGGTTACATCAATAACATTTGCTCTAGCGATGACATCATTAATTTCTAAAACTCTACCCTCTATATGACCCTGCTGTTCTTTAGCTGCATGATATTCTGCATTTTCTTTCAAATCACCATGAGCTCTGGCTTCAGCTATAGCGGCTACAACTTTTGGTCTTTTATTATCTTTTAAATCTTTAAGTTCTTCTTGAAGCTTTTTTAATCCTTCTATTGTAATTGGTTCTTTTTCCATTTATTTCCATTTTGCTTTTGGTGGAAGAGACATAAAAATTGCATCAAGATTTCCCCCAGTATTAAGACCAAATTTGGTTCCTCTATCGTACAATAAATTAAATTCTACATATTTACCTCTCTTGATCAATTGATCTTTTTTTTGTTTATCGTTCCATTCAGAAAAAATTTTATTTTCTACAATGGTTTTTGAGATATTAAGGAAACAAATTCCAAGTTCTCTAACAAACTTGAAATTTCTTTTCCAGTCATTGTAGAGATAGTCAAAGAAAATTCCACCAATACCTCTAGCTTCTTTTTTATGTTTGAGATAGAAATATCTATCACACCATTTCTTATATTTATTATAATTTTTTTTGTTATTTTTACATAAAATTCTTAACTTTTTATGAAGGAATTTCTTTTCATTTAAGTCTTTAAAGCTTGGTGTAACGTCCATCCCTCCTCCAAACCAACCCTTTGAAGTTACAACAAATCTTGTATTGAAATGTATGGCTGGTATTTTGGGATTTTTCATATGAGCTACGACTGATGTTCCAGAAGCCCAATAAGAATTATTTTTTTTTGCTCCAGGAATACTTGATTTAAATTTTTTTGGAAATAAACCTTCGACCGTAGAATGATTGACCCCAACCTTTTCAAATACTTGACCATTTTTTAGAATATAGTATATACCTCCACCGTCATTAACATTTTCTTTTTTCCACTCATTTTTTTTAAAGTATTTGGTTTTTGTCCCTTTTTTTTTCGAAAATTCCTTCTCAAGATTTTGAAATTCCTCAATAATATTAGACTGTATAAATCTAAACCATTCACTCGCCATTTTTTTTTGCATTTCTAGATTTGGTTTCATAAAGAATAATTAATCTGTTTATAAATCCTTGAATCCATCATTTCTAGACAATCCGTGTGTCATTCTGACCCTATCACTCTTTCAAATATTCTTATTTTTTAATAAAAAACGATGGTAATATAATTTGATGGAGAAATCAGGGGAAAAAAATAAGAGAAGGGATTTTCTTTTTACTGCCAGTTATACAGTAGGTGCCGTAGGAATAGGTGCAACCATTTGGCCTTTTATTGACCAGATGAACCCAGATAGATCTGTCAAGGCTTTAGCAACTACAGAAGTAGATATAAGTCAAATTGAGCCAGGAAAATCTATTACTGTTTTATGGAGGGGCAAGCCAGTTTTTATAAAAAGGAGAACTGAATCTGAAATTTCAGAGGCACAATCTGTAGATCTAGACGAATTAAAACATCCAGAAAAAGACGAAGATAGAGTAAAAAAATCTGAATGGTTAGTAATGCTGGGCATTTGTACACACCTCGGATGTGTGCCTTTATCTGACAAAGGAGAATACAACGGCTGGTTCTGTCCATGTCATGGATCACACTATGATACATCTGGAAGAATTAGAAAGGGTCCCGCTCCTGTAAACATGGAAATACCAAAATATGAATTTGTTGATAACAATACAATTAAAATTGGTTAATAGTGTATGAGTGAAAACTATACTCCTTCTTCAAAATTTGGAAAATGGTTTAATGATAGACTACCTTTGCTTTCTCTAAGTGCACATTTAAGAGAATATCCAACTCCTAAAAATTTAAATTACTGGTGGACATTTGGAGGAATATTGACTTTTTGTTTAGTTGCACAAATTGTTACTGGAGTTGTACTGGGAATGCACTATGTAGCTCATGCAGATTTAGCATTCGAAAGCATTGAACATATAATGAGAGATGTTAATTATGGATGGCTTTTGAGATATATCCATAGCAATGGCGCCTCTATGTTTTTTCTTGCTGTGTACATACATATTTTTAGAGCCTTATTTTATGGTTCATACAAATCTCCGAGAGAGGTTATTTGGATAATAGGAATGTTGATTTATATACTCATGATGGCCACAGCTTTCATGGGATATGTACTGCCTTGGGGACAAATGAGTTTTTGGGGAGCTACAGTAATAACTAATTTATTTAGTGCGATACCACTAGTGGGAGAAAGTATTACTACCTGGCTATGGGGAGGTTATGCGGTGGACAACCCTACTTTAACAAGATTTTTTAGTTTACATTACCTTTTGCCATTTCTAATTTCAGGTTTAGTAATATTACATATTTGGGCACTGCACGTTCCAGGCAACAATAATCCTATTGGGATTGAGATTCAGAAACCATCAAAAGACACTGTGCCATTTCATCCCTACATAACCGTCAAGGATCTTTTTGCATTACTTGTATTTTTAATTATTTTTTCCGGTTTTGTTTTTTTCTCTCCCAACATTTTAGGGCATCCCGATAACTATATTCCTGCAAATCCAATGGTAACTCCTTCACACATTGTTCCCGAATGGTATTTGTTGCCCTTTTATGCAATTTTAAGATCTGTTCCAGACAAACTAGGTGGTGTAGTTTTATTATTTGCTTCTCTCTTTATACTAATTGCTTTGCCCTGGTTAGACAGAAGTAAAGTTAAATCAGCTATTTTTAGACCGATCTATAAATGGACTTTTTGGTTGTTAATTTTGGACGTATTAGTTCTAGGGTATATGGGGGCAATGCCAGCAGAGGGAACATATTTATTAATTGCAAGAGTTGCTACAGCTTATTATTTTTTGCATTTCTTAGTTGTCTTACCTGTACTTAGCTCTGTAGAAAAAACGGATCCACTACCACTAAGTATTTCTGATCCGGTGTTAAAAGGATAAATCAATGTTTAAAAAGAATTTACAATTTATTTTGCTTTTTTTATTCTTTATTTCTTTCACAAAATTATTTGCAGCAGGGGAGGAACCAATAAAAGTTGATTGGAGTTTTAAAGGTATCACGGGTAAATTTGATCGATCTTCTCTACAAAGAGGATATCAAGTTTACAACGAAGTCTGTGCTTCATGCCATTCAATGAACCTTCTGAGTTATAGAAATTTAGGAGAAAAAGGAGGGCCAGAATTTTCTGTTGATCAAGTAAAAGCCATAGCTGCAAATTTTGAAGTTACAGACGGCCCAGACAGTGAAGGAGAAATGTTTACTAGGCCAGGCAGACCGTCAGATAAGTTTGTTTCACCATACCCAAATACTCAAGCTGCCATGGCAGCAAATGGAGGTGCTTATCCACCAGATATGTCTGTTTTAGTTAAAGCAAGAAAAGGGGGAGCTAATTATATATATTCTGTTTTAATAGGCTATGAAGAGACACCAGAGGGCTTCGAATTAGAAGATGGTGTTTACTATAATAAGTATATGTATGGAAAGAAAATAAAAATGGCAAAACCTTTGATAGAAGGTTCGGTTAGTTATGCAGATGGAACAGAGGCAACGGAATCCCAAATGGCAATGGATGTTACCACATTTTTAACATGGGCATCCGAACCACATCTAGAGGCAAGGCATCAAACAGGCCTAAAGGTTATTATGTATTTGATTATATTAACTGTTTTGGTTTATCTTAGTATGAGAAGGCTGTGGTCAAGGATTAACTCTGAAGAATAAAACATCGCCATCTTTTACAAAATAGTTCTTGCCTTCTACTTTCAATTTTCCGTTTTCTTTTGCTTTTTCAAAACTTCCATATTTTTCAAAGTCATCATAAGAAACCACCTCAGCTCTTATAAAATTTTTCTCAAAATCGCTATGTATAACACCAGCTGCTTTTTGTGCCTCCGTATTCTTCCTTATTGTCCAGGCCCTAGATTCTTCCGGGCCAGACGTAAAGAAAGTGCTTAAATTCAATAGATCATAACCGGTAGTTATCAGTTTGTTCAAACCAGTTTTTTTTAAACCTATATTTTTCATATAATTTTCTCTTTCATCAGGTTTTAAATCTATAATTTGACTCTCTATATCCGCACAAATAGTTATGAATTTTTGGTTTGAATACTTTTTTTTTAGAAGTTCAGTATATTTATTTCCGGTTTTCACACTTTTTTCGTCGACATTACATACAATTATATAGGGTTTTGTTGAGATTAAGCCTGCCTCCTTAAGAAATTTTTTATTATCACTGTCATAATTTTCTTCTAAAGTTTCATTTTTATTTAGTTTATCAAGCGAATCTTCGAGTAATTTAATTTGCCTATTAGTCAATTTTTTTTTAACGTTTTTTTGAAGCTTTTTTTCTATCTGGCTAATATCTGCTAATAATATTTCAGTTTTTATAGTCTCCAGGTCATTTATAGGATCAATGCTTTTACTGACATGTTGTATTTTTTCAGAGTCAAAGCATCTGACTAAATGAACTACTGCATCAACTTCTCTTATATGTGAAAGAAATTTGTTTCCCAAGCCTTCGCCTTTAGAGGCACCCTTTACTAATCCAGCAATATCAACAAAAGTTATATTTGCATTTATTGTTTTATTAGATTTTGAGAGATTAGAAAGTTTGTTAAGTCTTTCATCTGGTACATCCACTATCCCAATGTTTGGATCTATAGTACAAAAAGGGAAATTGGCAGCTTGCGCATTCTTTGATGAAGTTAAAGCGTTAAATAGTGTTGACTTGCCAACATTTGGCAACCCAACTATGCCACACTTAAATCCCATTCAAATTTTGATTTACCTTACTTGAGAACAAGTCCATCTCTTTGTTAATGAGCGTAGGAATTAATTTAACTATATTTTCTGTTATGTCTCTAATTCTATCATCTTCATTTTCACTAAAATCTTCCAAAACATGATTGTTAACTTTCCCCTTTTGTTTAGGTCGACCAATTCCTACTCTCACTCTTGAATAGTCCTTACCAATGAATTTGTCTATGGATTCTATCCCATTGTGACCAGCACTACTTCCGCCAAATTTTGCTTTCACTTTTCCCAAATCAATATCTAAATCGTCATGAAAAACAATCACATCTTTTGCGTCAATTTTAAAATACTCAATAAGTTCTTTAATGCATACTCCCGAATTGTTCATAAATGTTAAAGGTTTAATTGCATAAACTTTTTTGTTTTCAATATTTCCTGTTGTTAAAAGTCCTTTAAATTTTGGTTTTTGTTTTGAAAGACTAAATTCTTGGTTGATGGCGTCTATAATTTTAAAACCGATATTATGTCTATTATTGGTATTATTGGGACCGGGATTTCCTAAACCTACTAGCAAAAGCATATAATTTTATTTTTTCTCAGGTGATTTTTTTTCTCCGACAGGTTTTTTCTCACCAGCTGGTTTTTTGTCGGCTGTACCTTCTTTTCCTTTATCATCTTTTTTAGCAGCCTCACCTTCTTTAGTTGGTGCTGCAGCTTCACCACCCTCAGCAGGAGCAACTTCACCTTCCACACCTTCCGCAGGAGTTTCTTCAGCTGGTTTTTCTGGTTCCTTAACAATTGTTGGAGCAGCGATGGTAGCCACAACAAAGTCTCTGTCAGTTATAGTTAATTCTGTGTTCTGTGGTAGTTTTACAGCTGAAATTCTTATACTTGCACCAATATCTAAGCCAGCCAAGTCAACCTCAATATCTTCAGGGATGCTTTCTGCCTCGCACTTTAATTGGATTTTTCTTCTAACAATATTTAAAACTCCACCTTTTTTTAATCCATCACACTCTTCATTATTTTTAAATTGTACTGGGATTTCTAAAATAATTTTTGATCCTTTTACAATTCTCATAAAATCAATGTGTGTTGGTTTTTCAGATGTTACATGGTAGGTAACATCTCTAGGAATGACCTTTTCTTTTTTACCATCAATATCAAGGTCTATTACTGTCGAAAGAAAATTCTCAGATTTTAAAACGTCTTTTACAAATTTTTCTTCTATACTTAATTTTAAATTTGGATTTTTCCCCCCATACAATACTGCCGGTATAAATCCTTTAGATCTCAAAGAATTTAATTCACCTTTGGTTTTTGTTTCTCTCTTAGCAGCCTTTAAATTATTTATCATTTGAATGAGCCAATTTAACCCAACTTTGAAATAAAACAAGCTTTAATTAAATAGATCTGATACCGACGTTGAGTTTGAAATCCTTTTTATAGCTTCTGCCATAAGAGGGGCAATAGATAATACTTGGATTTTATTAATATTTTTTATTCTTTTTGTATTATCGATGCTGTCAGTGATTACTAATTTTTTTATTTTTGATTTTTTTATCTTGTTTATAGCTTCACCGCTTAATACAGCATGTGTTATGAATACATAGATATCTTTAGCACCCTTCTTTGCCAACGCTTCAGCAGCATTAACAATTGTTCCACCGCTATCAATGATATCATCAACTATTATACAGTCTTTATTTTTAACCTCACCTATAATGTTCATGACCTGAGATTTTCCTGCTTGTGGTCTTCTCTTGTCAATAATTGCCAAGTCAGCATTTATTTTTTTTGCCAATCCTCTTGTTCTTTCAATTCCACCCGCGTCAGGTGAAACGCATATGAAGTTTTTACTTCTTATATTTTTTTTAATGTATCTGGCAAATATTGGTGTGGTAAATAGGTTGTCTACAGGCATATCGAAGAAACCCTGAATTTGTCCAGCGTGTAAATCCACAGTTACAATTCTATTGGCACCCGCGTTTGTTATTAAATTAGAAACAAGCTTCGCAGAGATAGAGGTTCTAGGGACCACCTTTCTGTCTTGTCTTGCGTAACCAAAATAAGGGATTACAGCAGTAATATTTTTTGCAGAAGATCTTCTTAATGCATCAATGCACAAGAGAAGTTCCATTAGGTTATCATTAGCGGGTGTTGATGTAGACTGAATTACAAAAACACTGTTACCCCTGATATTCTCATTTATTTCAACATAAATTTCACCATCAGCAAAATTTTT
>CEUS01277474.1_pt1 | contig 11597 bp, 9 predicted proteins | sample 427031 | NCBI WGS metagenome assembly CEUS01 (sample SAMEA2622837, study PRJEB7988) | marine metagenome | biome: marine biome (ENVO:00000447); feature: marine epipelagic mixed layer (ENVO:xxxxxxxxx); material: "saline water (ENVO:00002010), including plankton (ENVO:xxxxxxxx)" | depth 140 m | reverse complement strand
TCGACCGGCGGCAAGGGCGCGGGAGGTTCGGGCTCCGGATCGACCGGCGGCAAAGGCGTGGGAGGTTCGGGCTCGGGGTCTACCGGTTCGGGCTTCAATGGGGGTAGAACAGGATTTTCCGGAGTAGGTGGTTTCTCCGGTTCAAGCACGGGAGGCAAAGAAGGAGACGTGGAATCTTTCTTCAAAAGATCTTCCACAATTTCACCTTCGTCATATCGCAACTCGACAAGCTTGGATCCAGCGGGTGAATACTCGATGCAGACTCCGTGCTCCTTGTCGTTTTTCCAATTGTATTCAAAAGCCAACTGACCATTGGGATGCCATCCTTGGGCATTACCGTCCTTACGGTTTTCCACGAAACGAGCAGTCATGCGTTTTTGACCGTTTTCATACCACACGGTTCGCAAACCGTGCAGGTTGTCTTTTTTGAAATAAACACGGTAATACTCTTTCCCCGTGGGATACCAGCCGGTGGCTGGCCCTTCTCTGCTACCCTTCCTGTAGGTGACCGTGGACTTTTGTTCACCATTTTCATACCACTCGGAAGCTTCGCCGTGTGGCTCTCCGTTCTTGAAATTGGTCAAGGAGGCCTTGTTGCCATTCAAGTGCCAAGTCGTTTTGGGGCCGTGTAGCTTGCCTTGGGAGTAAGTTTCCTCGATGATCTTTTCACCGGTTCTAAGAAATTCGCGACTCGCTCCATCACGAATACCCGCTCGATAATGTACTTGCCGGTGCTTGCGCCCCGAATAAAAGTATTCGTAGGTCCAACCATCTCGCTTTCCCTCTTTCCAATTGGAAACCGACTTCGTTGGGCTTTGTTCGAAAACCTCAATCGCGTTACCCGTAAAAGGTTTCCGTTCATCATCTTCATCTATCAGCAAGCGGTTGTCCTGTTCCTTCAACCAATGCAACATGGCCGATCTGGAGAGTTCGTTACTTGACGAGACACAACCGCCAAGGAACAAGAGCAAGCCTGCCAAGGAAGCAAAACGTATCATAATGCCAAAAAGAATGGTCATGGGGCACTTCTCTGGCAAGCGCTGATTTCGCTATTTCCTTGCCATCCCTTAGGTCGGAGAACGTAAAGAGCAAAGAATCCTTCAACCCCTGCGATGCAATGGAATTTTACTACATGGATGCCCAAGGGACCACACAAGGTCCTGTCGACGAAAACTACCTGCGGTCAATTCGCGCTGCCGGAACCATTCACGAAAATACTTACTTGGCGGCAGTAGGATCGGCTGAATGGAAAACTTTCGCCAAAGTATTTCCCGACGAATCAGCCCCACCTCCTACAGCAACGGGAGCCCCACCTCCTCCAGGAACAGGTAATCCTCCACCTCCGGCAACCGGAGCGTCGCCTCCGCCCACAGAAACGAAGCAACCACCATCCGGCCGTCAATGTTACGACATTGATTATGAAATCAAGGGGGATGATATTCAGGTGGTTGAAATCGAACTGGATTCAGGGGAAACGGCCATTGCTGAAGCCGAAGCCATTAATTACATGGAAGAAGGTATAAACTTCGAGGCAAAATTGGGAAATGGATCGACACCGGAAGAAGGTTTCTTTGAACAAATGCAGGGGGTAGGAAAATGTTTGGTCACTGCAGAGTCTTTCTTTTTGACTCATTTCACCAACAATTTCGGCATCAAAAGAAAGATTGCATTCGCGGCTCCTCACCCAGGCAAGATCGTGCCAATCAACATGGGCAAGGCGCAAGGTGAAGTCACCTGCCAAAAGGATTCTTTCCTATGCGCCGCCTTGGGCACGGAAGTTTCCATCGCATTGACTAAAGATTTCGGGGCCGGATTGTTCGGTACAGAAGGTTTTGTTCTCCAGAAAATAAAAGGGGACGGCATGGTATTTCTTCATGCTGGAGGCACCGTATTGAAAAAAGAATTACGAGGAGAGATTCTTCGCGTAGACACAGGTTGCATAGTGGGATTCACCTCGGGCGTTAATTGGGACTACGCAGCTGCGGGAAACCTGAAATCGGTCTCTTCCGGTGGAAAAGACCTTTTTCTAGCCACCCTGAGCGGAACAGGTTCGGTTTGGTTGCAAAGCTTACCTTTTTCAAGGTTGGCGGATCGAATCATCCAGTCGGCGCAGGCTGGAGACGAAGCGAAGAAAAACATGGGTTCCGTTCTGAGTGGCATAGGACGGAAATTAAGAGGTAAGTCCAATTAAAAGGAAGCTTATCTCAAAGCTTGGATATTGAAGAATTACTTGACCAAGAAGGCACGTAGCGAGCGTTGCATCGATTCAGGGACCGACACTCGTAGGAAAACCCCATCATCTCTGGGATCCTCCTCCATAATCGCGCCAGCTCTGCGCAATCGCGCTACCAAGTCATAACGATCGTGAGGAATTAGATACTCACGTTCGTCCAAGTGCCTTGCCAGATAAAGGTCGCACTCAGCCAACAAGTCGTCCAAGCCCTGACCCGTCACTGCGCTGACGAAAAAAGCGTCCGGCCACCGTATCCGCAAAGCTTTCACAAGGGCAGGATCCGCTAGATCCAACTTATTGAAAACCAGATACTTGTGCTTTTCATCAGCACCTAGTTCAGCCAAAACGCGAGAGGTGGTCTCCATTTGCTCCTCTACCTCGCAACTGGAAAGATCAATGACTTGCAATAGGAAATCGGAAACCAAGGCTTCCTCCAAAGTGGCCTTGAATGCATCGACCAGCCGGTGTGGCAAGTTACGAACGAAACCCACTGTGTCAGTCAAGACAAGTGGCCTGCCGGAGGGTAATTTCAAACGCCTGCTGGTAGGGTCCAACGTGGCGAACAACTTGTCTGCCACGAACACTTCGGATCCCGTCAATTTATTGAGCAAAGTGGATTTGCCCGCATTGGTGTATCCTGCAAGGGCAGCCGTGGGTACAGGAACTTTCTCCCTCTTGCTGCGTTGAATTCCTCGACGCTTCTCGACCTCCAGCAATTCTTTGCGCAAGGAAGATATTTTCGTCCGCAGCATGCGTTGGTCCAATTCAATTTGGGCCTCGCCCTCTCCTCTTTGAGTAACTCCCCCGCCGCGTTGACGATCCAAGTGTGTCCAAGCGCGCTTGAGACGAGGCAAAGAATATTCCATACGGGCCAATTCCACTTGAAGCACAGCTTCACGCGTACGGGCTCGTTCCGCAAAAACGTCTATGATGATCTCGTGACGATCGATCACCAGCATATTGCTCTCTGTTTCCCAATTTCTTTGCTGACTGGGAGAAAGGGCATTATCGAAAACGATGACGTCGCACGCCGAGGCTTGGGCAAGGTCGATGATTTCCTGCACCTTGCCCTTGCCCAGCGTAAAACGAGCATAAGCTCGCCTTGCTCGAGCAATGACCCGCCCCATCACCTTGATACCCAAATTGTCCGTGAGTTCGGCTAATTCCTCAAGGAGGGATTCCGCTTGGTCCTGCTCCTCCTTGCGGCGCACGACGGAAACCAAGAACGCGCGCTCAACCCGCTTTGGCTTTTCCCTGACTTCGAACACTGATGAAACCAACTACAGGGAAAAGCTCATCTTCGCAACGGAACAAGCAAATCGGGATCGTACATGGAACCCGAGCAGATGATTAGGGGAAACCCGAATCGTGAAGTTGAATTACTTTTTTTCAAGGGCTGCTTGAGCAGCCGCAAGACGGGCAGTGGGAACGCGGAAAGGTGAGCAACTGACGTAATTAAGCCCTATTTTGTGACAAAACTTCACGCTTTCGGGATCTCCACCGTGTTCTCCACAAATACCAAGCTTGATGCCTCTTCGGCCTTTCTTGCCTTTTTTTACTGCAATTTCCATCAACTGACCGACGCCACTTTGATCAACGCTGGCGAAGGGATTCTGGGCAAGGATGTCTTCTTCGATATAGTCTGGAAGAAAACCGCCGGAATCATCACGACTCATACCAAGCGCCGTTTGCGTGAGGTCATTGGTGCCGAAACTGAAGAATTGAGCTGTTTTGGCTATTTCGTCGGCAACGAGGGCAGCGCGTGGAATTTCAATCATGGTTCCAACAAGGTATTTCACTTTGGCTCCCTTGGCAGCGAAGACCTCTTTGGCCACTCGGTGGATGACCTCCACTTGAAGCTCCAGTTCCTTGGCAAAGCCAACGAGCGGAACCATCAGCTCGGGATTGACCTCGATTCCCTTTGCTTTCACTTGAATGGCAGCCTCAAAAATAGCTCGAGCCTGCATTTCGGTAACTTCCGGATAGGATATGCCAAGTCGGCAACCGCGATGACCGAGCATGGGATTGAATTCATGCAATTCCTCGACGCGCTTGCTTATGGCACTGGCGGTCAAACCCATTTTCTTGGCCAAGTCCCGCTGAGATGCTGCGTCGTGAGGAAGGAATTCATGCAAAGGAGGATCGAGAAGGCGAATGGTAGCGGGCAAACCATCAAGAGCCTTGAAGATGCCGGCAAAGTCTCGTCGCTGGTAAGGAAGAAGCTTCTTTAGCGCTTTGCGGCGAGTCGCTTCGTCCTCGGCTAAAATCATTTCGCGCATGGCATCAATCCGATTCCCCTCGAAGAACATGTGTTCCGTACGACAAAGACCGATCCCCGTAGCACCGAAAGCAATGGCATTGGCCACCTGGGAGGGTGAGTCGGCATTGGTTCGGACGGTCATCTTGGTAACTTTCTCGCACCATTGCATGAGTTTCGAGAAATTCTGGAAGTCACGGCTCTTGTTGGGAGCCAGTTTCTTATCCACCAGAACTTGAATGATTTCGGACGGTGCCGTCGGTAATTCACCAGCGAAAACTTCGCCCGTGGTGCCATTGATGGAAAGATAGTCACCCTCCTTGAAGGTTTTACCGGCAACTTTCACCGTACGGGCCTTGTAATTCACTTCCAGTTCGGCGGCGCCACATACGCAGACTTTGCCCATCTGTCTGGCCACGAGGGCAGCGTGAGATGAAACTCCGCCACGGGAGGTGAGAATACCAGCCGCGGCAATCATGCCACGGAGGTCTTCAGGGGAAGTCTCCACCCGGGTAAGTAAAACGGGGCCGCTTTTGGCCATGTCGACGGCACGGTCGGCATTGAGGCAGATTCTACCAGAGGCGGCTCCAGGCCCTGCGGGAAGACCCTTGCACAAAGTAGTCGCCTTCTTCTGGGCAGCCGCATTGAAAACGGGCGAGAGCACTTGATCCAACTGGTCAGCAGGGACTCGAGTGACCGCAGTCTTCCAGTCAATGAGCCTTTCCTTGACCATTTCGATGGCGATGCGAACGGCAGCGACACCCGTTCGTTTTCCATTGCGAGTTTGCAACATGAATAGTTTGCCATCCTCAATGGTGAACTCGAAGTCCTGCATGTCCTTGAAATGTTTTTCCAATTTCTTTTGGACGGCAACGAGATCCTTGAAAGGTTTAGGCAGAACCCGCTTGAGTTTGGCAACGGGATCGGGAGTGCGAACGCCGGCAACGACGTCCTCACCTTGCGCATCTAGCAAGAATTCACCGTAAAGAACTTTCTCGCCAGTGGCCGGGTCTCTGGTGAAACCGACGCCCGAACCGGACTTTTTGCCCGTATTACCGAAAACCATGGCTTGCACGTTCACTGCCGTACCCCATTCGGCAGGGATGCCGTACTTGCGACGATAGACGATGGCCCGATCGTTCATCCAAGATCCGAAAACCGCACCCACGGAACCCCATAGCTGATCCCATGGACAAGTCGGGAATTCCCGACCCGATCGCTTTTTAACCAAGGCCTTGAAGCGATTGACCAATTCCTTGACGTTGTCGGCATCCAAACGATTGTCATCGATTTCACCTTTTTCCTTGGGGAAAAGTTCCGCCTTGTAATGGTCAATTGCGGCCTCGAAAGGATCGTGATCCTCGCTCGGAAGCTTTTGTACACCCATGACGACGTCACCGTACATCTGGATGAACCGGCGATAGCAATCCCAGGCAAAGCGTTCGTTTCCGGAGCTGGCCGCAAGGGCTTCGACAGTCTCGTCATTGAGACCGAGGTTGAGAATGGTGTCCATCATGCCAGGCATGGAATCACGGGCACCGGAACGAACCGAAAGAAGCAAGGGATTCTTGAGGTCGCCCAGCTTTTTGCCCAACTGCTTTTCCATCAAGGTAACCGAAGCTTGAACCTGCTGCTCCAGTTGTTTCGGATACTTTCGCTTATTGTCGTAATAGTAGGTGCAAACATCCGTTGTGATCGTGAAGCCTGGAGGAACGGGTAACCCGATTCGCGCCATCTCTGCCAAATTCGCACCCTTGCCTCCCAAGAGCGACTTCATGACGGCATCACCGTCCGTTTTCTTGCCGAAATCGTAAACGTATTTCGTTGAACTAGATTTCTTTGCTTTGGATTTAGATTTTTTAGCCATGCTGATCGAATAAGATTAACGGGAGGATCGCAACCTATACGGAAACGCTCAAACGTTGATTCCGATTAATAATGGAAAGGATCTTTTAGAAAAATCGCAAAGATGAAGATTTCGCTAGGCTTGTCAACGCGCGAGTTTACTAAAAGAAGTTTGTCCTGGTTGGATTTCCCAAGTATCCGAAAATGCCAAAATAGTTTTGCAAAAGGTACTCTAAAAAGATGAATTTCAACTTTGCTTTTTCAATGCGTTTCGCTACTCCGGAACGTCCTCACAATGGTTGATCCAAAAACAGAAGAAAACTCCGAAGATCCCGATGACTCCGGCATCGAGAAAGTGAAGCGTTTGTGGCGCAAGGAAAAGCAAGACCCCAACAACATGTCTTTCCTAGAGCATCTCGAGGAATTTCGCTGGGTTTTGGTGAAATCCATTGCGGCCTTCCTCATTGGAGCAGTTTCCGTGGTGATATTCATGGACGACGTGCTGTACGTCCTTCGTCTCCCCTTGTTGCAAGCCCTGGATAAACATGGGGAAGTGGAACGCAAACTGGAGAAAGTGGGATTCACGGAATATGCAACTGTCTTCGAGGAACAAGGCGTGGGACTGACCGAACTAAACGGTGTCGCGAAAAACCAGGATTCAGAACGACTGCTGGAATGGGGAGTGACGGATGAAGGTCACCAAGAACAAATCATTGCCTTATTCGATCCCAGTGACCGTGAAAATCAATACCTCAAAGCCCTTACGCCCTTTGCCGTAATCACAGTCATTCTACAGGTGTTCTTTCTTGGAGGATTAAGTGTAGCCCTACCCTTCATCCTCTACTTCGTGGGACAATTCGTTCTGCCAGGACTGACTGACAAAGAAAAAAAGGCCCTTCTTCCTGGCTGCATCGCTTCCTTTTTCCTTTTTGTTTCCGGCGCATGCATGACCTACTTTTTAATACTACCTCTTTCCCTCTATTTCGTCATGATGTTTGGCAATGAGTTGGGCATTGCATGGGAATCCGGAGCAGCCCCTTATTACACAATGGTCGTTTGGATGACCATCGCCGTGGGCACGAGCTTCGAATTCCCCTTGGTACTTGTCATCTTGGCATGGCTGGGCGTTATAAACACGAAGCAAATGAAGAAAAGCCGGCGCATGGTATTCATCATCCTGATGATTACTGCCGCCTTGATCACCCCCGGCGGTGACCCGGTTTCACTCTCGCTCCTGACCTTGCCGATGTATTTCCTCTATGAAATGGCTATCATTTTCTCGAGACGCATAGAGAAAAAGCGTGAGAAAAGAGAATTGGCCGAACAATAAAGCTCGAACCCGAGAAGGGTAGTTGCAAAAAGATTACGGGAATTGCTTCAGGTTATTTCTTGGCGCGCAAATAGTCGACCAAGGTTATCCTGAACATGGACACCGCCAACCAAAACACACCTGTCAGGCAAAGAGAGGTGTAAGCTGCAACCCAACTAATCGTGGAAGGATCGTCGGATGGGACATGTGGCCCTAAAACGACCCACATGAAGAGGAAGAATACAGCAGTTAAACCGAGATCGACAAGAATGCCTACGCGGGAAACCAATTTGGTTTGATCATCGCTCATTATGAGTTGAAGAAAATGTTTCGCGACAGTTGAACGTCAAACGAAAACACCGTTGCAAGGGAATGGTAGGAACAGAACGGGGACTGAACCGTATAGGATCAAGTCCTATCGAGATCCGTGCGTCATCCTTGAAGATTTAGGTCAGACAACCCGCGACTTACCCGGAACGGGCGCATTGTACAAGCCATTGGCGTCAGGCTTGATGGGAGCATCGCTATTCCAAGTGAGTTTATCTAGATCAGGGCAAAGCTCAACCTTGGTGTTCAACGCTTGGTCCATGGTTACCGACTTACCGGAATAGGTAGCGTAACGTCCCAGAATGGAAGTCAAGGTACTCATGGCGCCGTAATCGCCCTCGTTGTAAATCTCACCCTTGGCCAAGGCATCGACCAAATCAAGTTGCTCCTGTTGGTGACCGCTGACGTTCTTGCCTCGGAAACGCCAAGGGTCGCCTTGCTTGGGCATGATGGTGGAGCGGTTGATGTCTGATTCGCCCTTGCTGCCATAGGCATGCTCGGAAACGCTGTTGAAACAGCCTTTGATGTGGCGGCATTGACTGTACATGCGAGTACCGTCGGCATACTTGTATTCAACGAAGTGATGATCGAAGATTTCGCCATGATCCTTGGCGCCTGGGTCGTTGGCGGGATTGCCTCGCACTTCACGCCCACCTTGTCCATTGGCTTCCACAGGATAATCACCCTTCAGCCAATTGATGACGTCGAGGTTGTGGATATGTTGTTCGCAAATGTGGTCACCGCAAAGCCAATTGAAATAATACCAGTTGCGCATCTGGTATTGAAGTTCGGTCTGATCCGCTTGCCGAGGGCGAGTCCAAACTCCGCCACCATTCCAAAAAGCGCGCATGTACAAGATATCGCCGATGGCTCCATCCTGGAGACGCTTAATGGTTTCCATATAATTGGGTTGATGGCGGCGCTGGAGACCAACGGCGACGAGCAGGTTCTTTTCCTTGGCGATTTTGTTGGCGGCAAGCACCTTGCGAATGCCGGGACCATCCACCCCAACGGGCTTTTCCATGAAAACGTGAAGCCCGTTGTTCACGGCATGCTCGAAATGCAAGGGGCGAAAGCCAGGAGGGGTGGCTATAGCCACGAGATCGACGCCATGGGACATCACTTTCTTGTAAGCGTCGAATCCAGCGAACATGGAACCTTCATCGACCAGCACCTTTTTGCCATACTGCTTTTTCAAGCGATTCACGGTGCCTTGCGCCTTGTCCATGAAAGCATCGGCGACAGCCACCAACTTCGTATTGTGGGGCGAATTCATGATCTGGGAAGCGGCTCCCGTACCACGACCACCACAACCAATCAATCCAACCCGGATGGTTTCACCTTTGGCCGCTTGACCCTGTACCACGGCCGGGAAGCTAATGGCGGCGGCACCCGCTATGGTAGCGGTTCCACCAATGAATTTTCTGCGCGAGACGTTGGTTTCGATGTCTTTCATGGAATTAAGAAGTTTGGGTTTGGCGGTTTGTTCTTTGTAAAGATTACTTTTGAGGCAAAGGCAAGGATTTGGAAGGTCCGTCCAAATCTCTCAAGGCCCACTGGATGCCATCCAGGAAATGCTGGAGCATGGCAGCGTTCATCCAAGTCGCTTTATTGTGGCCGAAATTGGAGTAGAAGATGCGTCCTTTCCCATAATCACGAACCCATGAAACAGGATAGTCATTGGTCTTGGAATTACCTTTCTTGCCTGACTTCACGGCGTCGAGCCCGATCAAGATACGAAGCTTGGAACGGTCGTACCCCTTGTACTGATAGATTTCATCGGAATACTCGAAAGTCTTCTCTTTGAAAGCCTTGTTCACGGGATGCTTGGTGTCTTCCACCACGAAAGGCCACTTGCCGCCCGCCCCCCATGGATGTCCTGCAAAGCAGCCGCCTATCATGTCGGTGTATTCCGGCCATTGGGGCACACCTCCGTCGGAAGCGGAATGAAAACCGGCGAACGCCTTGCCGTCCTTTATGAAGTTGAGAATGGCGTCGCGCTGCGCCTGTTCCTTGAAAGCCTTTTGAACGTGCGTGGTGTTATTGAAGATGATGGCATCGTATTTCTTCAGCCCCTCCTTGGTGAATTCAGTGGTTTCCAAGGTAAACGTGGCCTCGAAGGCGCCTGTTTTTTCGGCCATGGCGCGAAGGGCTTTGATCCCGATTGCTATCGAACCATGTCGAAAACCGCTAGGCTTCGAATAAACCAACACCTTGTGCTTCTTGCTCGGTTTGACCGTGGGCTTGTCAGGCAAGGCGGCGTTGATTTGCGCAACTTCCTTGTCTTGGGCGGTCAAAGTGAGCCCGGCAACGAAAGTAGCGGCAACGAGAGCGATCGAAAGAATGTTTTTCATGACGAACAGGGAATGGAATAGGATAAGAAGAACGACAATTGAGTGGTCGTTTCGGTTGGATGCAAGCCATGAATGAACAAAGTGAGTTTTTTACGATGCGAGAAAGTGAGGATTCCCAATCACTTTTCCTCCTGCGCGTACGATTGAAAGGCTTTCGCTATCTTGGCCTGTTTCTCATTCCCCTTGTGAAAAAGGATGCGGTGTCGAAGTTTGATGCGTTGGCCGGCCTTCAGCTCGAAACTCGCATCGGGAGCGTTTTTGTCGAATTGCTTGGAAGCGAATGGGTTCGCGGTGAACAATCCGTAAGTACGAACGTGCCAACCGGTGGGATGCCGAAAACTGGACGGGTGATTGAGGATAGCGACACCGAGACGTTCACCATCCACGGGCCCATTGTAGTCGCACCATTTGGCCTTTTTGCTCCAAGCATCCTTGTCGCGATCACCCTCGCTGTTCACGATGGTTCCGCCTTTTTCTGAGGTAACGTCCATGCTCGTGGGTACGCGGATGGAAAGCCCGGCGTCCTTCTTGTCCTCGAAAACAACGGAGCCTTCGCTTGCGATAAGGTCTTGGTCGAAGTCAATGAAGCGAACGTCCTCACCCGCTCCGAAAGTCAGGCGACGTACTTCGGTTAGGACTTTCTTGCCCGATGCGTCGAGGTAGTCGCAAAGTTCGACCACGATAGCATGATCGTCGTCCGCCTCCAGTTTTTCATAAGCGCGGTGCTTGATGCTGCCGAGGGCTTTGACGCGTTCAGCAGCCCACTTGGCTCGTTTCGGGTTTTTTCCCAGTTCATCCCAAGTCAATTGCTCGGATCATGAATCGGCCCCGTCAATGCCCTCGTGCCCGAAGTTAATGCCGCGGTGGTGAGGATGGTCATGTCGCTCGCCTTCGACCAGTTTCATGGGGTAGTTTCGCGTCATGGCAGCGCCCGTCGGTCCGTGCACGGGATAGAGGTAGGGTTTGTTGGCTTGATCCACCACGTACTCGGCGAATGGCTTGCCCTTGTGCAGGATGATCAGACCTTTGCCTTTGGTTTTCTGAATGACAAAGTCGGCCGCGATCAAAGTAGAGGCAAAACCCGAAAAGGTTACGAGGACGAGGAGAAGGAATGAGCGCATGATGAGTAACAAGGTTGTGGCGGAACGTTCACGTCCACGCTTTTTTCAGGAAATTGAGGAAGTTTTGGTGAAAGATGCCTTCGAGTTCCCGTGCGGAAAAACCGCGTCGCTCGAGAATGGCGCGGAACTCGTTCAGGTCGGAGATCAGGTC
>CEUS01067522.1_pt1 | contig 11597 bp, 10 predicted proteins | sample 427031 | NCBI WGS metagenome assembly CEUS01 (sample SAMEA2622837, study PRJEB7988) | marine metagenome | biome: marine biome (ENVO:00000447); feature: marine epipelagic mixed layer (ENVO:xxxxxxxxx); material: "saline water (ENVO:00002010), including plankton (ENVO:xxxxxxxx)" | depth 140 m | reverse complement strand
ATCCTACCTCTAATAGCCCATTTCCATGGAGTTAATTTAGGTAGATTTATTGGGAGGAAAAATGACAGACTTAGAAAATTTCGTGAACCAGCCTGGTCGCGATAAACTAGTTAAAGATGTTAGAAAGAAAATAAAAGATTTAGGAATAGAATACATCTATTATCAATTTGTTTCTGTTACTGGAAGAATAGTTGGTAAAGGTGTTCCTGCAGATCATTGGGAGTCGCTAGCTGCAAAAGGTTTCCAGCTTGTTTATGGAGCAACTGCTAACTTATTTGTTGATAGGCATGGGGAGTATATCGGATATGGCCCAGAGTCTTCTGAGTTAGTAGGTATTCCTGAGCCTGATACATTTGTTCAACTGCCATGGGATAAGAGAGTCGCGCGCGTTTGGTGTACTTGTTTTAGAAATAGAGAAGAAGAAGAAAATCCTGGAGGTCATTTAACTTCTGATTGTCGAGGAAATTTAAAAATTTTCCAAGATCAGTTTCAAGAAAAATTTGGCATGAATATGCGAGCGGGTACTGAACCTGAAATGATGTGGTTGACGAAAAAAGATAACGGTGAACCAACAGGAGATGGTTTTTCTAGACCTTATTGTTATCACATAGATCAGTTTGAGTCATTGAGACCTGTTTATATGAAGGTTATAGAATATTGTCGAGCTATGGGACTAGATGTAATTCAAGGTGATCATGAAGATGCGCCTGGGCAACTAGAATTGAACTTCATGTATGATGATGTTCTAAGAAATGCAGATAGACTAACTACATATCGACAAATTTGTGCGCAAGTTGCAAGAGAGTTTAATCTTATTGCATGTTTCATGAGCAAACCATTTATGGGAGTATCAGCTAATGGATGTCATACAAATGTGTCATTATGGAAAGGTGGAGAACTTAAATCAACACCTATTGGTAACGATCCTCTTCCTGGCATGGAGCAAGTTTTCACTCATATTTCTGGAGGAGAAAATATGTTTATGCCTGATCCAAAAATCGATGAGGTAAAACCTGGTCCTGTTGGATTAAATAGCATAGCAGGCTTGCTAAAGCACTTACCAGCTTTAACTTGTCTAGGGTCTCCAACAGTAAATTCATACAGAAGATTATGGGATACTGGTTTCTGGGCTCCAGTTTATGCTGATTGGGGTTATCAAAATAGAACATGCAGTGTGCGTGTATCTGCGCCTGGTCGTGTTGAGTACAGGTCTGTTGATTCTTCTCATAACCCTTACTTAATGGGAGCTGGAATACTGAAAGCTTTTGAAGATGGGTTAGATAATAAGATGGATCCTGGCGAACCAGAGAAAAAGAATATTTATGATGCGATGAAAGAGGGAAAAGAAGTTGATAAACTTCCTTTAACTTTAGGAGAGGCCATTCAAAGATTGGAAAGTGATGACATTGTAAGAGCTGCACTACCTGAGGATATGCTTCGCGTATTTATGCACTACAAAAAAGATGAATGGGAAAAATTCTTATCTGCCGTAACGCAGTGGGATGTCGATACTTATTTGGATGTACTTCCATAAATTTTAATAAAGAGGAAAAAAATATGTGCGGAATTGCTGGATTAATACATAGAGGTAAATCAACAAATGTTGGTGGAGAGATGCAAAAAATGTTGCAATCTCTTAAACATCGCGGACCTGACTCTACTGGATATGCTTTATACGGTAGTGGAAAATCACAAGATTATATTCTAAGATTTAAAGTTGGGGAAAATGTAAAAGAAGGCAGTTCCGCTGTTATGGAAGATGCATCTAAATATGATGCAAGACGTGACGAAGTAAATAATCAAATCAATGAAGTTGGAGGTAAAATAATTAAAGAAGAGCAGATAACTCCATACTCATTTAGATATGTAATAAAATGTGATGACGATTTACTGGAATTAGCAAAAAAAATTGAGTCGGTTGAAATGACTGAAATCTTATCTCTTGGTCAATCTCTTGAATTAATCAAAGATATTGGAGATGCTCAAGTTGTTGCAGATCAATATAGCTTAAACAAATTTAATGGCACTCATGGAATTGGGCATACTAGAATGGCAACTGAGTCAGGAGTTGATATTAGATCTGCGCATCCATATTGGGCATATCCATTTAGTGATGTTTCAGTTGTTCATAATGGCCAACTAACAAATTATTGGAACAACAGAAGAGCACTCGAACGTAAAGGTATGCGTTTTATGTCTTCGTGTGACTCAGAATTGATTGCAGTGTATTTAGCCAATAAGATCCGAGACGGTCATGAGCTAGAAGACGCAATGCGAACATCTTTATCAGACTTAGACGGAGTTTTTACTTACATGGTAGCCACTAAAGATAAGTTAGGAATGGCTAAAGACACAATGGCAGCAAAACCTATGGTTCTATATGAGAGTGACGAATTAGTTGCTCTTGCTTCTGAAGAGGTTGCAATAAGAAGTTTGCTTCCTCATGAAATCGATACATATGATCCATATGAAGGAGAGGTAAAAGTATGGCAAGCATAACAAAGAATGAACATAAGTCGTATGGAATGGGTCTTCATGATGAAGTTTTAACTGGAAGAACACAACAAACATTTTTTAATCCAGAAGAGGGTGAAAATTTTTTTTATAATGATGCCTACGATGTAGATTTTAATAAACGAACGTCTATAGATGTAGAGAATCTTCAATGTTTGGAATTAAATAAAAAAATAAAAGAGTTAATGAAGAAAGGTTATGGAACAATCGTTTTAAAAAATCCTGGTGCTAAACATAGTATTGGCGTCGGAATTCTTCAAAAGCTAAACCTAATTATTGAAGGTAGTCTTGGTTACTTTGGAGTTGGTTCAATTGACGGTCCTGTTGTTAGAATTTCTGGTCGTGTAGGTTGGTCTTGTGCAGAAAACATGATGTCTGGAAAAGTTGTTATTGAAAAAAATGCTGGTTCTTGTTTCGGTGCTGCAATTCGAGGAGGAGATTTAATCTGTAAAGGGAGTGTTGGTGCAAGATCAGGAATTGATATGAAGGGTGGCACAATTATAGTCGGTGGTGATGCTGGAGCATTTACTGGATTTATGATGCAAAGAGGTAGAATAATTATATGTGGTGATGTTGGTCCAAATCTTGGTGACTCCCTATATGATGGAACTATTTTTGTGGGAGGTAGTATTAAATCTTTAGGTGCAGATGCAGTAGAAGCTGAAATGACTGATCTTGATATTTTTTGGTTAAAAAGAAAATTAAAAGTAGCAGAAATTGATAGAAAAATAGATTTTAAAAAAATGACTAAAATTGTTTCAGGTAAAAAATTATGGAACTATGATAATTTGGAACCGTCAGAACGAAAAGGTGCAATATAGGAGGAACATACATGGCAAAGAGAATTAATAAAAAGAAAAATGAAAATGAAAAAAGTATTTTAGGAAAAAATGCTATTTTTACTCCTAATGTAATTAACGATATTCATATCAAGTCTCAACTTGGTCGATATCGTATGCGTGGAATGGCGCTAATGAAAAAAATCCCTCACTGGGATGATCTAACTTTTTTACCAGGAACTCTTACCAGGTTCGTTATCGAGGGTTATAGAGAAAAATGTGAGACAAAAACTGTAATTGGACCTAATTGTAAAAATCCTGTTAAGCTTGATATCCCTATATACATAACAAGTATGAGTTTTGGAGCTTTATCATATGAAGCGAAAACAGCCTTAGCACGTGGTGCAACTATGGCTGGTAGTGCTACATGCAGTGGTGAAGGAGGGATGATACCTGATGAAAGACGTTATTCTGAGCTTTGGTATTATCAATGTATCCAATCTCGTTATGGGTTTAATCCTCATCATGCACAATTAGCTGACGGCATAGAAGTTTTTATTGGGCAAGGTCAAAAAGTAGGAATGGGTGGTCACCTTATGGGTCAAAAAGTAACTGATCAAGTAGCTGAGATGAGATCTTTACCTGCAGGTATTGATCAAAGATCTCCTGCAAGACATCCCGACTGGTTAGGTCCTGATGATTTAGCATTAAAGGTTGAAGAACTTCGTGAACTAACCGATAATCAAGTACCAATTCAATTAAAATTAGGTGCTGCCAAAGTTTATGATGACGTTCGTATGGCTGCTAAATGTAATCCTGACTCAATTTATTTAGATTGTATGGAAGGGTCAACAGGAGCTGGACCTCACATTGCAGCTGCTAATACAGGAATACCTGGCATAGCGGCAGTAAGAGAAGCTAGAAGAGCATTAGATGATGTAGGTAAAACAGGAGAAGTTTCTCTTGTATTTGCTGGAGGAATTCGAGATGGAGCAGATATGGCTAAAGCTTTAGCATTGGGAGCTGACGCAATATCAGTAGGAACTGGCGCATTAATTGCTTTAAACTGTAATAAAGATATACCCGAGGCAGATTTTGAGAAAGAATTAGGTGTTTCTGCTGGTGAATGTTATCACTGTCATACTGGAAGATGTCCTGTAGGTGTTGCAACACAAGATCCAAAATTAAGAAAACGCCTTAACCCTGATGATGCTGCACTAAGAGTGTATAACTATTTACATTCTATGACATTAGAAGCTCAATTACTTGCAAGAGCTTGTGGCAAAACAAATATTCATTCATTAGAGCCAGAAGATTTGGCCGCTTTAACAATGGAAGCATCAGCTTTAGCAAAAGTTCCACTGGCAGGTACTGATTATACAGTTGGTGTCGATGATTATCATTCAATTTAGGAGAAGAAAATGGCAAAGAAAAAAGTTAAGAAAACTGTAAAAGCAAAAAAAACTTCATCTAAAAAAGGATCAAAAGACTCAGGAATTAAAACTGCTCGTGAAAAAATGATAGGTCAGCATATTGGATATAGGTATGATGTAAACCTTCTTCCTGATTATAATAGATTAACCCCTTTTTTGAAAAAATATATTGAACACATGGGGTGGGATGATCTTAATTGGCTAGAAGATGTTCATATGGGTTATGAAAATGGAAAACCCGCTGTATTTGATAGAAATATTAATGGTTGGGTTACAACTCCAAAGAATATGAAATTGCCAAAAGATCAACAAGATAGAGATATGATAGCGAGAGAGCTATTAGTAAAATTCCAGATGTCTCCTAACCATCCTCTAGTTGTCTTAAAAAAAGCTTATCAAAAATTTGATTAATTTTTTTTATAAAAGATTAATATTATAAATTAATAACAATCTAAAGTTGCTTTTAAATAAAATTAATATTTAGTAATTTTTAATTTAAAAATCTATATGTGTGGAATAGTTGGTTTATATTTAAAAAATAAAAAGCTACATAGTAAACTTGGTCTCTATTTAAGTGGAATGATTGATAGTATGTCTTCAAGAGGACCAGACTCAGCTGGGTTTGCAATTTATAATAACTTAAAATCAAAAAACATTTATAAATATTCTCTATCTTTTAATAGTAATACATCAATTAAAAGTTTTGAAATAGAAAGTATTAAACATTTTAATGATTTACAATTTACAAATGTTTCAGATCATACAATTGTTTATTCATCTGCCTTACCTAAAAAGTTTATTCCTTACCTAAAATCTAATTTTAAAAATATCTCTATAGTTGGCTATGGAAAATCAATTGAAATTTTTAAACAAGTTGGTAATCCAAAAAAAGTTGTAAAAAAATTTAAGTTAGATAAATTTTCTGGATCTCATGGTATTGGTCATACTAGAATGGCTACTGAAAGTGCTATAACAACAGAAGGTTCCCATCCATATTCTACAGGAGAGGATGAATGTTTGGTTCATAATGGATCTTTATCTAATCATAATAATTTAAGAAGAAGACTAATAAAAAAAGGTAAAGAATTTAATTCTTTAAATGACACAGAGGTTGCTGCTGGTTATATTAGTCAAAAAATATCAGAAAAAAAATCAATTATAAACACTCTTTCTAACTGCTTACAAGATCTTGATGGATTTTATACTTTTATTCTTGGAACTAATAAAGGGTTTGCAGTTTTAAGAGATGAAATTGCTTGTAAACCAGCAGTAATTGCTGAAAATAAAGATTACGTTGCGGTAGCATCAGAATTTCAAGCAATGGCACACCTTCCAAATGTAAATAAGGCTAATATATATGAACCTGAACCTGGAGTGATTTATAAATGGGGAAAATAACAGACCTAGATTTTAAAAAAAATAGCTTGAGAAAAATTAATAATTTCCTTCAAAATATAAGTTATAAAAATAATAAAAGGGATTACGTTATTAAAAATCCAAATGGAGAACATGCAGTCTGTGCAGGTTTGACAGAAGATATTTCAGTAAAAATAAAAGGACATGTGGGTTACTATTGTGGCGGCATGAATCAAAAAGCAAATATTATAATTGATGGCAATGCAGGTACTGGCGTTGGTGAGAATATGATGTCTGGCTCCATACATGTAAAAGGGAATGTTTCTCAGTCAGCGGGCGCGACAGCTCATGGTGGAACCATTATTGTCGATGGAGACGCAAGTTCTCGATGTGGAATATCTATGAAAGGAGTTAGTATCATAGTCAAAGGATCGGTAGGTCATATGTCTGCTTTTATGGCACAATCAGGAACATTACTCATTTGTGGAAATGCCGGTGATGCTCTCGGTGATAGTATTTATGAAACAGTTATATATTTAGCTGGCAAGCCAAAAAGTCTGGGTGTTGATTGTGAAGAAAAGAAAATGACAAAAAAAGATTTTATTAAAATTGAACATTTATTAAAAGAGGGAAATATTAAAAAATTTAAATCTAAAAATTTTAAAAAATATGGCTCAGCTAGAAAGTTGTATAATTTTAAAATAGATAATTTATCAGAGTATTAATAGTGAGTAATAAAAATAATAAACAAAATACCTTTCCTCGCAAATCATGGACATTTGATGATTATACTAATTCAGAAATAAGAAGAGCTGCAGAAACAGGGATATATGATATTAGAGGAGGAGGATCGAAGCGCAAACTACCACACTTTGATGATCTGCTTTTCTTAGGAGCTTCTATGTCCAGATATCCTCTTGAAGGATATAGAGAAAAATGCTCAACAAATGTTACTTTGGGCACAAGATTTGCTAAAAAACCACTAGAACTTGAAATTCCAATCACCATAGCAGGAATGAGCTTCGGAGCACTGTCCGGTCCAGCTAAAGAAGCTTTAGGAAGAGGTGCCTCTGCGGCAGGAACTTCGACAACAACTGGAGATGGAGGAATGACAAAAGAAGAACGTGGCCAATCAAAAAATCTTGTGTATCAACTTTTACCTTCACGTTATGGAATGAACCCAAATGACTTAAGAAAAGCTGATGCAATTGAAGTTGTTATAGGTCAAGGTGCTAAGCCTGGTGGAGGTGGAATGTTATTAGGTCAAAAAATTAGTGATCGAGTTGCAGAAATGAGAAATCTTCCTAAAGGCATTGATCAAAGATCAGCTTGTAGACACCCAGATTGGACAGGTCCAGATGATTTAGCAATTAAAATTACTGAACTTAGAGAGATAACACAATGGAAAGTCCCAATTTTTGTAAAAATTGCAGGAGCAAGACCTTACTATGATACTGCTTTGGCAGTAAAAGCAGGAGCTGATGTTGTTGTGCTTGATGGAATGCAAGGTGGCACTGCAGCTACACAAGAAGTTTTTATCGAAAATGTTGGTCAACCAACTCTTGCCTGCATAAGACCCGCTGTTGATGCATTACAAGAATTAGATGTTCATAGAGAAGTACAACTTATAATTTCAGGTGGTATTCGAAATGGCGCAGATGTGTCCAAAGCATTGGCTCTTGGAGCAGATGCTGTTTCAATAGGTTCTGCAGCAATGATTGCAATAGGTGATAATGATCCAAAATGGGAAAAGGAATATAATAAAATTGGAACCACTTCAGGGGCATATGATGATTGGCATGAAGGAAATGATCCTGCAGGCATTTCAACTCAAAATCCAAAACTGATGAAAAGATTAGATCCAATTAAAGCAGGAAGAAGATTGTCAAATTATTTGAAAGTAATGACATTAGAAGCTCAAACATTAGCAAGAGCCTGCGGCAAGAATAATTTACACAATCTAGAGCCTGAGGATTTATGTGCACTAACTGTTGAAGCAGCAGCAATGGCACGAGTCCCATTAGCTGGAACTAATTGGGTGCCAGGCAGTAATAACTAGTCACTAACTTCCTTAATTTCATTTTTAATTGGAATGAAAAGAAAAATTTCAATATTTTCATCCAAGTTACTATTAAAAAAAGAATTATGCCAAAAAGTGTATTTCCACTTTGGTTCAATTTTTTTTAATCTAGAAACATTTACAGGAAAATGAAAACCAGTTCCTCTCTCGAAGAATTGAACATTCAATTTTTGTTTTCTATAAATTTTTTTATATAAATCAGAGTCTTTTACAAAAGTAGCTGTAAAAGAGCCATCAAAATCTTTTGGAGTATTATAATATTCTGATGATAAAAATTTTACTATTTTATCAAATCTAAGTTCAAGCTCATGAGTTTGCTTAATCATAAATTCAAACATTTTTGCTGTATTTGTACAATTTTTTTCCATTAAAACGGTTCTTATTTCACATATCATTTTATTAGTTTTAGGATCAAATAAATTTGCAACAGTTCCTTCAGAAGGTTTACCACCAAACATTCGGAAATTACGTTGTCTGAGGCTACATTGCCAAATTACAAAGTCGCTCCATCCGATTTTATTCATTCTAGTTAAATTTTATATTAACAATCAAGTGTGTTATCTTTTTCCCATTGGGTAATAACGTTATTTTTACTATTTTGTTTTGAACCTTTAAATCCAATTTTTTTAACAATAGATGATTTATATTTTTTTATCTCTTTATTTTTAAGCTTAATATATGAATTAATCGTTTCTTTACTAAAAGCACTTTTAAGTACTTTACTTTTATCTAAATGAGATAACGCCTTTTCTAGAGTAAGAGGTAGTTTTTTTGCGCCCTTAACTTTATGACCATCCTCATACATATTGACATTTATTGGTTTGCCTGGACTTCTTTTATTTTCTATTCCATCAATACCTGCTGCCAAAATTCCAGCTTGCAACAAGTATGGATTTGTTGCTCCATCCATTAATCGAAGCTCAAATCTTCCTGGACCTGGAACTCTTATCATATGAGTTCTATTATTTCCAGAGTAGGTAATTGTATTAGGTGCCCAAGTTGCGCCAGATGCAGTTACAGGGGCATTAATTCTTTTATAACTATTTATAGTTGGGTTAAACCAAGCAGTTAATGCCTCAGCCGAATTTATAATTCCCCCCATAAAGTTGTAAGCTGTTTTAGATAAACCTAAATTATCTTTTTTATCATTGAATAAGTTTTTTCCTTTGTTGTTCCAAATAGATAAATGTGCATGACAACCATTTCCAGTTTTATTTAAAAAGGGTTTTGGCATGAATGTAGCTCTCAAACCTTTTTTTTCTGCAAGTGTACGAACCATAAACTTAAAAAAAACATGCCTATCAGCTGTTTGTAAACAATCTGAAAAATCCCAATTCATTTCAAATTGACCATTTGCATCCTCATGATCATTTTGATATGGACCCCATCCTAACATGATCATACTATCACAAATTGCTTTGATTAAATCGTATTGACGCATTAGTGCAGATTGATCATAGCATGGTTTGTCTGCAATATCATTTTGATCTGCAATAGAGCTACCATCAGGTGTAATTAAAAAATATTCACATTCAACTCCACTTTTTAAATACATATTTTTTTTTGCTAATTTATCAATTTGATTTCTCAACATGACTCTGGGTGATGATGCTACTGGTTTTCCATTCATCCATAAATCTCCAGCTAACCAACCAACATCAGGTTGCCACGGTAATTGAATTAAACTTCTTGGATCTGGTATAGCCGCCATGTCTGGATCTGATGGAGACATATCCAAATAAGTTGAAAATCCCGCAAAACCAGCACCCTCTTTTTGCATCTCTTTAATTGATTGCGCAGGTACTAATTTGGAACGAAGCACTCCAAAAAAATCAACATAACTAATAAGGAAATATTTAATCTTCTTTTTTTTTGCAATTTCATCAAGTTTAATAGTCATTATGAGCCCTTTTTTTTTACTTTTTATTTCAATTGTTGAACTATGTTTATTAATCTTTATTGATTTTTTCAACAATTTCCTCAATTTTTAATAATTAATTATTTCACATAATGAAATAAAAATTATGAATTTTTCTAGAATAATACAGTATTAAACTAACAATTTTTAATAATAAAACTTGGGAGATTATTTATGGAAAATGAATTATCAGCTCTAAGCGTTATATTTACAGAATTTTATTATTGGGTCACTGTTGTGTTAATGTTTTTGATCCACGTAGGTTTTTGTATGTATGAAGTTGGAGTTTCTCGACATAAAAACCATCTCCACACTCTAATGAAAAATACAATGTTAATACCTTTGGTTACAATTACTTGGTTTTTCTTTGGATGGTGGATTTATTGGGCAATGATAAATGGTCCGTTTATTGGCACATCTATTATGGATGGAAATTCAGGTTTACAATTAGGAGGAGGCTATGGAGCGAATGAATTAGCTAACCCTATGAGTCCAATTATGGCTGTTAATTTGGGAGACCATATTAACGGAGTATTCTGGGCAGCATTTTTATTATTTTCTTGGACAGCTGCTTCAATAGTTTCTGGATCAGTCATTGAAAGAATAAGAATGTCAGCATTTGGCGTACTTGCAATTGCTATTGGTTCTGTTTTTTGGACTATTGATGCATCTTGGGGATGGCACTTTGATGGTTGGATGGTTAAATTACTTGGATATCATGATGCTTATGCTTCAGGAGTTATTCACGCAGTCGCAGGAGGTTTTGCCTTGGGTGTTCTTTGTGTATTAGGTCCACGGATCGGAAAATTTGCAGCAGATGGGACACCAAGAAATATTGGTCCTAGAAATCCATGGTTAGTTACTGTTGGATTATTTTTAATCTATACCGGCTTCTGGGGATTTTATGCCGCTTGTAATGTTCCAATTATTGATCTTGGTCCAGAGTATGGATTAGACGGAACATATTTTGCTTCGACTAATATTTATGTAACTCCAACAACATTAAGTGGCATAACTTTTAACTTCTTAATGTCATTATCAGGAGGATTACTTGCTGGTTATTGGGTTTCTAAAGGTGATCCGTTTTGGACTTACTCGAGTGGTCTCGCAGGCATTATTACTGCTTCAGCAGGAAATGATTTATACCACCCATTACAAGCTATGATCATTGGTATGATCGGCGTTTATGTTGCTTACAAAATGCATTACTGGGTTGAGCGTAAGTTCAAAATTGATGATGCGGTAGGCGCCGTAGCTGTTCATGGATATGCAGGAGTTGTGGGTCTTATTATTTGTGGCTTTGTCTTATGGGGATACCCATCTTCCGGCTACGAAGGATATGCGGCTATTAATCCAGTTGGCATGATCATTGGTGCTATAATAATGTTTGGCTTACTAGGTTTCTTACCTGGTTATATAATCGCTAAAATTCTTAACGGAATGGGAAGATTAAGAATTCCTCATGAGGTAGAGTTAGCAGGCCTAGACTATAATTATATGGAAGCAGCTAAAGCAGA
>CEUS01217524.1_pt1 | contig 11603 bp, 10 predicted proteins | sample 427031 | NCBI WGS metagenome assembly CEUS01 (sample SAMEA2622837, study PRJEB7988) | marine metagenome | biome: marine biome (ENVO:00000447); feature: marine epipelagic mixed layer (ENVO:xxxxxxxxx); material: "saline water (ENVO:00002010), including plankton (ENVO:xxxxxxxx)" | depth 140 m | reverse complement strand
GCAAACTTCCACGTTTTAGCACGTGAATGGAACGACGAAATAATCTTTCTTCGGCGCATCGAACCGGGACGGTCCGACCGGAGCTACGGCATCCAAGTCGCCCGATTAGCTGGCTTACCATTTGAGACTCTTAAACGCGCGAAGGAAATTCTTACCGGATTAGAAACCGATGAACTTTCAAGAGGCGCGAGACCGTCATTTGCCGATACAACTCCTAATTCAAATACGCAACCTGGTCTTTTCCAATCGACACCAGTGGGCCAGCAGGCACTTGAACGGATTCGACGTACCAATCTTGATGGCTTGACACCCTTAGAAGCGTTAACCTTACTAGCTGAAATTAAAGATGAGATCACGGATGCGGACTAGATGAAAAAACCACGTTCGCCACACTTAACAAAACCTGTCAAACCATTCCTCGTAGAACCCGGACTATCCACCGAGGAAACCTTATCTCGCATGGAGCACATCTCCTTCCAGGGACGAAACCTTGCGAAGGCGTATCAATTATGGAAAACGATGTTAAATGATGAGACCTTTATTTTTTTTGGCCTTGCGGGAGCTCTTAGCGCAGGCGGCCTTCGTTTGCTAATTGGGCATTTAATTGAAAACCGATACATCGATTGCGTCGTCTCGACAGGAGCAAACCTCTATCACGATCTTCACGAAACACGTGGTGGACACCATTTCATAGGCTCTCCTGACGCTGATGATTCCATTCTTGGCCAAGACAAGATAGACAGAGTCTACGACACCCTAATCGATGAACAAGAATTTATTCGCAACGATGAATGGATCGCGGACTTTAGCGCCTCGCTTCCAATTCGGCGGTTCACAAGTCGAGAATATCTCTACCGCCTCGGAGAACGTCTCTGGGGCGAATATAAAAGCCCTGGAATTCTCACAGCCGCATTTAGGGCTCGCGTGCCTATTTATTGTCCAGCTATCGCCGACTCCTCCATCGGAATGGGGCTTTCACAGGGACGCATATTAAACGTAGATTCCGGTTTAATCGATACGATTGGAGACGTGCAGGAATCAGCTGAGCTTGTCATTATGGCGGACAAGACTGCATCTATTGTCATCGGTGGAGGGACACCTAAGAATTTTATCAATCAGGCTTCTGTTCAGGCTGAATATCTCGATTCCAGGATTCAGGGTCATCACTACGCCTTGCAAATTATCACTGATGTTCCTCATTATGGCGGCGCATCTGGATCAAGTTTGAACGAAGCAAAAAGCTGGGGCAAGATTCGCGGGGCCGCGAAACATGTAACGGTCAACGCTGACGCGACGATTGCACTCCCCATACTCGTTACGGCTCTCGCAAGCAGCACGCCGAAGCCCTCGGACCATCGACGATTGAAAACATTCACTCTCGATGGGGAAAAGTTGCGTTAACAACTTAACTGGCCAATAACGGTTCTTGCATCGTTAAACAGTGAACTGTCCCGAGGCCAAGCACAAGATCAACAGAATGAATACCAATTACCTGATGATTCGGAAATAGTTTCGACAGAGTGACCAGAGCAATACGATCACTTGCATCATTAAAGGTTGGAACCAATACCTTTCGATTAGCAATGTAGAAATTAAGATAACTTGCTGGCAAGCGGATATTATTAAAATAGAGTGGCTTCGGCATAGGTAGAGTCACAATTTTAAGCTTGGTCCCAGCCAATGTTTTCATAACTTTCAGGCGTTTTAGATTATCCTGTAACCGTTCGTAGTTCTCGTCCGCTGAATCTGTTTCAATCGCCGCAACCACAGTGTCACGCGCCACAAATCGTGCAACATCATCAATATGCCCATGCGTGTCGTCTCCACAGATTCCTTGCCCAAGCCATAAGACGCGCTGAGCACCGAGCACATCCCTAAAAAGCACTTCGATGTCTTTCTTGTCGAGTCGAGGATTTCTACGCTGAGGCGATCCGAGCAGACACTCCTCCGTAGCCAGCAAATCCCCCTGACCATTCACGTCAACAGCTCCGCCCTCAAGAACGACTTCGCCGCCCTCGGGATGCTGGACCCTAAAATTGTCCATACCCGCAAGTAAACTTATCTTCTGGGCAACTTTGTCGTCGTCTGTAAAAGCTTTGTACCTCGCCCAACCGTTAAACCGCCAATCGGTGGCCAATAATTTTATTGGCGACGATCCAGTCTTTTTACACACAATCAGTGGCCCGGTGTCACGAACCCATGAGCGATCCGATTTAACACAGTGCATTTCTAGCTGGGACTTCTGAATACCCACTCTCTCGATAAGTCTGCAGACATTCCTTTGATTATCCTTGGACTGAAAAATAATCGATACTTTCTCCGACTCACTTAAATGTCGAATGATCTCTAAAAAGACCCAGCGCACGGAAGACATCTTGACTTCCCAATCCCTAGGATTATGCGGCCAAATAAGCCACGTCGAACGATGCGGTTCCCATTCCGCCGGCAACCGTAAATCACCCGCACGCTTAAAATATCTTTCACGTTCTCGTTCCACAATCAAGAATCTCGATTTCTTGCCAACTCTAAAATTCCATTACTTCTTCAACCAAAACTCAGTGGCCAATGCCGAATACGAGTCGATTCGCCGATCTCGTAAAAATGGCCACTCACGTCGCTGAATTTCAATTTCACGTCTATCACAGTCAGCCACAACAATATCTTCCCGTAAGCCGGATCCCTTCGAAATAATTTGACCACTGGGATCAGCTACAAACGAATGTCCCCAAAAGTCAATCTCACCTTCCCGTCCAACTCTGTTAGCAGCAGCAACGTAGATTCCGTTAGCAACTGCATGACTCTGATGCATGATTTTCCAAGCTTCCAATTGAGCTTGTCTTTTCTTACTTGCCTCCTCTCGCAACCATCCGATCGCGGTAGGATAAAAAATAACCTCGGCACCCGCCATTGCCGTCAATCTAGCAGCCTCAGGAAACCACTGATCCCAGCAGATCAGAACGCCGACCTTTGCAATTGAGGTATCAAACACTTGATAGCCCAAATCGCCGGGAGAAAAATAAAATTTCTCAAGAAAATGAGTGTCATCAGGAATATGGATTTTTCTATAGCAACCTAAACGCTCACCCGTCGTATCGACAACAACAACGGTATTGTAGTACACACCAGCAGCACGTTTTTCAAACACAGGAACAAGGATAACAACAGCCAATTCTTTCGCTAAAGCCTTGCAATGTTGAACCGAGACACCTTCGCTTGAGTCTTCTGCAAGATCAAAAGTTGAAATATCTTGAGTTTGACAAAAATACTCTGTCGAAAACAGCTCTTGCAGGCAGACTATCTTGGCGCCGTGCTGCGCAGCCGATCTGATTTTCACCTCAGTATTCTTGCGGTTTATCTCAACGTCCTCAACACACTTCACTTGTATTAGAGCTATTCGAAAACGTTCAGCTAAGGGATTCGTAGGGATCTCAGTTCCTGACATCGTCGCGACCGCGCCAGCTTTCACCGTCACAGGTTACCAATTAGGCAATCTCGAGCATTTCTAACTTAGCGGCCGCATCTCGGGAATACACAGACAATGGAAATTCATCGACCACGCGATTGTAAGTCGCCAAAGCTAAAGCCTTTTGCCCAGCCAACTCGTACGCATAAGCCAAACGCATAAGAATCGCTTCCGTTGGAGCCGTCGTCGAAGACGAGACAGATTCATCCTCATAAATTTGAATGGCCTCGTCATAACGCTCACTCAGAATGCACGCTTCTGCGAGACCCAAGCGGGCCATGCCTCCATAAAGATCTGAACCAGCACTATCGATAACCCCTCTGAACTGCTCAATTGCCTCGTCGAACCGTTCGAGCAGAATCAAAACAGATGCAGCTTGATACTGCGCAGTCACACCGGCACTCGAGCCACCATAAAGAACACTTATCTCTTGCAAGCGGATAAGTGCCTCTTCGAATTTCTCCTCCTGCGAGACATAAGTCCCTTCAGGTTGCACCCATTCGACATTTGTCTCAGTTTCTGCAGTCGGTGGTGCAACGACCTCGCTCCTTAAGACTTGAAGCGCTTCAGCGAGCGCCTCTCCGGCTAAATCATTCGCTCGACTTCCCCAGAGGCCGTATCCGCCAATCCCCAGCAGAACCACGAAAATAGCAACAAGAAGAACAACAAACCTTCCTGCATGCAAACGAATGGTGTCCTGCCATCTCCCAACAATCCTTGCTAGCGGATTTGCCTTTAGATGTTGTCTTTCTTCTCTTCGCATAAGCCGTCACACAATCCTTATTTCGTCCACCTTAATACAACTCTATATACTTTTTCCAGACAGGTCTTTTAAGACCGTCTACCGAGTCAAGGTTCCATCTTCCGTTCGTGCACCCGTCAAAATATTCATCAAGCCATAATTGCCCTCATGGCACGCATACTCATATAGAGGAAGATCGCTGCGATTCATCGGATATCTTGCGGTAAACGGTGACTCAAAAATACTGGGATTATTTACCGTGAATTCATATTCAAGTGTATCGTCATCCAGTCGAGTAAATTTCTCAATTAAAGTCAAATCTTCACCCGTGCCCCAAGTCACACTTGTTGTACTAAAACTTCCTATCGAATCGGGAAAATTGGTTGTCTCAACCACGAGAGTCTCTCCCTCCCACCGCCCTCTCGCATCTCCTAGCCATTGCGTTACATTAGCGGGAAGATGGGCTCTGCCATCGAGAGGAATAATTCGAACATCATGAATCATTTCGATGACCAATACCACATAGCCCGGCGCCTGAAACACTTGAACGTTATTGTTATAGCCTGCTGGGAGCAACGGAGGTCCCGTGCTGAACCCCAAGATGCATCTCTCCGCAAGCCCGCGATCCTCTGGACCGTCGGTGCCGATACCTCCCGCTCGCGTCCGCACTGGTCTACCTCCCGCTGCTGCGTGTTGAGCAATCCTGCGTTCTTCAGATGCCGTAAAGGCCGGAATCTTGCCATTCAGTGGGTCCACTATTAACGATGGTTGATTCAGTGCTACCGCTCTAGAACGTTCCGTCCACACCTCTTGTCCGTACGCTCCTGTATCCCCATCTTGTGCCCCAGCATCGGTCGCCCGAGCCGCATCGACACCCTCCTGTGCCACAGCAGCTGCCTCTTCATCCGACAACTCGCTACGATTACCCATTTCATCCGGGCGCTCGAGCGGAGTAAACGTCCAGTATTCCCAAATGCCTTGAATATCAGGATCGCCCCAAGCCGTTTTCTTTATCTCGCCAGGCTGATTGCCACCAGCCTGGAGAATCACCGGCAAGAGAGCAATAATCGCAAAGAAAAAACCACAAAGCTTCTTTGTGTATAGACTACTATTCCGTATATTCAAATTCCACCTCCCCCCAACAAAAAACAAGGCTATTGTACTGGATACTGGCGCGCGTGGCAGGAGTCGAACCTGCGACCTATCGCTTAGGAGGCGATCGCTCTATCCAGCTGAGCTACACGCGCATCTCTCGTAGTGAAATCTTACCAGAGCAAGGGTCTTATTTTCCTACTCAGATGTCGACCCGCTCAACCTACGACTCACACCCTCATTGAGAGCTAATGCACGCTCTAACCCAACAAGAACGAGATCCGGAAGAAGCACGTCAAAAATCGTCTCGTGTTCAAAAAGCCTCGAAAGACCTCCGGTCCCAATCACTACTGCGGACTCTCCTTGAAATGCATCACGTCGTATGTCATCCGTCAGGGCACGCACCGCAGCTCGGTTCCCAAAATAGAGACCAGACTGAATGCTTTCTACGGTTGAACGTCCTATAAGAGTGGTCGTCGGGACAATCTCAACCGTCGGAAGTCTAGCAGTCTCCCGCTCAAGTGCCTCCATCGCGATTCGCATTCCAGTCATGATAATGCCACCCAAATAATCACGATTTGCGCTTACAACATCAAATGTCGTGGCGGTCCCAAAATCAATGATAATTAAGTTTTGATCCGGGTACCTATGCATTGCACCGATCGAATTCGCAATCCGGTCTGGACCAACCTCAACCGGATTCCGATAACATATTTTAAGTCCAGTCTTGACGCCCACCTGCAGAACAAATGGATCAATTTCAAAGTACTTGCGACCACAACTTCGTAACGAGTAAATCGCCTCGGGAACAACCGAACACAATGCAATTTGTTTAACGCAAGAGGGATCCCTCCCATTCTCCCGAAGCACACTCCGAAGAAAAAGACCGAGCTCATCAGACGAAAGTGCTGAGTCCGTAGTCTTTCGAAAACGAAATTCCAACGCGCCCTCATTGAAAATTCCACCAAAAATTTGATTATTACCAACATCAAGCGCAAGGATCATACGCAGCTCCCTAGAGACAAGTAAGATAGTGAAACGTGACTGTCTTCAGAGCGACTTGCTCGCACGTTCCCAGTAATTCCTGTCGGCTGCGTGGTTGACTTGGGTGCCTGTCTCAATGATCAGGCCCTCCTCAATTAAAGTAGTAAAACTCGCCCGGTCTACCTCGATCACAAGTCACCGTTCGTGAGAATCGGTGCCGGTAGAGGTATTTTAGCGTATTAGTCTTAAATCGATATCCAAAGTACGCCAAAGATCCATAAACATTTTCCTGGACCAATCAAGAGCAATTAATAAATTTCTCTCAAACAAAACCTACCCACCCGCATTTATTAAGAGAAAGACCAAGAGTCCCAACCCAAGTTGCAGAATAAGAAATAGATTCTCTCTAACCCAAACTAGTCCTACAACGAAAAGAACACCCGCACCTAACAACCAAAACCAATAGAGATCGCTATTCTCTTGGGTAGTCTGAATTATCGGCGATGATCGATACGCACTCGACGTTATATCAAGAGCAATAGCACGGTCGCTCCGATCACCCAACTCAAAATACTGCCCCCCACCTTCGCCTGCTATTTCGCGAAGCGATTTTCGGTCTAGAATCGAGTGAACCTCCTCAAGCTCCGGTTCATATCTACGTCTCGGCGGGTTTGGTATAAGGCCCCCAGCGGAACTTCCGACTCCAATCACATGAACTCTCACTTCACGCGAGCGTGCTAGCTCAAGAGATTTTTGAACCTCGCCACTCCACGTTTGTCCATCTGAAATCACTATTAACGCCTTCGGGTTCTTTCTGCTCCCGTAGAGCTCTTCATCGACGTCAATCATTTTCAGTGCCCAAAAAATACCCTGCTCAATATTAGTATCCCAACTCCCGATGTCCTCAATACGAAAAGGAGGTTCTATAGAAAGATGATCAAGAAAGAAGAAAAATGCATTTGGATCACTGGTTAACCGAATTTGTGGAGCGGGGCGTGAGGCAAACAATGCTAACGCAACTCGCTGTTCCTCCCAACTAAGTGACTCTGCGAAAACGCGCAACCATTCCGTCGCCCGGGCCCATCTGGTCTGCGACACATCCGTGACGCGCATCGATGTAGATCCATCCAACAACACTATAAAATCAACGGCCGAGCTCTCATACTTATCAACAAGGGCCTGTGGTCTCGCGATTGCGACAATAATGCACGCACACGACAGTATGAGGAAGAACCAAAAGCCTAGGTTTCCAACTAGAGGAAGCTTTTCCTGCAATGGGACGATTCGCTGCGTCTGATATGACCGCACGTCGATTATTCGTCTAACAGAAAGCACAAGCCATAGCGCCAAGAAAATGGCTGGAAAAACTAACAACCAAAGAAGAATCGGATATACAAAAGTCATCCTCTTCGCCGAATCGTCTCGTCAGTCCCGATTGTCGGTTCCTCAATCATTTCAAGCTCATCAACGCGCATCGGTACAAAAATATGCACCTCGTCCAGCTCGCCATCAAAATCGTCTGGGAGACCACCTTCTCGTCCGAGCGGATGTCCTAAACGGTCGGAGAACACCTGATCTTCAGAAAGCAATAGATCGCGGCGTTTAATTAGATACTCATAGTTAAAAGAGACATCCTCATTGTCTCCGTAAACTCCCATTAGCCCCTCATAGACTCCAATCGCTCTATCAAGCGCATCAAGAAGACTCGTTCTATCACCATCCCTAAAGCCAAGTCGAACAACGGAGTTTGCAGCAACCAGAGACTGATTAAGATTTAAACCATCAACTAATTCTTGTCCTGAAAAAAAGTTGGCAACATTTTCCGCATAGTCCCTTTTCCAGTAAGAGATGGCTGCTTCCCGCGAGACGATCTCATCAACAGTGTCAGTAAAGAAAAATTGAGTTCTCTCTACTTTCTCAAGCACCGACTGATAAGTCTTTTCAGCCACTTCAAGCTGGCCGGTCGCGAGTGCTCGCTCCGCAATCGCCAACTCGCTGTGAATCATAGCTACCCAACCGACAAAACCGGCTGCTAGAGATGTCACTAAAAAAATAAGGAAAAAGCGCAAAAATCTGAACACATTTAACTCCTACGTTAACCATTGACAGACCGTCACGGAAAGCATCTAAATTGCTTCACGGACAGAAACAGGATAATTCCGACCAACCAAAACACGAGCCCGATAACCGCGTAAGCCGCGTAGTGAGGGTTCCTTGTTGTGTACTCCGTAACATCAATATTTCCGGCAGACAGACGATCGATCTCATTAATGGCATTAATAATTGATACTTCATTGGCTGCAGGATAAAAACGTCCACCCGTCCGCTCGACCGCTTCTTTCCACAGTTCATCCGGCAGAACATCACCAAGTGCCTGGTCGTAGCTAGTTCTTATAAAGTAGACAGGAATCTCATTGTCCTCAGCCTGTTGAAGGATGTCATCAAGGGTACGATCCTCATAGACAGCGTGCGTGTCCTGACCATCACTAAAAATCACCATCAGGTTGCCCTGATGTTCCAAAAAGTCAAAAGCTCCAAACAGTTGGACGGCTCTATCGATCGCTTCCATAATTAGAGTACCGTGATCAGGGAAACGCCGATATTCCTCTGGCGTGCCTACCAGGCCAATGCTTAGCAACACATTTTCATAATCATTCGTAAACGGAGTTACGATGTACGGCTGACTCCCGAATTCGATGAGTGACACTAAATCCTTGTATTCACTTTCCATCCTTCTGCGCACAAAATATTCAGCAGCCGATACATTCGCCAAAAAAGTATTACCAGCCCGTAGCTGTTGAGTGGAAAACGCCGTATTCATACTTAAAGAAGCGTCAATAAGAATCGCAATACGATGGCCAGGATAATTTACCTCCTGCCTACTTAAGCGCGTCTGGGGAGCGGCCAATGACACCACGAAAAAAGGAATACCGGCCAAGATAAATAAAAATGGAAGATATCTAATCCCTCCTTTCTGTAAAACACCCGGGGATCCAAATACAGCAGGAAGCAGAATCTTTTCAGATTGACCTCGATGATGAGACAATCGGCGCCAAATTAAGTTGCCAATTATAAGAAGTGCGCCGGCACCCAAAAACAATAACGCTTCACGTAATCGCGCAAACACCATGCTCTGAAAATCTTCAACTTGTACTTGATTGCCTAGTTCCCAGAGAAGAGTTAAGATTTCACTCGCTATATTCATTGCAGGCTCTAAAAAGCTTGAATGCCAGTTTGAAACCTCTTGAGAATCCATTGATTGACAGAAAGTTGACGACGTGCCACCTTAAACAAAAAGCTCTGCACATCCTCAAGCGTCTCCGTCAAGTCAGATGGAAACACTTCCGACTCTCTCGAATATCGCACTCTTGTAAACCGCGACAACAGACCCGTCAATCTCTCCGATAGAACATCGGTTTTTAAGCTATTTTTTTGTTCATCCAAGTCAGACCCTCTTTTAAATCTCGCTCCGCTAGCAGAGACAAAATACTTTCTATTTCTGAACATCCCCATTCTTACCAGCATTTCTCCACTCTGGCGAAAGCCTTTATCCTGCCCATCTCGAACTGCGATTTTATTTTCACTAATTACCGAACCTGTAATTCGAATTGCACTCAGTGCTCGGTCCACAAGCTCTTCGTTCCAGCCGATCCGATCAATTTCTGAGCGAATACCTCGGAGTTCAAAAAATAATGAAAAAATCAAAAATCCAGGTGACAAGTTAATACTCTTCTGAGGCCGCTTTTCCTTTCGTAACCGAACACCTAGAATTATGGTCAAGATTCCAAAGCCAACAGCAAAAAGGGCGAGAAGGATTGATAACATCAACAGTCCATCCGCCAAGAATTGCGTTTCGTTAGCACTATCAAAGGTTTCCCCCTCGAGTGGGCGCAGGCCATCTGCATCCCCAGAAACTACAGAAAGAATATGAATGGGTTCTTCGGGAATGACATGCCGCAATTGCCGTCCGGGAATAAACAATCCCTCCTCGACTCGCCGTTCTATTCGGTACATAATTTCAAGTTGCGGTAATGGCAAATCAATACCAAAATAGTTGCCAGGAGAAAGACGAAGCTCATAAACAAACTGCAAAAAGCTCACGATTCCCTCTCGAACGTCTCTAGAACGTTCACCGCTAACGATCTCAAACGGGCTAACTTCAATGGATTCAGCTTGCAGGGTAACAAAATCTGAACTTACTCTATCAATCTCTGTCTCAACGATTCGACATGTGACCCACATCTCAAACGTCTCACCAACACGAGGCGCATTTGTGCTTAGTCTCCTCCAACATTGAAGTGCATCCACTTCATAGTTCTCTGGCCCTTCGCTAAACGAGAGCTCTTGACCATTAGGGCTGCTCGGGTGGACCAAAGACAAACCCATAAGGAAAAAAAAACTTAGCCCTAACTCAATCCTCATAGTCTCCGTTTTCCCCGCGCTTCTAAAAAAGCCGATAATCCAGCATGCTCGTGCCCCTGACGAACTACGAGTGCATCAATACCTCTCGAGCGCGCCTTATCGACAACCTTATTTTGATGATCTTCAATCATCAAAGGTAATTTCAGTACCTCTCGATTTGAGAACAGTCGGACTTCACCAGTCTCAATATCTCTCCCTTGAAACCACCCAGAAGAAAAACCGGGCAGAGAAAAAGCAAAGGAGGAGTCAACGACCACGAGAAACACATCATGATTATCCTTTGCCGCCAGAACTGCATCTAAAAATACGTCGAGCCCTGAAAACAAAAAGTCAGAAATAATGGGAACAACGGCACGCCTCCTGGTAAAACCAGAAAGACTAAAGCCCTTGCTCTCAGATAACGGCTTAGCACGCCCCGAAAAGGAATTCTGATACAGGGACAACAGGTGAATTAAATGATCCTTACCTGAATGTGGATAGCTAAAGAGTCGAAGACAACTTTGATTCATTGTAACGAGCCCAACCATGTCCTGAAAAAAGACTCCTGCTAGCCCCACGGTCGCCATTACCCGAACTATAATCGCGCTAATCGAGGTTCCGGCTGCGCCACACCGAGTCGAAAGTGAATCATCTGCAACAAGCACAATAGACGCTGTACTTTCCTGCTCGTACTCTCGCGTAACCAAGGGACTAAAATTCTTGATAATCGATTCAGACCAATCTATAGATGATGGGCGATCACCAGGCTGCCAATCGCGCAGACCCACAAAATCAAACCCCCCTCCCTGAAACACACTATCATGGCTACCTAATGCGAACTCCTTCATTCGCCCCAAGACTACAAGTTCAAGCGCGTCGATCTCCGCCAAATCAATATGACTGGCGACCTGCAAGTCGTCC
>CEUS01211655.1_pt1 | contig 11604 bp, 8 predicted proteins | sample 427031 | NCBI WGS metagenome assembly CEUS01 (sample SAMEA2622837, study PRJEB7988) | marine metagenome | biome: marine biome (ENVO:00000447); feature: marine epipelagic mixed layer (ENVO:xxxxxxxxx); material: "saline water (ENVO:00002010), including plankton (ENVO:xxxxxxxx)" | depth 140 m | reverse complement strand
CGGCCGAACATACGCTGGTCTTGTTCTTCGGCTATACGCACTGCCCCGATATCTGCCCCCTCACGATGACAGCAATCGGGCAAGCGCGGGAGCTGCTTGGAGAGGACAAAACGCGGGTGCTCGGTGTCCTGATTACTGTCGACCCCGAGCGCGACACTCCAGAAGAGCTGAACACCTACCTGACGCACTTTCCGCCCGGCTTGGTAGGACTGACGGGTTCACGGGAGGCTTTGGCTGAGGTGGCCAATGACTACCTGGTAAGCGCCGAGCACGAAGATCACAAAGCCTCGGAACCCTACCTCGTTACCCACACAGGACGAAGCTTCGTGGTCCACGGTGGCGTGTTACCCATGACCTTCGCGACAGGGACCACCGCCGAGGCGATGGCAGAAGGGTTGGCGTTAATCCTTCGTGACTGACCGCACCGGCATGCCACCTGCCCGCGCCGCTGCTATGTTCTCCCCTGTGGCTACGAGCACCGATCCGCCGTTGGATCTACTAAAGCGCCGCCTGGGCGCCGCGCGCCTGGAGCGTGACGTCCCACTCGCTCCGATGACAACCCTTCGCGTGGGCGGTCCTGCGGATCTCCTCTACCGGGCGCGCACCCCAGACGAACTCGCTGAGGCTGTGACTGTGGCCCGCGAGATCGGCCTGCACTACGTGTTGATCGGAAAGGGGGCAAACATCCTCGTCGGCGACCGAGGCGTGCGCGGTCTCGTCATCCGCAATGAGGTACAGGGGATCGACTTCTTCGATGATACCCAGGTGCGCGTGGGTGCCGGAGTGGAAACGTATGTAGAGTTGATCGAGGCGACGGTCTCACGCGGACTCGGCGGACTCCACCATTACGTCGGAATTCCCTCCACCGTGGGGGGAGCGGTGTGGCAGAACCTCCACTTCTTGTCGCCCGCTCCTGAACGCGAACGCACCTGCTTCATCGAAGAAGTGGTCGCAGGAGCGGAGATTCTGACCGAGAGCGGTGAGCGCGAGCGGGTCGAGCTCGATTATTTCTGCTTCGGATACGACTATTCGATCCTGCACGATTGCGGAGATGTCGTGCTCACGGTGGACTTTCGGCTGGACCCTACGCCCGTGGAGGAACTCCGCCGCGTGATGCGGGAAAACCTCGAGTGGAGAAGCTCCCGCCACCCCGACCTTTCACTCTATCCCTCCGTGGGGTCGATCTTCCGCAAGACCCAGGGGGTAGGGGCCGGGCGGTTGATCGATCAATGCGGCCTCAAGGGCCACGTCCATGAGAGCGGGCGGGCCATGATCTTCGCAAAGCACGCTAACATCGTGGTGAACCTGGGCGGAGCTACAGCCGCAGATGTCCGCTCACTCATCGACCTCGCCCAAGAGACAGTTCAGCGAGAGCTGGGTCACGAGCTAGTGCCCGAGATAGGGTTCGTCGGCGAGTTCTGACCGAAATTACGTGGTCACGCTCGTGGACCTGGGAGAGATAGCCACCGATCCCTCTGTCTTGAGCGCGCTCCCTGCCAGCATCCGAAGCATCGTAACCGACCTCTCTGTTGTTTGCCTCACTGGACCGTCGCGCCACAGCGCCGGGGGAAACTGCCCTACCCCTCCCCGCAACACCCGCTAGCAAAGCCGAAGGCGAGAACGGCAACCAAGGGCTTCCCTAGGTAGTAGGCCCGCAACAGCAAGTCACCGCCGCAACTCTTCATGACATCCCCCGGGCGCTCCCCGGGGCCTCATTCGCTGGCCGGCCTGAGGTGCACGACCAGCGACTCCAGCGGCCACGTAAAAACCGCAGGGCGAACTTCAGGCCGATGGCCATCCTCTAGCTCTCCCAGCAATCCCCGCACTTGATCCGGTTCATGCCTGGAGCTCCCCAGACGGACCATCTCCGATATATGCGCTCCGGAACCAGTCGGACACGTCGTCCAGGATTGAGTACATCACCGGAACCAGGATCAGCGTGAGGAAGGTAGCGAACAAAATCCCTGCGATCACAGAAACGCACATCGAACCCCACCAAGCCGCCTGATCACCACCCCAAAACAGTTCCGGCCGTAACGACCGGTAGAGTCCGAAGAAGTCTAAATTCAGCCCGATCGCAAGCGGCACCAACCCGAGGGCGGTCGTCAAGGCTGTCAGGATTACCGGCCGAAAGCGGGTCATTCCCGCGCGTACCAGCGCATCTCTCCGGTTCATGGCGTCGCGCTCCCGTAGCGTATCGATATAGTCGATCATGACAATCGAGTTGTTCACCACGATACCCGCCAACGAAATGATCCCGATACCGGTCATGATCACCACGAAAGGCATGCGGAAGATCATCAAACCCAACAGCACCCCCATGGTCGACAACAGCACAGACGTCATGATTATGAACGGCTTGATCACTGAGTTGAACTGGCTCACCAGAATAAGCGCTATCACCATCACGGCGGTCATAAATGCTCCCAGAAGGAATTCCTGTGCCTCCTGCTGATCCTGGTTCTGGCCGGTGTAGTTGATGGTGTAGCCCGGGGGCATCTCTGCCACCACGAACGGCGCGAGTGTCTGCTGCACCTCGACCAGCACGGCAAAGTCATTCAGTCCTTCGTTGACGTCCGAGGTGATGGTCGCCATCCGCGTCTGGTCCTTCCTGTGAATACTTCCGTATCCATCCTTAACGTCCCAGCTCGCAACCGAAGAAAGCGGGACTTGCCGTCCCTCGCTCATGACCGTGAGGTCGCGCAGGTTTTCGAGCTCGTTGCGGTACTGCGCAGCGAGACGCACCACAACGCCGTATTCGTCATCACCGGTGCGGTATTTCGCAGCCTCCACACCCTGGATCGCACCACGGACCGCCCTTCCCACCTCGGCAGTGGAAAGGTCGTAGAGCGCGGCCTTTTCGCGGTCGACAGTCACTGAGAGCTCGGCCTGGGCCTCGTCCATATCACTCTCTAAAGCCACTAACTTGGCGTAAACCGGCGCTGCCTGAAGAACATCGAGCACCCGGTCCGAAAGTTGTTTCAGCCGAGCCGGGTCGGAACCCACGATCTCGATCGTGACGGGCGCCCCAGTGGAAGGACCCTCTTGGGACGCCTGGGTAGTGATCACGGCCCCCGCCACGTCCCTGCCCAGATACTCCTGCATCCAGGACAGTGTCTCGAAGGGATCGTGATCCCGCTGCTGAAATTCTACGAAGCTGATCCCGACCCGACCGGAGGCAGGCCCTCCTGGACCACCCTGGCCCATCATGCCCGAAGCACCGCCGCTCCCTCCGCTCCCGATCGTGGACACCTCGGACTTCCAGTCCTCCCGCCCCGGGACAGTCTTGAGTTCCTCTTCCATCCGCCGTGCGACCGCATCAGTGGCATCTACACGGCTCCCCACCGGCAACTCTACGTCCACGAACACCTGCTTAGGCGGCACGTTCTCGGGAAAGTACTCAATCCCGCTATGCAGGACGCTGAACGCGACAACCGTGAGCACCAGAGCTGCGAGCGACCCGCCAATCGTGAGCGCGCGGTGATCAAGCGCCCACTGGACGCGCCGCTCATACCACCGCACGATCGCGGGCTCCCACCGATGCTTGAAGTTCTGCGAAGCACTACATAGCACTGCCCGCCAGAACCAATGCAGTCCGACAACAGTGCCCACCATCAACACCGCAGTGAGCGGGTTTTTGAGCGCGATCACCAGCACGATGACACCGACACCCCCGACCATGGTCCGGCGCGCGACGGGCGGCAACGAGCGGCGCGGCTCGTCGTCTAGCTTCATGAACATTGAACACAACGTGGGAACAATCGTCAGCGCCACAAACAGGGACGAGAACAGGGTAATCATGAGGGTGATGGGGAGGTTTCCCATTAACTCACCGACCATGCCCGGCCAGAAAATCAGCGGAGCGAACGCCGCAAGTGTGGTGGCGGTGGATCCGATCACGGGCAAAGCCACCTCCCCGGTAGCCTTCTTGGCGGCCCGCACTCGGTCCCATCCCTGCTCCATGTAGCGATAGATGTTCTCCACCACCACAATCGCGTTGTCGACTAGCATACCCAGAGCGAGGATCAAACTGAACAACACAATCATGTTCATCGTCATCCCCATCGCTTTGATGATGATGAACGAGAGGAACATGGATGACGGAATCGCTATGGCCACAAAACCCGAATTGGCGAGCCCTAGGAAGAACAAGAGCACTCCTACGATCAGAATGAGCCCAGAGACGATGTTGTTCTCGAGACTCGACACCATCATTGCGATGTCTTCGGAGGTGTCGGACGTGAACTCTATTCTCGTGCTCGGTGGAAACTCGGCCTTCATGGCCGCGGCCGTCGCTCGCACTGAGTTCGAGGTCTCGATGATGTTCTGGCCTGAACGCTTGATCACGTCCAGCGTCACCACGGGTGATCCGTTCAGACGCGCATAGCTGGTGCGCTCGGCGAATCCGAAATCCACGGTGGCGATGTCGCGCACATACACAGGCCGGCCATTCACGGTGGCCACCACCACGTCTTCGATCAGGGCCGGATCATCGAACTCCCCGTCCACCCGAACCAAATACTTGGACGAACCAACGTCGATAGCGCCGCTGGGAATGTTGACGTTTTCGGACCTGATGGACTCGATTACGTCGCTGATCGCGACGTTGTAATACTTGAGCTTACCGAGGTCCACACCAACGGCCACCTCGCGCTCGAGACCACCACGGATGTCTACCCTCAAAACCGACGGGATCTGCTCCAGTCGGTCCTTGAGGTCGTCGGCTATCTCCTTGATACGCACCAGACCGTAATCGCCAGCCAGGTTCACTTGGAGGACAGGTACTTCGGAGAAGTTGAACTCAATGATCATCGGCTCCTCCGCCTCTGGAGGGAGCTCTGGCTTCGCCAGGTCCACCTTTTCGCGGATCTTGGCAAGCGCCTCGTCCAGGTTCACCGAGGTCTCAAACTCGACCAGGATGCTCGAGTAGCCCTCAACCGACGTGGACGTCATCAGCTTAACATCGCTGATCGTGCTCAGATCCTCCTCGAGCGGCCGGGTGACCAGGCTCTCCATGTCTGCCGGGGCGACGCCCGGATACATGGTATTCACTGCCACCATCGGGATCTCGACCTCCGGGAACGACTCTTGGGGAGTGGTCGCGTACGAGTACATTCCCTGCATCACGATGATCACAAGCAGAACTAGCACGCTCGTCCTGTGATCAATTGCGAAGCTGGTGGGACCGAATTCCTTGAACCGATCTAGGAAGACTTTGTCCGTGGGGACGGATCCCCCCTGCCCCATTCCCTTACCCGAGCTGGCCTCGTTCATCGCTCGCTATCCGATCCTGGCACGCCCTGTCCGAGCACCACGCTCGGACTTGCTGGCCTCAACGCCCACCCACCACACGGACACGATCGCCCGCGGCAACTTGCTTCTGCCCCACAACCACTAGTCGGTCACCGGCGCGGAGCCCGGTGGTGATCACAACCTCGTTACCCTGGGACGGCCCTAGAGTCACGGATCGCGACTCGACCGTCTCCAACCCGCCATGAGCTAGGACCACGAAAGCCGAATAGCCTCCTTCGACCCTAACTATGGCATCCCTAGGCACTACCAAGGCGCCGCTCACCACGCGCCGCACTACTGCCACGTCAGCCACCATCTCGGGCTTGACCGCACGACCCGGGTTGGGAAGGCGCAGCTCTATGGGAAAGGTCCTATTGGAAGGGTTAACAGCAGCACCCACAAAGCCGATCGTAACCGCAAACGTCTGCGCCTCGAGGGCATCGAAAGTAACCGTAGCCCGACTACCTGGACGGATGTCGGACGCGTACCGCTCGGGCACGCCAGCGGCGACCTTAATCGGATCGAGACCCACAATGCGCGCCACCGGAGTACCAGAATTGACCATGGCACCGACCTCAACCGTGAGGTCGTCCAGGACACCCTGAATGGGTGCCAATACCACGGTCCGCTCCAGCCGCCTCTGCAGGGTGGCGAGTGCAGCGGCCGCCTGTTGAGCTTGGTACTTCGCTTCGAGATACGCGAGCTCCGAGCCCACGCTGTCTTCTTCGAAGAGTCTTTGGCGGCGGATCCACACCTCGCCCGCCAACGCCGCCTGAGCTGTGGCTTGGGCGACCTGCGACGAGAGCAAGCGGTCATCAATACGTGCAATCGGTTGTCCCTGGATTACCTGTAACCCCTTATCCACCAGCACCTCGGTTACGATCCCGCTTTCCTCCGCGGATACCAGGACATCCCGATCGGCAACCACCGTCCCCGAGAGGCGGATCACCTCCGAGAAATCCCTCGGCTCCACAGCGGCCACCTCGACGTTCAGCACGCGACCGCTAGTCTGCACCTTCCCCGCCTCATCGGTGTCTTGGAAGCCGCACCCGGCTAGGGTGAGAGCTGCCAGTAACGTTAGTCTCCCACCGTGTTTTCTGACCTCGACCGGCATGCTGGTCTCCTGAGCGTGAAAACCCATCCTCCAGTGCTCGTGTCCAGTCCCCGATGTCGTGACCCTCACTGTGAAACCGCCACAACGTCAACCCTGTCAACAAGCGGCACCTGTCCCACCGCCTCGTCCAATCGTGCCCGGGCGGTCAGATAGTCGTAAACCGCTTGGGCGTAGTTAAATTCACTCTGCCGGAGCGCCACTTCGGCGTCGGTCAACTCGAGCTGGCTCGAAATACCCTCGCGCCTCTGGGCGCGCGCAATCTCGAACCCGCGTCCCGCTTGCTGCACAGCAAACTCCTGGGCGCGGGCACGTAACAGCGCCTCGGCAACCTGGTCGGAGATCGTTCTCACTTGAGCCTTGGCCTGGTCCCTCGCCAATCGAGTCTGGCTCTGAGCGGACCTGAGACCGGCACGCCTCTGATCGATCCGTGACTCTCGCTGGAACCCGTTGAAGATATTGAGCGACAACCGGATACCTACCCTACGGCCGTAGGCGCGTGGTGATCCGAAGAAACTCGGACTACCGTTCTGCTGAGCGTTGATATCGTAGCCACCGAACACGCTGACTGTCGGAAAGTACTGCGCCTGCTCTATGCGGAGCTCGGTACGTCGAAGGTCCTCGGCCAGCTCTAACTGGCGCAGGTCCGAGCGCACGCCGAGCGCACCCGCTACCAGTGTTTCCCCACCTTCGCTCCCGAAGCTCCCTATCCTAGAGAACTGAAGGATAGCGCGGTTGTCGGACGTGTTAGCGCTCACGTCTTCGAGGTTCATGGCAGCGAGCGAGCCTGCCACCGCGAGTGACTCGGGGTCGTCTAAATCCAACTCCACCGCCAACTGGCGGCGCGCCTGGACGATGGCGTTGCCAGCCCGCCTCAAGTTGGGCTCCAAGTTCGCCAGCTCCACCTCGAGACGGAGAACGTCGTAGTCCGACGCTAGACCAGCACGATGGAGCGCCTGGGCTTCGTCACGATTCTCGCGCACCCGCCTCACCGAGTTATCGATGAGCCGTTCCTGCTCCTGCGCGAGCAATAGGTCGTAGTACGCTACCCGCACCCGGGTCACGACCGCCTGGGTACGCGCACGCAGCACTTCGTCCTGAAGCGCTCGAAAACGCCCCGCTGCGCCGAGACTGAAGAAGGAGGTCGCATCGAGCAGCGTCTGATCCACGGTGATCGAGCTAACCCACAGATTATCGGCCCCGAACCGGACCGGAATCAATTCCTCCGGCCCCGCTGCGGGATTGAAGATCATCGCAGGCAGGAAACTGATCGACGGCGACAAGTTGCGCGTGTAGTTGGCGGACAGTTCTACGACTGGGTATACGTTCCCCCAGGCTTCGCTCACCCGCTCTTCCGCCTCGTCCAAGGCGTAGCGAGCCTGCCGGATCTCCCGACTCCGATCGAGCGCCGTGCGCACCACCTCCGGCATCGTCATCGCACCGGACGGCACTTGCTGCCCAAGCGTGGCGCCGGGCACTACTATGGCCAACACCGTCATCACGGTGCCCCTAACCCCCCACTCTATCTTCACATTCGGTCCTTTGTTGAGGCCGTGGCGCGAGCAGGCATCCTGTCCCGCTGATCCAGTTGGTCCGAGAACTGCTTAGCCCCCATCCCGCTAAACATCCGGACGGTGGAATCGCGATCCAGAGGCTGGAATTATTGCTCTGTTATCGGAAGCATGCCCTTCAGGTAGAACGAGTTGAGTCCGTGCACATGGGCCCAGAATGTCATCCCGATCTCCCCCGGGTCGCCCAGCGTGAGGATTCTCGCCCCAGTCGCCTCGCGGACCCGGTCGTCCCAGAGCTGGGCGGCCGTGCGACCCTGAGCGGCCGCATCATCAGGAGTGTCGTTCAGAAGCTTAGTGCCGGTAAACAGAACCTCGTTAGTACCGGGGATACTCGAGCGCGAAGTGAAGGTAACCATCACCCGTAGAGCCCACGCGATCAAGCCCCGCTGGCCATCCGTTCCAACCGTACACGATGCTGGCCGAGCTATCCACCATGCCCGAAGCCTGAAGGATCTTGCTGAGGAGCGGAGGACATAGTGTTACCGGAGTCCGTCGAGATACAGATCTAGGATACCAGGTTCCGCTCCCATCACCGGTTATCTTCTGAGCCATGCTGAGCCGTGCGTTACCCTTCACCCCCCGCCCCTTCAGCCCACCGCTGTGGGCCCGGAACCCCCACGTGCAGACGCTAGCGGGCAAGTTCCTGCGCCCCCGCCCACCGGTACCGCTCCGCAGGGAGCAATGGGAAACGCCCGACGGGGACTTCATCCTGATGGACTTCGCAGACGAAGGAATGGAGGGCGCACCCACGGTCCTGTTGCTTCACGGCCTGGAGGGATCGGCGCGCCAGCCCTACGCGCTCCTATCCTACCGGGCAATGCGACAGCACGGCTTGGCTCCGGTCGGGATGAACTTCCGCTCATGTGGCGGGGAGCCCAACCGGCTAGCCCGCTCATACCACTCGGGCGAAACTGGAGACCCGCGTTGGGTTCTGGAACGACTACGCGCTCGGTGGCCGGACAGGCCCCTCGGAGCGCTGGCGTTCTCGATCGGGGGGAACGTGCTCATGAAGCTACTAGGGGACGCAGGAGAGGCGGGTACGGAGCTGGTCGAAGCCGCTGCCGTCGTGTCGGTACCTTTCGACCTAAACCATAGTGCTGACGCCCTAGAGCGGGGCCCGCTGGTGCGCGCTTACGCGCGCCATTTTCTCCGCTCACTGGTGGGGAAGACGCAGGCCAAGGAGGAGCTGCTTGCGCCTCTGGTCAGCTCGGATGAGGTGTGCCAAGCGCGTACTATCCGCGAGTTTGACGATCGCGCGACGGCTCCCATTCACGGATTCGCAGGAGCAGCACATTACTATGCGTCGTGCAGCTCCGCGCCCACGCTGGCAGCCGTTCGGGTGCCGACCCTCGTCCTGCACAGCCGGGACGACCCGTTCCTCCCACGCGAGGCGCTGCCTGAAAGGGCATTCGCGTTGAACCGTGTGTTCGTGCCTGTCATCAGCGACCATGGCGGGCACGTCGGTTTCGTCGAGGGACCGCCGTGGGCTCCACGGTTCTGGGCAGAGGAGGAGGCCGCCCGGTTTCTGGCAGCGATACTGCTTACTCCACCCTCCCCATCAGCTTCTTCACCCCCGGACTCATCAGCAGAGCGAAGAATCCCACCCCACCAATGATCATCGCCACTGAAAGGAAAAGCTCAGAAGGAGGCTTGTTCCCCAGCCCACCGGCCACCACCCCAGCTACGAAGTTGCCAAGCGAAGCACCCACGAACCACACACCCATCATCTGACCGACCCGACCGGCGGGAGACAGCTTGGTGATCGAGGAGAGCCCGACCGGGGACAGGGCCAGTTCGCCACAGGTGTGGAGGAAGTAGGTAACAATCAGCCAACTCGGGGACAGGAGATTACCGGGCGTCGCGTTCACCGACCCCCAAGCAAGAACGATGAAGCCAGCCGCGAGCCCGAGCAGCCCGAGCGCGAACTTGACAGGGATCGACGGGTTGGCGTTGCGCTGGGCCAGCCACATCCATAACCAGCCGAACACCGGCGCCATCACGATGATCATCACCGGGTTGACGGACTGAAGAAATCCGGCTGGCATTTGCCATCCGAAGACGGAACGGTCGGTGAGCTCCGCCGCAAACAAGTTGAGCGAGGATCCCGCCTGCTCGAACCCCGACCAGAAGACCGCCGCGAGCAGGAAAAGCCAGAAAATTACGAGCAGCCGTTTCTTCTCGTCGTTGGTGTGGCCGCCGAAGAGGATCAGGTATGCAAAATAGAGTACAGCCAGGATCAAGATCCCGTAGCCCAACCCACTGGCAACCTGCGGCGTGGTAAGGGGAAGCATCCCTCGCGAGACCAGGAGCGCAAACACCGCGACCAGGGCAGCCAGGGCAAAGAACCCGCTGAAGAAGCGCCGGGAGCGCAACGCCAGCGCAGTCGAATCGACGGGCGTATCGAGCAAGCCCGCAGTTCCTAGATAGCGCTCTCCCCGCTTGTACTGGATCAGCCCGAGCACCATCCCAAAACCCGCAGCGGAGAAGCCCCAATGCCAGTTATAAGACTCGCCCAGAAGGCTGGTGATGAGGGGCCCGAACAACGCGCCCACATTGATTCCCATGTAGAAGATCGAAAACCCGGCGTCCCGACGCGCACCCCCTTCCGGGTAGATCTCGCCAACCATGGTGCTGACATTGGGCTTGAGCAGCCCCGTCCCGATCACGATCAGGATCAGCCCCAGGAAGAACGTCTGGTCAGAAGGGATGGCCATGGAAAAATGGCCTGCCGCGATCACGCAACCGCCGACGAACACCGCCTTGCGCTGACCCCACAGGTTGTCAGCTACCCACCCCCCCGGGAGAGCCAGCAGATAGACCATCCCGCTGTAGATCCCGTAGATCGCACCGGCCGTCGCGACCTCGAGCCCCATCCCCGGATTGTCACCGGTGACAGCGGCAGTCATGAACAGGATCAATAAGGCCCGCATCCCGTAATAGCTGGCCCGCTCCCACATCTCGGTGAAGAAGAGCGTCGCAAGGCCGCGGGGATGGCCGAAGAAGGCCGTTCCTCCAAGGGGCCCGGCAACGTCCGCATAAGGGGTGGTTCGGGTCTGCACGGAACGACCTCTCAGTAGGAGGGATCCTGGACCGTCCAATCTTGACCTGGCTAAACTTCCTCGATAGGGCTTCGTGGCATACCGAGGGAGTGATCAGTCCTGGTGCATCACCTCGGCGACGAGTGTTTCCTGCCGTACCCACATGGGACACTCCATCCGCGCATCACCATCTTGCGGATGGTCCCACCCGAGGACATGGAGCGTGCCGTGTACGGCCAGCCGCACCAACTCCTCGATTTCGTCGATGCCCTCTTCAGCGGCCTGTCGCCGAGCTTGCGCAACCCCCAAGTAGAGGTCACCGAGCAACGGCTCCCCAGTACCATGTAGGGCGAAGGCAAGGATATCGGTCGGGCCGTCGTGTCCAAAGTGGTCCCGGTTAAGAGCGCGTATGGCGGCATCGTCGATTAGGGCCACGGATACCTCCCCCTCCTCTACGCCTTCCGCCCGCAAAGTGTGGCGTACCGCGCGCTCCAGCACCGATGCGGGCACGCGCGGAAAACGCCCCAAGTCGACCGCTATGTCCACCACGCCTCCACCCCTGCACTTGTGTCAGTCGTCGCGTGCGGTCTCA
>CEUS01218566.1_pt1 | contig 11607 bp, 10 predicted proteins | sample 427031 | NCBI WGS metagenome assembly CEUS01 (sample SAMEA2622837, study PRJEB7988) | marine metagenome | biome: marine biome (ENVO:00000447); feature: marine epipelagic mixed layer (ENVO:xxxxxxxxx); material: "saline water (ENVO:00002010), including plankton (ENVO:xxxxxxxx)" | depth 140 m | reverse complement strand
TTCGATAGTTGTTTAAAGAAGATAACGTTAAAATTATTGAGTTAAATTTCGCGAGCTCCTACCGCGAATCACACAAAACCAGATAAGTTCGAGATCAGTCCGTGAAAGTTTCACTCTGCCTAAATTGCTTCTTCTTTGGAGATATACACTTCGGTGTAGAGTTTAACTTATTTAGGACCGTCAGCATTTCGTAACCCAAAGGCTTTGAGCAAGTTGTGAACAACTTTCTCAAGTAAATCACTTGACAAGGTGGGTTGAAATGTCAAGGAATGTCAGAAAATGTTGTTATTGTACAGCGCAAGGTATGGCCGGAGTTGAAACAGAGCCGTTTTATGTAGGGGAGTACCGGCACAATCTGGACGGTAAGAACCGGGTGACAATACCGTCGAAATGGCGATTTCTGGGAGATGACGGCGACATCTATGTCGGGTGGTGGCATCCAGATGGTTATATTGCAGTTTATCCTCCAAAGAAGATTACAGAATTCCGGGAACGAATCCGTGGAATTGCAGAGAGTGATCGGCAGGGACAAGGGATACTAAGGCGGCTATTCGGGAAGGCTCATCAGTTTGGATGTGATTCGCAGGGGAGGATTAAGCTGCATGGTGCTCTAGTCCAACTAGCGGGACTAACGAAAGCGGTGGTATTGGTTGGCTTGGGAGAGAGTTTCAATATTTGGAACGAAAAACTGTATCAGGATCAGGCAGGAGAAGAATTCGATTTGTTGTCGGCAATGCGGGAATTTGGGATCTAAGGAATGAGAAATTTTCTGAATATCGGACAGAAATTAGTGTTGAATGGGATATTGCGGGACGGAGAGCCGCGACACTGTTCCGACTGGGAGGTAGGCTACATGAAAGGAGATATACCTGGGATTCCTCTATCCCGGATAGGGAAATCCAAGAAACCCCGGAGGACCTCTGAAGACGCAGCGAGGATGCGTCGAGCACTTGTTAATGTTCTTCACAGTCGCTGAGTTAAGGATTAAACGGATAATGGCGGAACACATTCCAGTGCTTCTGGAAGAGGTTTTGGACCTGTTTAAGCCGTCGAGGGGAGATTGTTACCTGGATGCAACTTTCGGAGGAGGTGGACTGGCTCGAGCACTACTGGAGGTTTCCCCGGAAACGGAAGTTGTAGCCTTGGATTGTGATCCGGAGGCAAGACAGCGATCGAAAACCTTATGGACCGAATTTGGATATCGTTTTCGGTTCCATGATATGAATTTTAGCGAGGTCGCTAATCTATCAGAGTCGGGCTTTGCCGGAGCGATTCTGGATTTAGGAGTATCAACTTATCAACTCGAGAAAGCAGAACGAGGTTTCTCTTTCCAGAAATCGGGTCCGGCCGATATGCGTTTCGATCCAAGAAAGGGTATTTCGGCTAGTGAGTTTCTGGAACAAAGTAATAGAGGTGAGCTGGAGAGGGCAGTTCGGGAGTACGGACAGGAGCGACATTGGCGTCGAGTGGTTAATGCGATTTTGGGAGCGAGAGGCACAGGAATTTTGGGAGATACGCTAAAGCTTGCGGAGTTAGTGGGTAGATCGGTTGGAGGGTCCGGGAGGCGAGGGAGAACCTGGATCCATCCGGCTACTCAGACATTTCAGGGGATTAGAATTGCGGTTAACGGTGAATTAGAGAATCTACGGACGACGCTACCCGAGATCTTTGCCATGCTCGGGCAAAACGGGGTGTTGGCGGTAATTAGTTTTCATTCTCTTGAGGATCGAATTGTGAAGCGATACTTTCGAGGATTAGCTGGTTTAGCTGAGCATAAGGGTGATGCTACGCCTCGGCAGCTAAAAGAAAAGAGGGCTGAGCTTCTTACCAAAAAACCAATCAGAGGTTCAGCAGAGGAAACGCAGAATAATCCCAAAAGTAGGTCTGCTCGACTGCGGGCGGTCAGAAAGAAGGCCCAAGGGAGTGTAAAAGGGTTTCGTTAAAATGGATTTTCAGGGTGATAGGAGCAAGGCGAAAGACGATTGGAGCCGATATGGTTACATCTGTTTAGGTGGTCATGTTATTTTGGTATTAACCAACATAAGAATCTTATAATAAATAAGTTACATAATTTAACGATCGATTCCAAATAGTAGAATCAATGGATAAGGGTACAAAGCAGGTTTTGGACCGGGAGGAAACCAGCTTATTTCTCTACAGGACGCTGATCTTAGTAGTTTTGACTTTGATGGTTGCAATTGGATGTGGACTAATCGTGGTCTGGCAACGTCGGCAAATATCAGAGTCTGCCCTTCGAAGTGCTGAATATGAACGGCAACTAGAAGTACTGAAGATAAGAATCCAGGATTTAAATGCGGAGACGGCTTCTATGCATCAACCGGAACGCCTCAGAAAACTGAACGAGAAGTTTGGACTTAAGCTGGCATGGCCAGTTGAGGAACAAACCTTCTATATATTGCATGAAAAAGAGGTGATTGATCCAATTAGAAAGACTGGTAGGAAAACGGGAGATGTGAGCTTCGGTGTTGCTCTGGTCGAATTGGGGGCGAGAAAGGAGATTGGGAAGTGAACGGAGCCTATCCATCTGATTGGAGGATAAGGTTGGTAGTTTTTGGAATCTTGGGGTGCTTTCTGGGTATCATAGGGCGACTTTATTACCTACATGTCCTAGATAGAGAGAGGCTCGTTTCAATGATTGAAAGAAGCCGGACTGATGTGAAAGTTTTGCCGGCCCGGCGGGGTGCCATTTACGATGTCAGAGGAAATGTTCTAGCTGCTACACGTTCCACGGTAGAATTAGGGATCGATCCCCATTGGATGGATCCACTAGATGCCAAAAAAATTCCGAGCCTTGCTAATATTACCGGTGTTTCCACTGACGAACTGGGCCGTCAATTCGAGAGAGCTCTAGGAGACAAACTACTGAAAAGATCAGAGAAGGGCGCCAATGTAAGGTGGAGGAAGCTGGCCGAAGGGATAGATGAGGCGCGTTACAAGGAAGTTATGAAACTCGGAATTAGCGGTCTTTACGGGAATCGTACATTCCAACGGTTTTATCCAGGTAAAGAGCTGGCCGCTCATGTGGTCGGCTTTGTCAACTGGGAAGGTCTTGCGACGATCGGACTTGAAAAACAGATGGATTTTTATCTTCGTGGCCAGGATGGGTGGAGGGAGACGGAACGTGATGGACGCAGACGTGAATTACCCCATTTTAGATCCAGAGAAGTATTCCCAAGAGATGGGCTTAACCTTGAAACCACGATAGATTCATTTGTCCAACACATAGTCGAAGAAGAGATTGGAATTCTCGTAAAAACCTATAGCCCGAATGCTGCAACCATTATTGTAAGTGAGCCTCCTACGGGTCGTATTGTGGCCATGGCAAATACACCCACATATGATCTCAATCTATTTTGGAAGTATCCAATCGGAAGTCATCGAAATCGGGCGCTTACAGATATTTTTGAACCAGGTTCCACCTTCAAAATTGTGACAGCAAGCGGTGTATTGAATGAAGGGATTGTGGATCCTGACACGAAGGTAGACTGCAGCATAAACGCAGTCCGTTTCCAGGGAAAGATGGTACAACTCCCAGTTGATGACCATCCTTTCGATTTCCTAACGGTCAGGGAGATCATCTCTAAATCAAGCAATCGGGGAGCTGCGCAGCTCGGAATGCTTCTAGGTAAAAAAGGGCTACGGCGTTACGCTTCTTCGTTTGGATTTGGAGAAGAAACAAATATTCGGCTCGGTGGTGAGGTTAGAGGTCTCCTGCATCCGGTAAGCGATTGGGATGGTTTGACAATCAGCCGGCTCCCGATTGGTCATGCCGTCGGTGTAACAGTGTTACAAATTCACTTTGCGATGTCCGTCATTGCAAACGGTGGAATTCTGATGGCTCCCCAGCTTTTGCGACGTGTTTTTGACGAGGTGGGGAATACGGTGGTGCGCTACGAACCGAAAGCGCGGAGGCGTGTTATCAGTGAAGCAACTGCCTGGACGATGAGAGAAGTGTTGCAAAAAGCCGTTTCTCCTGAGGGGACTGCATCCAAGGCAGCGATTAATGGATACGATGTAGCAGGGAAAACGGGTACAGCACGGAAGATTGTCAATGGTCGTTATTCTCCTCAACACCATATTGCCTCCTTTATCGGCTTTTTCCCAGCCCGTAACCCTAGATTTTTGATAAGCGTGATTATTGACGAACCTGAGGTTCGAGGAGTGCCCTACGGTGGCCGAATAGCAGCGCCAATTTTTAGATCCTTGGCTGAGAATCTTATCCGATACTATGGGATTAAGCCCGAAACGAGAACAAAGGAACTGTACGTTTGGAAGGAGGCAATAGATTGAACTGTGTGTCTTCCAGCGGAGCCTTAACGGGAAGAGATGGCTCGCGATCGATTGCTAGAGATCTGAAAACCCTATTCAGGGATCTGCCGGTGCGTTCCTTTTTTGGCAATTGGAATACGGTGGTAGAAGGAATTAGTATGGACAGCCGAAAAACTGGCCCGGACTCCTTGTTTTTCGCAATCAAGGGATTGCGAACGAATGGGAACTTATTTATCCAAGAGGCGATCGAACGTGGGGCGCGGGCGATTGTAACAGAGGAAACGGTAAAGAAGCTTGGTAATGTTTCTCTTATCGAGGTAGGAGACATCAGAAAAGTAATGGCAGAAGTCGCTCGTCGCTTCTCCGGTTTTCCGGAGGAGGATCTAGAGCTAGTCGGGATAACAGGAACAAATGGCAAGACCACGGTTTCTTTTCTAGTCAGCTTTCTTTTGCGGGAAGCCAAGGAGGAAGCGGGGATAATCGGAACCATAAAATATTACCTGGGGAACCGAACGATACCTTCGAGTCAGACCACGCCTGATCCAATTGAGATGCACGCTATGCTAGACCAGATGCGAAAGTCGGGTTGTCGTTATGGTATACTCGAGGTGAGCTCACACGGTATCGATCAACGACGGGTCGATGGAATTGGATTTCGAGTCAGTGTTTTCCTCAATCTTACACGAGATCACATCGATTACCACTCTTCCATGGATAGTTATTTCGAGGTAAAACAACGGCTTTTCAATGGCGGTATTGGCAGAGTTCCCGAAATCGCGGTGGTCAATATCGACGATCCCTACGGAAAAAAATTAGTCACAGATATACCCGATGATATGCAGGTGATTCGAGTTGGAGAGGATACGCGAGCTGACTTGAGAGCTAAAGAAGTGGAGTTCGATGACCGAGGATGCCAGTTTACCCTATGTTGGCCGGAAGGAGAAAAAAGAGTCAGCACTTCGCTCTTAGGACGTTTTAACTTGAATAACAGCCTAGCTTCTCTGGGAGTTTGTTACGCTCTCGGCTACGATCTTGAGCCGCTGGCCGACCGTCTGGCCTATTTTCCAGGTGTACCAGGCAGGCTAGAGCGAGTTGATGTGGGACAGCCCTTCAATGTATTAGTTGACTACGCCCACACTCATGATGCGCTCACAAATGTGCTGGTGATGTTGCGAAACATCACCAAAGGCAAAGTTATGGTTGTTTTCGGGTGTGGAGGGGACCGAGATCGGGAAAAACGCCCGCTGATGACTCGTTCAGTTATAAGAAATAGTGATCGATCGTGGGCTACTTCTGATAATTCTCGGAGTGAATTTATCGGGGACATATTTTCTGATATGAAGAAGGGTGTCGACCAAGAGGACCAGATTGAATTCGTGGAGGATCGGCGCGAGGCAATCCGTCTCGCAATCAGTGAGGCAGAGAGTGGGGATTCTCTTCTGATTGCGGGTAAAGGGCACGAGACTTTTCAGGAATTTAACGATTCGACAGTACCTTTCAACGATAATCTGGTGGCCCTAGAATTAGTGAAAGCTAAGAGAAACTGGGTTTAGGAACAAAATAAATGGAAACTACTAGGCGAAGATAGGCTGAGATTTCAAGACATGGCAGATTCACTATTAGAGAAAAATCACCCATACCACTCTACGAGGGCTCTCCTAAGGGAGGGCATTGCCCGAAGATTCTGTATAACAGTGAGTTGTAGACACCGAAAGTTGAACATCGAATATGCCCGAGTTTGATACAGATGTGTTAAGGGAATGGGCTTTAGGACGTTGGGTTCAAGGCCGTCCGCAAAAGGTATCAGGATTCTCGATTGATACCCGAAAGATAAAAAATGGTGATCTTTTTGTCGCACTCAAGACGGATAGTCGAGACGGGCATGATTTTCTTGAATCCGCCCGTCTTAGGGGTGCTTCGGGAGCCATGGTTACGAGGGTCAACAATCAGATTCGATTGCCTCAACTGAAGGTGGATGATCCCTTGCGATCCCTACAGAGGATCGCCGCAACCTGGCGGCGTAGATTTCCCCATCCGGTTATAGGCGTTACCGGAAGCTGTGGCAAAACTTCAACCAAAGAATTACTGGCGAAGTTATTAGGTGACACAGGGGTTCATAGGACAAAGGATAATAGTAACAATCATATAGGAGTGCCCTTGACACTCTTGGAGATTGATCCCTTCCGTCATCATTTTGCTGTAGTGGAAGCCGGATCGAACTCTCCCGGTGAGATTGAATTTCTAGCTAGGCTAATCGATTGCAACGAAAGCCTTATCACAGGAGTGGCTCCGGCACATATTGGTAATTTTGGTACGATAGAGAAAATTGCGACAGAAAAGGCTCAGCTAGGTAAGTACACGCGCCCAGACGGGAATGTAATATTTCCTGGTTCTTGTGCGAAATTCTCCGACTTTGAAGATTTTTTAGCCACATCAGTTATCTTGGTTCCGAGTGCTCTCTCGGAAGCAACCCCACAGCTTAATGGTAAGTTAGTCTATTGGAATCACTTTCGCCACACTCCCGCAAAGGGTGTCTGTTGGATTGAACTTCGGCAGCCGCCTTTGTCCCAACGCCGCTTCGAAATATCCTGTTTTAGTCCTGGGATGTTGGCTAATGCAGCGCTGGCAATAGTAGCTGCAACAGTTCTTGGACGAAGCGATGAGGAGATTAGAGAGGGCCTACGGAGGTGGAAACCTTCCCCTTTTAGAGGTGAAGGCGTAGTTCGCGGAGAGCAACTCTACTATGTTGATTGTTACAACGCAAATCCTACCTCAATGTTGGATGCATTCGATGCTTTCGACATTTTCGCTCCACCGGAGATGGCCCGTCTTTACATCCTCGGAGGTATGGCGGAATTAGGTGAACTCTCCTCACAGTTTCATCGTGAGGTCGGGGAGAAACTGGTTCTGAGAGGCGAAGATAGAGTTGTTTTGATAGGAGACGAATCCGAGCAATATAAGGAGGGGTTGCTTGCCTCAGGGGCTCAGGAATCTCAGATTATCCTAAAGGATTCAGTAGAAGAGGCTCGGGGTATCCTGAGGTTTTTCCGAGGCGCTGTTTTCATCAAAGGAAGCCGGAGTTTTCAACTGGAGAGACTGGTGCCCGAATCAATCAGCGATATGGACGATAGAGGGGAGGAGGCATGCTGAGTTACCTGGCAGATTACGAGGCTATTTTTGGTCCCTTCCGGCTCTTTCGTTATATTACTTTACGCAGCGTATTGGCGACGGCTACTGCTCTCATGATTGGTTTCATGGTTGGACCTTGGCTCCTTGCTAGATTGAGAGGTTTGGGGTTGGCACAGGAATTAAGAAGTAGCAGTGAAGTCGGAAGGTTAGCAGAGCTTCATGCTGATAAGCGAAATACTCCTACTATGGGTGGGTTGCTGATTTTTCTCTCCCTTACCGTAAGTACAGTGCTTTGGGCCCGGCCCAACATATATGTGTTGGTTGCCCTGTTCGTTTTTTCTGGGCTGACTCTGGTAGGCTTTATCGACGACTTCAAAAAAGTGAAGCAACAAAGCAGCCGCGGGATACCTGGCAGTATCAAATTAATCGCTCAAGCCTTTATCACCCTATGTGCGTTGGGGTTTCTATTGACTCACGAGCCCTCTTCTTCGAAGGCCGCTGAAATTTGGATTCCCTTTCTAAAGACTCCCCTGTTTGAAAATGCTCCGTTCTGGTTCCTTGCTGCATTTTTCTTCCTCGTTTTAGCCGGTTCAAGTAATGCGATCAACCTGACGGATGGAATAGACGGTCTAGCGATTGGATGTACCATCAGTGTTTTTCTTGTCTACGCGATTATGGCTTATGCTGCGGGTCACGCCATCATCGCTGACTATCTTCTGGTGAGTAATGTTTCAGGTTCTGGTGAACTCGCAGTGGTGTGTGCAGCGACAGTGGGCGCCAGCCTAGCTTTCCTCTGGTTCAACGCCCATCCAGCAGAGGTATTTATGGGAGACACTGGATCACTTGCATTGGGTGGTCTAATCGGAGCTATTGCACTTATGATTCACCAACCCATGACTCTAGTTTTAGTCGGAGGAATTTTTGTTATAGAAGCTTTATCAGTTATTATTCAGGTGGTTTCATTCAAAACTCGAAAAAAACGGATCTTTCGAATGGCCCCATTGCATCATCATTTCGAATTAAAAGGATGGGTGGAATCTAAAGTTGTGGTCCGATTCTGGATTCTTTCCCTCATTTTTGCCTTTTTCGGACTCGCCACCCTTAAGCTCCGATAAGGATTCAAATTAGCGAAAGATTAACAACTACCTAAAACTCGAGTAGGAGATGAAAACGATGACATTAGTCCCACCCGCGATCATGTCGTTTCTAGAGGAACCGGTGGCTATTTTTGGACATGGGGTGAGCGGTCATGCCGTGGCAAACCTCCTTTCTTCTTTAGAGGTAGATTATTTGTGCTACGATGAACGGTCGGCATCGGGCGTGCGAACACAGTTCGATGAAAGGACCGCAAAAGGTCACCGATTAGTAATCTATAGCCCGCGATTTCATTTTGATCACCCATGGTTAAGTGAAGCAAGGCAGGCGGGGTGTCATTGCCTCACAGAGCTGGATTTTGCATCACTATTCTGGAAGGGAAAAGCAATTGCCGTTACTGGTACGAATGGGAAAACGACTCTGGCTGAGTTTCTCGTATACGCTCTTAAGCGCTATAGAATCGATGCGGTGGTTGTTGGCAACAATGGTTCTCCCCTGTCCCGGATCTGTGGAAGGATTGATTGTGAGAATGTACTAGCTATTTGCGAGGTCAGCTCATTCGAAGCAGGAGCTCTAGAATTTTTCCAACCCGATGCTTTGATTTGGACGAATTTTCACGAGGATCATCTGGATCGATATGACTCAATGGAAAGGTACTTTTCGGATAAATGGAATCTTGTGGAAAGGCTGTCGCACTCATTCTTTCTAGCTGGTGCGAGTGTAGCGGAAGCGGCGGAAAAATTCGGTTTCCAGCTCCCAGATTTTACCACCGTTGTTGAGGGGGCTACCCAAGCGGATTGGGACCTACCTAGAGGATCAGTATTTTCGCTTCTTTCCCAAAAAGAGAATCTAACGATGGCGAGGACCTATTGGGGCATCGAATCGCTTCCGGAGGAGGCACTCCGTAATGCTGCTGAGCGCTTTCCGGCGAGGAATCACAGGTTAGCGAAGACAGCAGAGATCGACGGAGTCGAGATATGGAATGATTCCAAAGCGACCAATTTTTCAGCTACCAGAGCTGCAGTATCCAATTTTAAGAAACCAGTCTTATGGATCGGTGGCGGAAAATGGCGAGGTGGTGACATTAATGGGTTTGTCGAGGATATGGCACGGCAGGTCCAGCAAGCTTACTTAATTGGAGAGACGGCACTTCAAGTTGGTTCTCTACTAGATGGATTTAGTGTAGATTGGACTCGGTTTGGTTCACTTCCCAATGCTGTCAATGCTGCCTTCGAGGCGGCTAAGCCGGGTGATGTTATCCTTTTCAGTCCCGGGTTCTCGAGTTTAGATATGTTCCGGGATTTTTTTGATCGGGGAGATTGTTTTGAAAATACGGTGTCGAATTTGAAATATCGACCGGCTTCCTATTCTGACAGATTTCCTAGTTCTTCCTTACGGTATGATGCGTCACCATTCGCATAGCGATACGTTAAATCAAAAATTAATGGGCCTAGATATGATAGGGATATTAATATAGTGACAGTTGATTTTTCAAATTTGATAGTAATGAAAATCCATAAATTCTATAAAATCTACTCATGAAACTGATTAGGATATTCGGCTTGGTGTTTGGACTGCATGTTTTTGTCATCAGTCTTTTATTTATTCTTCCGGCGTGTCAGACAACGCCAGAGTTGGCGGAGGTCTCTGATACTTCGGGAGGTGTATTGGCCGGAAATGACGAGCCGATTACCGAGGAGGCTCTAAGCGGGGAACTGGATCCATCCTATAATGCTGGTCTAATGGAAGCAACACCCTTAGCGAGCCAACCTGAACGTTATGTCCCCACACGACCGGAGCGAGATCCTGATTCCGACATGAGTATTCTACAATCACTTGACGTCGCTTTGGAGCCGAAAGTGTCAACCTACAAGGTAAAGAGTGGAGATAACCTTTGGACGATAGCGAATCAGCATGGGATCTCTCTTGATGAGCTGATCCAAATTAATGATATCGCTCGAGATGAAACTATCTATGAGGGAGACGAAATCAATGTTCCTGACCGCTCGAATTTGTTCGACGGAGAGGAAGACTTCAACAAATCAACTGGAGCGAATGATTCCTCGCTAGAATACATAGTACAAACGGGAGACACTCTCTCGGGTATCGCAGTTCGGTCGGGAGTTCCTTTGGAAAACCTGAAGAGGGATAACGGGTTGAGGGGAGACACGATATATGCCGGGCAGAAGCTTAATCTTCGCGGAGCTTATGCTATGGACCTAAAGGATTCGGTACCACAGGTAAATGTGAGTGAAGAAGAGCGTGAGCTGGGCCAAGGCGAAATAATTCACACTGTGGCAAGTGGTGAAACGCCGAGTGGGATCGCCACTTGGTACGGGATGGAAACTGTGGAATTGATGCGGAAGAACAATATAACGGATCCTACCAAACTTAAAGTTGGGCAGGAACTGATTGTTGATAGCGAGGACAAAGATTCATCGCCTTCTGTTCTTGATAGTGGCCAGTTGATCCGAGAGAACATTGAGGAGAAAAAGCCAAAACCTCCCGAGATCAAGCCCGTTTTAGAGCTACCTCCATCCTTGGAGGAACTTGACATGCAAGAGGACGAACTGGAAATCCCAGTGGTGCCTCTCGAGGCGGATGAGGAGTAGCTGGGTTTGAACAGGACGTTGCTCAAAAACACCTCGAGGAACAGATTACAAGAGTATTCCTGAGATTCAATCGATACAGATATCCTCATAAGGCGAGACTTCCAAAGAGCAGATAATGCACGCTAATTCAAATAGTCAAATCGGGGTAGCAGGAAGAAGACTGCCCGCCCTTATCATCGGGGGGGGTGCTATTGGATTAACTTTATTTGGCCTTATTATACTTTCGAGTGTGACCCAGAGTTCTTTGGGGGGATCCTATTATTTGGTTGGGAAACAGGCACTCTGGTTTGTAGCAGCTGCTATAGCAGGAATGATTACCTATTTTATCGATCTGGAGGAGCTGCGTTCAGTGACATGGGTATTAGCGGGGGCCTTATTGGTTTCACTGACCATTGTTTTAGTTCCAGGGATCGGTGTGAGTGTTAATGGGGCACGGCGATGGCTGGATTTGGGTCTAATAAATTTGCAAGTCTCTGATTTT
>CEUS01258212.1_pt1 | contig 11609 bp, 10 predicted proteins | sample 427031 | NCBI WGS metagenome assembly CEUS01 (sample SAMEA2622837, study PRJEB7988) | marine metagenome | biome: marine biome (ENVO:00000447); feature: marine epipelagic mixed layer (ENVO:xxxxxxxxx); material: "saline water (ENVO:00002010), including plankton (ENVO:xxxxxxxx)" | depth 140 m | reverse complement strand
ATGTGGTGATCTTCATAAACGAGAAACACCTGCTTTTTCTGTGTACCGATTCCACGGATGACGCCGTCCGCAACAGACCAGTCACTGGCGCTTTCATTTGGCACTGGGGTCCAGCCGTTCAAAGTCTTTCCGCCGAATAAAGATTTAAATTCTGCGCTTAAAGCTAAGCCTTGAAAAAGCAGACAACTCAAACAAATTGTCGCTGGAAATAATAGGATTCGCATGGAGGGATAGCAATAGTTATACAGTTTTCTAATTTCCAGCAGAATGCCGTCCTCTGGAGGAAAAATGGGACAATAAGGCCCTCATGAGCCCCATTTAGGCACAATTTTATATAATCTCTCAAAATACTTGGAGACGGATTGTGCGATCATTAATCTCACTATCAACGAGTTACAGAAAGCGGCATCCTCGAGTTGAATTGGACCCGTGTTTGCTTAATTGTTATCCAATAAAAATAAATTAACCCTTTTATATTTATGACACTTATGCCCTCTTTTGCCTTTATGATTTTGCCGGGCGGCCCCGCAATCGGTTGGCTTTTACTGATTGCAGCTGTGTTTTTTGCCCTTTGGGCTCAGATGAAGGTCAAATCAACCTATTCTAAATACGTGAATGTCCCGTCTCGAGGGGGCATCACTGGCTACGAGGCTGCTGAAGCTGTAATGCGCAGAGCTGGAATCAATGATGTAGAAATTGTTCGGACACCGGGTGTTTTGACGGATCACTACGATCCCATTAACAAGAAACTTGCCCTAAGTGACCACAATTATCGAGGTACTAGCTTAGCTGCTCTGGGCGTCGCTGCACATGAGGCTGGTCACGCGATTCAGCACAAGGTGGGCTATTCAATGATGAACATTCGTCAGACGATGGCGCCTGCAGTGAATATTGCAGCCAGTTTCTTACCAATTATAATTTTTGGAGGGATATTTTTAAGGCTGTTACCATTCGGTCTAGCAATCGACATAGGCATCATCATCTATGCACTGCTGACCCTTTTTCATTTGGTTACATTGCCGGTTGAATTTGATGCCACGGCTCGAGCCAAGCAGGAGCTCTCTGCCCTTGGAATTATCGCTGTAGATGAGGCTCCTGGCGTTTCGGCCACCTTAAGTGCCGCTGGATGGACTTACGTTGCGGCTTTTGCTGGTTCCTTATTCAATTTAATCTATCTGATCATGGCTCGAGGAAATGATTAGTAAGTAAAGTAGGTGCGAGATTTACAGAGCCCGCGGATTTCTCCGCGGGCTCTGTATTTAAAATATTCCTCTTATTTTCACAATGCGCTTCATTTAAAACTTAGAGTGGCTTTACCGAGTCTGGACGAAGCTGTAACCGAAGACTGATGCCGATGCCGCGATCAGAGTATCCTGGACATGCTCTTGGCAACTAAAGCCCTTCGACTAGCTTACTATAATCAACTCTGACGAAATTAGTTTGGTGCTATCGCTTTTTCTAAGCCGATCTTACTACCGCAAATGACCAGCAGTAACACAGCGGATTTAAGACCGCCACAATAATCAATACTGCTGAAACCTTTTTCATTCTGATACTAAAAATGTATCTTATTTTGAGAGAAATCAATCCTGCAGTTTATTTCGGTATATTGGAGGAATATTTTTACGAAAAACCAGTTGACCCGCATAAACCTAGGGATTTTAGTCCGCCTCTTATATTGGAGGCCAGATAGCTCAGTTGGTAGAGCAGAGGACTGAAAATCCTTGTGTCCCCAGTTCAATTCTGGGTCTGGCCACCAATTTTAACCTCCTGGTTTCAGGGGGTTAAGTTGTTTGTCAAGTGGGCGTTGTTTCCGATTAGAAATTCCTATTGCCGGTATTAAATTTTCGTAAGAACTTTAAACGAACCGAATGAAGAGCTCAGGCCTAGATGCTGCGATTGAACAAGAGAAACCGCTTCAGTGTGTAGGCGCAATAAATGCATACCATGCTCGATTGGCCAAATCGTGTGGCTTCAAGGCGCTATATCTTTCCGGGGGTGGAGTCGCTGCCGGTTCCTGTGGAATACCCGACCTGGGGATGACCACATTGGAGGATGTTGTGACTGACTTGCGCCGGATCACTTCTGTAACTGATTTACCTGTCCTCGTCGATATCGATACAGGGTGGGGTGGGGCTTTCAATATTGCTCGATCAATTCGCACCTTGGAACAAGCAGGGGCGGCGACAGTGCATATCGAGGATCAAGTCCAGCAAAAACGCTGTGGTCACCGACCCAACAAATCCGTCGTTTCGCAGGTTGAGATGGCGGATAGAATAAAAGCTGCTGTTGATGCTCGGAGAAGTGAAGATTTTGGAATCATGGCCCGGACGGATGCTCTTGTCAGTGAAGGGTTAGCTTCTGCAATCGATCGATTGTCATCATGCGTTGAAGCCGGGGCAGATTTCGTGTTTCCTGAGGCGGTGAGCAATCTTGATCAATACCGGCAAATCTCTGACTCCATAAATGTGCCAGTATTGGCCAATATCACCGAGTTTGGATCAACTCCTCTTTTTACGACGGATCAACTGAAGGAAGCCGGGGTCAGTATTGCGCTTTATCCGCTGTCCGCATTTCGGTCTGCCAATAAGGCTGCCCTTAATACTTTTCAGGCCATCCGAAAGGACGGTGGCCAAAAGAACGTGGTTGATACCATGCAAACCCGCGAGGAGCTCTATGAATTACTAGACTATCATGCATACGAGCGGAAACTCGATGAGCTCTTCGCCAACCCACCTGAATTAGATGAGTGAACCGATTACCAAACCTAAAAAATCAGTCGCCCTTTCCGGTATTCCTGCAGGAAGCACTTCTGTCTGTACCGTTGGTCAGACAGGTGATGACCTTCACTACCGCGGCTACAATTTAAAGGATTTTGCGGAGCGGGCCGAATTCGAGGAGGTAGCTCATTTGCTTATACATGGTTCATGGCCGAACCAAGAGGAATTGAACGCCTATAAGGCCAAGCTTCGTTCTTTGCGCTCCTTGCCGGCTGGTGTTAAAACTGTGCTCGAGGCCCTGCCTCAAACAGCTCACCCCATGGATGTTTTGCGAACCGGTTGTTCAGCGATGGGGTGTGAGTATCCGGAAAAGGAAGATCAACCTGCCATAGAAGCCCGCGAAATTATCGATAGATTACTGGCAACTTTTGGACCTATGCTGTCGCATTGGCGAGGATTGTCCACGGATGCCGAAGCCGACTCAATAGGCGAGCACTTTCTGGAGTGCCTTCATGGTGAAAAGCCTTCCCAGGCATGGATTCGCGCTATGCACACAGCGTTTACCCTTTACGCCGAGCATGAGTTCAATGCTTCCACATTCACCGCTCGCGTCATTACCGGAACGGGATCGGATGTTTATGCCGCTGTTTCCGGAGCAATCGGTGCGCTGCGTGGGCCCAAACACGGTGGAGCCAATGAGGTGAGTTTCGAGATTCAGAACCGATATGCCAGTGCGGATGAGGCGGAAGCGGACATCCGGGAACGGCTCGGCCGAAAGGAAATTGTTATCGGCTTTGGTCACCCGGTTTACACGCAGGTCGACCCTCGACATCAAATAATTAAAAGTATTGCTCGCGAGTTGTCTGAGGAAGTCGGGGACATGCTTTTATACGACGTTGCCGACCGCATCGAAACCTTGATGTGGGATGAAAAGCGTATGTTCCCAAATCTGGATTGGTTCTCTGCCGTAGCGTTTCAAAGGATGGGAATTGAAACGGCTCTCTTTACACCCCTCTTCGTTATGGCAAGGATAACTGGTTGGGGTGCCCACGTTCTCGAGCAGCGTGAGGATGGAAAGATTATTCGGCCCAGCGCCAAGTACACAGGCCCTGAACCATTGGCGTGGACTCCTATTGATCTTCGATGAGCGGCTTCGATTTATTTGATGCCACTCGTCCGAATTACGACCGTGTAATCCAGAGCATAGCCGATTTTGCGCTCGGTTATGATGTGGCGGTTTCCAATGAAGCCATGGCCACAGCCCGTCATTGCTGGATGGATACAATTGGTTGTGGGTTGTACGCGCTTAATTTTCCTGCCTGCGTGAATTTGCTGGGCCCGGTTGTTCCGGGAGCTGAAATGGTCTGTGGTGCACGCGTTCCCGGCACGGGGTATGATCTCGATCCAGTCCGCGCAGCCTGGAACCTCGGCGCTATGGTGCGCTGGTTGGATTACAACGACACCTGGTTGGCGGCTGAGTGGGGGCACCCTTCGGACAGCCTGGGAGCCATTTTCAGCCTGGCTGATTACTTGGGACGAAGCGGGCAAAGCCAGCAAATGCGTGATGTCTTGATCGCAATGATCAAGGCTCACGAAATTCAGGGAGTCATTGCTTTGGAAAACGGATTTAATCGAGTCGGACTCGATCACGTGATGTTGGTGCGAATTGCATCGGCGGCGGTTTGTGCTCAGATGCTCGGTTGTAGCCGTGACGAGGTTTGCGCTGCTATTTCCCATGCTTGGATCGACGGCAGCGCTCTTAGGACTTACCGTCATGCACCGAATACGGGTAGTCGGAAATCATGGGCCGCTGGGGATGCTTCTGCACGTGGTTTATTCCTCGCATTGATGGCAAAGCGCGGAGAAATGGGCTATCCCTCTGCATTAACTGCGAATACCTGGGGATTTCACGATGTGCTGTTTCGGAAGAAGGAACTGAAATTCAATCAAGGATTCAGCACTTATGTGATGGAAAATATCCTTTTCAAAGTTTCTTTTCCAGCGGAGTTTCATGCTCAGACTGCGGTGGAGGCTGCTTTGCAGCTTCACCCTGAAGTAATAGACCGGCTCGATGCCATCGAACATATCCTGCTCAAGACTCAGGAATCCGCCGACCGGATCATCAACAAAACTGGGCCGCTGGATAATCCGGCGGATAGAGATCACTGCCTTCAATATATGGTTGCCATTCCTCTCATTTTTGGGCGACTGACTGCGGAAGATTATGAGGACGAGATTGCCATGGATCCGCGGGTCGATGATTTACGCGAAAAAATGGAGGTGGTCGAAGATGAGAGGTTTACGCACGAGTACTTAGCCCCTGACAAACGTGCTATCGGAAATTCTGTTCAAGTAATTTTTAAGGATGGTTCATCGACGGAGGAAGTCAGCATTGACTATCCGGTTGGACACCGGCGGCGACGCGACGAAGGCATCCCCTTGTTGCTTGAAAAATTCGAACGATACCTTCGTGGAGCCATCAATGAGTCCAATGCCGATCGCATTCTAGAAATTTGCGGTGACCAATCGACCTTCCAATCTACATCTGTAGACGCGATGATGGAACTGCTCGTCAAATAATTAAGGCGAACAATTAAAATGGTCGTAACTATTGTTCGGCGTCTATTCGAATTGTTGCTCAACCGAGCACGCTTTTACCCTACCCCTATATTTAGGGGAGCTCGTAATCGCTTGGTTAACGAGGTGTCGTCATTCGAACAGGGCTTCCCTGGTTTGTATAATTCGCGGTACCTCGTTTGGAATCAGGCGTACCAACCGGAACAAGGTTCAAGTAATCGTTTTAGTTCTGGGATCCTATCCAGTGAATCAGAATGGGTTGATTCACCATTGCTGATTCCGGTCGCTCCAGGCCAACGCGTGCCTCCTGAACAGTGAGGGAGACACGGCCCAAACCCGCCCGGTTAGAACCTGCCAGATAGCGAAGTTCCATTTAGCCTGAAGTCATTGGAGATAGCAGCAACTGAATTTGGTAGAATCAAGGTAATGAGATCTTCATCCTGAATAGGAGTCGGATCAATCCCCGAGGGACTGGATAGCACTACTTTAGGATTAGATGAAATCACTAGCTGAGCCGGAGTTAGGATTGTGCTGACGTAAATGTCGGACCACCGTCAACGGGCCTGGAAGCTACCACCGCTACCGCAACATTCAGACCATCGAGTAGTCTTCCTGCATCGCCCGCTTCCAGAAATTCTCCACCTGTTTCATCTGCAATACATTTAATCTGCTGTGCTTGGTTGCGTCCAAATCAAAAGCGATGACATGGGCCGTAAAATTTATGTTCTCGGACTCCAGTTTCCGGGCCGCGTCGCAGGGGTCGGCAGCACATGTTTCCAGGCCGTCGGTTACGAGAATGAGCGAGGATGCGCCGGTGGGTTGGTTCAGTGCATCCGCGGCAAAAAACAATGACTTGGTCAGTGGTGTTTTACCGTTTGCTCGTATGCTGTTTACGAGGTTCATTAAAGCACCTCGGTTCACGGGGCCAGGAGGAACCATGAGTTCAATATCGTCGCAATGTGCTTTGCGTCGATGGCCGTAGACTAACAAACCAAGGTCCAGATTGTCGGGAAGACTTGAAACGAGGTCAGCGATCAACCTCTTGGGGTATTTGCATCTTTAGCTTCCCCTTGCGGTATCCAGACATGCTGTTGGATGCGTCCAGTGCATTTAGCGTAAATCCGCAAACGATTATGAGGCTGAGAAATAATCCGATTTTAAAAAGGATGCGCGCAAAACTGACTGATTCATGGAAGAAGATTTAATCACCCCCATTCGGGACTAAATAAAAAGTCTAGAGTCTTTTGGTTGATCAAGATAAGCCTCAAATATGAAATCGAATATTGTCCTCTGGTTTTTTCTTAGTCTCCTTTGTTTATCCGTTACGGTTCATGCGGAGCGTCCCCATTTTATAATCATGCTTGCCGATGACTTGGGTTGGGGCGACGTCAGTTATCATGACAGTGTTTTTAATACTCCTCACATTGATTCCATAGCCGAACGCGGTGTTCAGCTGGATCAGTTTTATGTGCAGCCCGTATGTTCTCCGACGCGTGCGGCCTTCATGACCGGCCGATACCCGATGCGGTATGGAATGCAATGCGGTGTGGTACGTCCATGGGCCAGCCACGGACTTCCCCTGGACGAACAAACGCTGGCTGAAGGGCTCAGAGGTGCTGGCTATACAACTGCTGTTGTGGGGAAGTGGCACTTGGGACACCACGATTCAGCTTACTTTCCGACCAATCGTGGCTTTGATCAATTTTATGGTCACTACAACGGCGCGATCGACTATTTCACACATCACCGGGATGGTGGCCATGATTGGCATAGCGATGATGTTCCTCATTATGAAGAGGGGTACAGCACGGATTTGATGGGGCAAAAGGCTGCACGCATCATTAAGAACCAGAATCCGTATAAGCCTCTGTTTCTTTATGTCTCCTTCAACGCTGTCCATTCGCCCTTTCACTATAAAGAAGAAGATGCGGAACGGAATTCGCATATTAAGAATGATCGTCAGCGCATCTTTGCGGCGATGATAAGCAGCATGGATGACGCTGTTGGACAAATCATAGCGGCTGCCGACAAGCATTTGCCCAAGGATAATACCATGCTAATGTTTTTCTCAGATAACGGGAATCTGACTGTAGGATCGAGCGGCGGTCTGCGAGGAAACAAGTCCACCATATATGAAGGCGGTATCCGATCGACTGCCGTGATTGCCTGGGAGGGAGTGTTGGAGGCGGATGGCATGGTAAAGGCACCCATGCATATTGTTGACCTTTATCCCACTTTTTTGGGGCTGGCTGGTGCTGAAGTAGGTCAAAAGAAACCGCTGGATGGGCTGGATGTGTGGCCTACTATTGCAAAGGGTAAGGATTCACCTCACGATTTCATTCTTTTCAACGTGACCCCTTTTCACGGGGCTATTCGTGCAGGTAACTGGAAACTAGTGCACAATGGAGCTGCCAATGCCAATGTTACCACGTCTGTCGGTCCGGAGACTTGGGAGTTATTCGACATTGGGAAAGATCCTAACGAACAGAATAATCTAAAAGATCAGCGCCCCAGAATATTCAGGAGACTAAAAAGCCAGTTGGATAGGCTTGAGGTGGAAGCCGTTTCACCGAACATACCGCCCAACAGCTATCCCAAGGATTTCAAAATACCCAAAATATGGGGCTACGCAGATTCTGAGTAGTGCCTTCGGCCTAATCGACTTAGAGTTTTGTAAGTTTGATATTTTTCCAGCTTACTTTCTTGCCGATCTTTTCCTTGTTGTTGCCTATCCCGTGCAGTTGAAGGGCTATGTAGCCGGTTGAAGTGAGATCGTCCTGAACATCGGCAATGGCAACTCCGTTTAACCAAGTTTGCATGCGATCACCCTTGGCTACGATGCGAAAGTGATTCCATTCGTACGGCTTAAAGGTACCCTCCGGGGCTGTAGCTTCATTCGGATTGTGGAGAAATCCCCGGGCGCCTTCTTCGTAGAGCGTACCTGTCCAGTTTCGGTCTGTCGGATCGATTTCAACCTGATATCCCCAGAAACGGCCCTTTCCCCAAACTCTCTCTCGCACATCCCTGCTGCCGTCCGTTTTAAATCGGCCTCCCCAACGAATGGTGGTTGTTTCTTCCGCATAGGTATTGCTGCGAATTTGTATGCCTGAATTTAGCAAGGGATGGATTTTGAACTCAACTTCCAGTTCGAAGTCGGGATACATTTTTTCCGTGGCTAGAAAGCTGTTAGGCAATCCAGGTGCCGATTCTCCGACGATCGTCCCGTCTTCGACGAAAAATTTGCCGCCTCCAAAGTTTTGCCAGCCTGCCAGATCGGTGCCGTTGAACAAGTTTATTGGCCCTTCATCTAATTCCTGAATGGGTGAGCAGGCGGTGAGGCCAAGAACCAAAAGAAAAGAAACTGTGGTCTGTAAATTAACGATCACTCTCAATTTTGGGTTTGATGTGAAAGGGGCATGGCAACCGGAACTCGATTTCGAGGCAAGCAAAAGGCGTACAACAAGAAGCCAACCGATCGGCTGGCTTCTTGCAAATTCTAAATATCAAAGATTAGTCGAAATTTATCGTTACTGTCTTCTTGGCGGGTTCTATTCTCTGGCGAATTGCCTGCATTCCGTCAAAAAGGCTTTGCAGGTGCCTCCGCAAGTCCGCTTTTGGTGAACTCGAGAAAAGAAATGGATCAGCTACAATGAATTTTCGTGGATCGACCTCAAGAGCCAGCAGCTCTTTGATGGTCTGAAATGTTTCGATAAATTCTTCTTTAGGCAGAGATATTGCGATGGATTCAATAGTGTTCATCAGGTTGGGGATTGAGAGGATAAAAGATTACTGCTTTTTCTCTATTTTGCAAAAAGGAACTTCAGGAGTTGGGATTTTCAAGCTGCGCTGATTCTATTTGGTTTGTGCAAGTAGTGTTCCTTACAATCCTTTTCTTGCAGTCGGAGTCGATAGCGGTTCACTGGGGCCTTCATCCTTTTAAACTTTTTTGGCAGTTCATGAGTAAACAGCAGAAAACCGCAATTACCCCCACCCGAGCTGAGGATTATCCGGAGTGGTACCAACAAGTAGTCCGGGCGGCTGATTTAGCCGAGAGTTCGCCCGTCCGTGGCTGCATGGTCATCAAGCCTTGGGGCTATGCGTTGTGGGAAAATATGCAGTCTGTGTTGGATGATATGTTCAAATCAACCGGTCACAAGAATGCTTACTTCCCTTTATTCATTCCCATCAGCTACTTGGAGCGTGAAGCTGCCCATGTCGAAGGATTTGCCAAGGAATGTGCGGTTGTCACACATCACCGACTTGAAGCGGGTGAAGGTGGGAAACTGGTACCCTCGGGCGAACTCGAAGAGCCATTAATTGTCAGGCCAACCTCAGAAACGATTATTGGGGAGACCTTTGCCAAGTGGATCCAGTCGTACCGGGACCTGCCTCTGTTGATTAACCAATGGGCCAATGTGGTGCGGTGGGAGATGCGGACCCGGCTATTTTTAAGGACTACCGAATTTCTCTGGCAGGAAGGCCATACTGCGCACGCTACGCAAGCCGAAGCTGAAGAGGAAACGCTCAAGATGCTGGATGTCTATGCAGATTTTGCAGAAAACTGGATGGCCGTTCCGGTAATTAAGGGCGAGAAAACTGAGGGCGAGCGGTTTCCCGGTGCCTTGAACACTTATTGCATTGAATCCATGATGCAGGATCGCAAGGCGCTGCAGGCGGGGACTACGCATTTTCTGGGTCAGAATTTTTCAAAGGCCGCCAACATTGATTTTCTGGATGAAGCTGGGAACCGAATCTTTGCATGGACTACGTCTTGGGGGGTTTCTACTCGGTTAATCGGTGGATTAATCATGACTCATGCCGATGACGATGGAATGGTCATTCCCCCAAAGATTGCACCTTCGCATCTTGTTATCTTGCCCGTTCTCCGAAAAGATTCGGATCAAGCAGCCATTTTGGAATATTGTCGGAAGATCAAAGAAGAGTTGGAACAAAAAGGGTATGCCGGTGGTAATGTTCGGGTCGAAATCGACAACCGCGAGCTGCGGGGTGGAGAAAAGATGTGGTCTTGGATCAAAAAAGGTATTCCAAGCTGGATTGAGGTGGGCCCGAGAGACATGGAATCCGATTCGGTCTTCTTCGGTCGTCGCGATCTTGGACCAAAAGAGAGAAAAGGCATTGGACGGCAAGAATTCATCGATACCTTTATTCAAGTCTTGGACGAAATTCAGGACAGGCTGTTAAAACGCGCTTGGGCATTTCGCGAGACCCACTCGGTAGAAATCGATTTTGAGGAGGACTTTTATGCCTTCTTCACTCCTGAAAATGATCATCGGCCTGAAATCCATGGCGGCTTTGCTCTGGCCCATTATTCTGGCGATCCGGACCTGGAGGCCAAATTACAGAATGATTTGAAGGTAACGGTAAGGTGCATACCGCAAATGGATAAACCTGAGCCGGGAACCTGCATCTTTACCGGTAAACCGAGCGCACAGCGAGTGGTGTTCGCCAAATCGTACTAAATCACCTCAATTTGAGGGATTTAGACCAAATGCTGCTGAAAGATTAGGGGCAGGCTATTTATATGGAGTCCATGAAGTGAGTGTGCATTTGCATTGCATTTTTTGCTTGCCGGGGTCTTTGATCTGAGGAGCTTCCTTAGTTCACGGATGGTATCGATTTTAAACAACCAATTGCGCGCTTCTGTTCATACTTTGGGGTGCCGCTTGAATCAATCGGAGACTTTTCTGCTTCGTGATCAGTTAGTGGCCCGAGGATACCACATAGTGCCTTTTGGAGAACCGAGTGACCTGGCGATCATCAATACCTGCACGGTCACTCGCTCTGCCGATGCCAAGTGCAGGGCAGCCATCCGCGGATACATCCGCAAAAACCCCCAAGCCTTTGTAGCGGTTGTCGGGTGCTATTCCCAGATTGGCTACAAGGCCATATCGGAAGTTCCGGGAGTGGATCTGATCATGGGGAATCGGGAGAAGTTCCAAGTGTTGGATTATGCGAGCTTGGGGAAAAATAATAGACCGGTCATCATTCGGGACCGCTTAACCAAGGAGGATTTCTCCATCGACTTTGTGGGGGACACGCCCTTCAATAAAAGGGCCAACCTCAAAATCCAGGATGGCTGCAGTTTTATTTGTTCGTTCTGTATAATCCCCAAGGCCCGAGGACCTGCACGGTCGAGGGACCTGGAAAATTTGCTTGACGAGGCGCGGCAGCTGGTCGATCGAGGCGTTCGTGAACTGGTCCTGACAGGGGTCAATATCGGAACCTACCAAAGTTGCGATGGTGATTTGCTGACCGTTTTGGATCTTTTGAACGAAATCCCCGGACTAGACC